>Ga0172376_10004136_pt1 | contig 16671 bp, 18 predicted proteins | sample Lak35m_FD_121114 | JGI IMG/M metagenome (GOLD analysis project Ga0172376, IMG submission 121114) | Freshwater microbial communities from Kabuno Bay, South-Kivu, Congo - kab_092012_35m | ecosystem: Environmental > Aquatic > Freshwater > Lake | place: Democratic Republic of the Congo: South-Kivu... | reverse complement strand
GGGGGTAACAGAAAGGGCGCAATCCCGTCGGTCGCGCCCTGCGCGGTGCCGCGTGGCACCAAAGATTGGATGGCCGCGATTGTAAAGGGGCCGCGCCCGGCGCCAGCTGGCCTCAGCGCGTGCGCCGCACCACCACCAGCTGGGCCAAATTGCCGCGCCGCACCAGCAACAACACCGGCTTGGCTTTGTCAGAATTTTCCAGCGCCGCCTCAAAGGCCTTGAGGTCAGACACCAGCGTATTGCCCACCTGAAGAATGACGTCTCCCTCACGCAGACCTGCGCGCGCGGCGGCGTCAGCCACCGCCTCAACCACCACACCGCCCTTGATCTTGAGCTCGGACTTTTGCGCATCGGTCACTTCGCTGACCATCAGGCCCAAGCTCTGCCCTGCGTTGGAACTCTTGGGCTTGGCGGGCTTGGCGTCTGCCTTGGCCACAGGTTTTTCCGCCTCCACCTCGGCAATGGTGACGCTCAGGTCTTTGGTGCTACCACGACGGAAAATGGTCAGCGTGCTGCGACTGCCGGGTTTGGTGCCACCCACCATGCGTGGCAGATCGGACGCTTTTTCCACCGGTTTGCCGTCAAACTTGAGAATGATGTCACCGGCTTCGACCCCGGCCTTGTCCGCCGGAGCCCCTGGTTCGACGGCGCGCACCAAGGCGCCTTGGGTCCGCCCCAGTCCCATGGATTCAGCCACTTCCTTGGACACCTGATCAATCTGTACCCCGATGCGCCCGCGCGTCACCCGCCCGGTGGCGCGCAACTGCTCGCTCACGCGCACCGCTTCGTCCATCGGGATCGAAAACGAAATCCCCATGGAGCCGCCAGAGCGTGAATAGATCTGGCTGTTGATGCCCACCACCTCACCACGCATGTTGATCAGCGGCCCGCCCGAGTTGCCCGGGTTGATGGCCACATCGGTCTGGATAAATGGCAGATAGTCACCGGTGTCGCGCTGTTTGGCGCTGACGATCCCGGCGGTAACGGTGTTCTCAAACCCAAACGGTGACCCGATCGCCACCACCCATTCGCCCACGCGCAGTCGACTCACATCACCAATCTTGACGGCAGGCAATCCATTGGCTTCAATTTTGACCACGGCCACGTCGCTGCGCTTGTCCGCACCGATGATCTTGGCCTTGAACTCGCGCTTGTCGGTCAGGGTGACGACCACTTCGTCAGCGCCGTCAACCACGTGCGCGTTGGTCATGATGACACCGTCGGTACTCAGGATAAAACCAGAGCCCACGCCCCGTGGCTGCTCCTCATCAGGCGCTTGAGGATGGTTGCGCGGGGCTTGGCGCGGCAAATTGGGCACGGGTAAACCGAACCGACGGAAAAACTCCAACATGTCGGGGTCGATTTGTCCTGCTGCGCCCTGACGCGGTGCGACCTTTTCGAGGGTTCGGATGTTGACCACCGATGGACTGACCTGCTCCACCAGATCCGCAAAGTCCGGCAGCGTTCGTGCCTGCGCCATCGCGGGCGCTGGTACCAGCGCCACCACTGCGGTGGCCAGCATGACCCCGCTGAACACAGCGGCCCACAAAGATTTACGACTTGTCTGCATTGTGATTACCTTTCGTAGCGATGTCGCCCACACATGGGCCTTACTTTTTTCTCTCAAGAGCTTGCAACAAACCAGTCAGCGTTCCACCTGGCACCTCACCCACTGCCGTCAACCACCAATCCTGCACACGGCGCACGCGCAGATGCGTGGCCCCCATCGACAGGTTCTCGTGAGCATCCACCTGAACATGGCGACGGGCGTCAAATGGCTCCACAAAAATCGACACCGAGGCTAACCCGTCAGAGAAGATGCATTGCACTGAACGGTCCACGTCGGCAACTCCAGCCTCGACGCCGCGATAACACCGCACCGGCTGGAATCCGGGCACACCGGCGCCCAGCATCCAACCTTCCTGGTCCACCGTGGTTTTGACAACCTTGGGGCTGTGAACCTGATAGCCCTGGGTGTTCTCCATCAACCCCTTCAATTGTTGAAACCCGATCGGCGCGTTGAACTTCAGTTCTGAAAACGCCGCCTGTTCCAGTACCTGAGCGTTGATATCGAGCGTTTGCAGTTTGAGCACCAACCCACTCTGGCGCTCAGTCCAGACCCGGTAGCCAAATCGCCGGGTGTCTGCCGGCACCAATTGCACAACGTCAGATTCGATCCCGGCGACGCGCTCATGTCCGAGTCGCTGCATCTGATAAAAGCGGCCAATATCGGCGCCCGGGCGCTGCCACAGGTTGGGAAACAAGCCCAGGGACTCACGGGTTTCCCGCAGCGCCGTGCGGCTGTCAGGCCAGAAGGTGACCACGCTGTCGTCACGCCGGAACGTCGTCCGCCGCTCGCCGTTGAGCGCATCAACGCGCTCAATCTGCTCGCGCCCATTGCACACGTGCCAGATGCGCGAGGTCGACATGGTGTTGCCGGCGCTGACGACATACGTGCCCTCGTAGGTGCGTTGACGGGTCACGTCGTGCAACTGCATCAACCACAGATGAACCGCGCCATGGGAGGGCGGAATCGCCGACGGCGGCGCCGCCAGCACAACGCTGCCCACCATCATCCCCAAGAGCCAAAAGAAGAAACGCTTCAACGGCCGGCCTCGTCAAAAGTGGCGTTGCGCAAGAAACCGGCTGGCATTTGCAACGCCGAAACACTGCCGCGCTGCCGATGCGCGGCCAGCAGTGCATCCAGGCGTGGGTCACGCAGCATCACCGTAGCCCCCTTTGACGACACCGAAGCTCCCGCCGAACTGTCTGCAAGATCGGGCGCCGTCAACTGCGCCAACGCAGGTCCACCGCCCTGCGCGCCCCCTCCAAGGCTTTGCCATCCTTGCCACAAGCCAAACGCCAGTGCCACCACGGAGGCCAAGCCCACCACACGCAGCCAGCGGGCATCGTTGGCTGCCGGCACAGCGGTGGCGGGTGGATTCTGTGGCTGGACGACCGGGGTTGATCTCGGTGCCGCCCGCATCGGCTCACGAGCCAGGCGATCGCGCAAGCGTGCAACAAAGTCCGGGTCGTGCAGACGCAAATCGGCTGTGCGCGACCGTAACGCAACGCCAATCAGGTGGTAGGTATCCCAGTCACTTCGGGCATCGGGCGATTCGCCTGCGGCCAAAGCGGCTTGTGCAAATTCAGCACCACGCAATTCCCCGTCCATCAAGGCAGAAACCCGCTCGGAGTGCAACGGAAAATGATCAGACATGATGATTCAGACTACTCAAACGTCAAAACAAATTCAAGATGGTTCCAGTGCCACCAACTACCAGCGCTTGCCACCCTGGCGCTCTAACAACGGCCGTACCCGGACGGAAATCGCTTCACGGGCACGAAAAATGCGCGAACGCACGGTACCAATCGGACATCCGAAGACGACTGCAATTTCTTCGTAACTGAGACCTTCCATTTCACGCAATACAAGCGCTTGGCGCAAGTCTTCAGGCAACTCTGCCAACACCGTATCAATCACCTGAGAAATTTCTTTGGCCGCCAACAGTGATTCGGGCGACTCCTCGGTGCTTGGTTCGGTTCTGGCGATAAAAGTTTCATCATCTTCATCCCGAGGCGTCAGCGCACTTTCTGAAACTGTCGGGTCATGCTTGAGTTGCAGCAGGAATTTCTTGGCAGTGTTGACCGCGATGCGATAAAGCCAAGTGTAAAACTGGGCATCACCCCGAAACTGGTGCAGGGCCCGGAAGGCGCGGATAAAGGTTTCCTGGGCAATATCTGGCACCAGGTCGGTGTCACGCACCATCCTGGAAATCAGGCGCTCAACGCGTCGCTGGTATTTAATGACCAACAGCTCGAATGCACGCTGATCGCCAGCCACGGCCCGCTCGACCAGCATCGCATCGCTGTCCGGGGGGGGCAATAAGGGTTCATCGGCACTGCTCATGCCGGTCTCGCTACATCAGTACCACCCGGCAAATCACGCTGCCGTGCAAACACCGCGCGCCGCGCCGCAGGCCAAAGCATCGGCTGGCTGGATCGCTCCAACCACAGCCAGCAAGTGCCATGCCCGGGCAGCGACATTCGAAGCAGCAGAGTGTGCTGCACATCCAATTCAACCTGAATGGATACAGACGTGGACTGGTCCCGACAACACCATATCCAGCCACAGCCATCGAAGACCAGTTCGCCGACACGGGTCTGCCACCACGTCAGGACCGCCAGCAGCCCGGTAGCCAACCAAAACAACCACCCCACAACATGACGGACATTCGGCTCACCCTGGACGATCATCCAACCCGACAACGCCAAAGCGCCCGAACATCCGAGCACGGTGACCAGTAGCAGGTGAAAACGCGAACGCCCCACCGGATAACGAACCGCTGGGGCGCTGCTCATGGCAGTCAGCAAGCGTTACCGCGCACGCACGCTCAGGTCACTCGCTTGAAAACGAGTGAGCCGTTGGTGCCACCAAATCCAAAGTTGTTCTTGACCGCAACGTCGATCTGCATATCGCGTGCGGTGTTGGCACAGTAATCCAGATCGCACTCAGGGTCATGGTTGAAGATGTTGATGGTTGGTGGGCTCTTTTGGTGATGCACCGCCAGCACCGTCACCACCGACTCCAGACCGCCGGCGCCACCCAACAAATGGCCAGTCATCGACTTGGTGGAATTGACCACCACTTTTTTGGCGTGATCGCCCAACGCCGCCTTGATAGCGTTGGATTCATTGATGTCGCCCAGCGGCGTGGAGGTACCGTGCGCGTTGACGTAATTGACCTGGTCGGCGTTGACGCCGGCGTTGTGCAAGGCCGTGACGATGGCACGGCGCGGGCCGTCCATGTTGGGCGCGGTCATGTGCCCGGCGTCGGCACTCATGCCAAACCCGGCCAGCTCAGCATAAATTTTTGCGCCGCGCGCCTTGGCGTGTTCGTACTCTTCCAGCACCATGACACCGGCCCCTTCGCCCAGCACAAAACCGTCGCGGTCCCGATCCCATGGCCTGGAAGCCGAGGACGGGTCATCGTTGCGGGTGCTGAGTGCACGCATGGCTGCAAACCCACCCACGCCCAAAGCGGATACCGCCGCTTCAGAGCCACCTGCAATAGCCACGTCGGCATCGCCGTATTCGATCATGCGGCCGGCCTGCCCGATGCAGTGCAAACCGGTGGTACAAGCGGTGACGATGGCCAGGTTGGGCCCCTTGAAACCAAACCGGATCGACACATGCCCCGCAATCATGTTGACAATGGTCGACGGCACAAAAAACGGCGAGATACGGCGTGCCCCGCGCGACACGTATTCCGAATGAACATTTTCAATCATCGGCAAGCCACCGATGCCTGATCCGATGACACAGGCGATGCGCGTGGCCAGCGATTCATCCAGCGCATCGCCCGTCGGCAACCCCGCGTCCACCACAGCCTGCGACGCAGCCGCAATACCGTAGTGAATGAACGTGTCCATGGTGCGCGCCTCTTTGGCGCTCATGTAGGACTCAATGTCGAACCCCTTGACCTCGCCAGCAATCTTGCAGGCAAACGTGGAGGCGTCAAACTTGGTGATCAGCCCCACGCCTGCTTGACCTGCCAACAGGTTGGCCCAAGTGGCGTCCACAGTGTTGCCCACCGGACTGACACAACCTAGACCTGTAACGACAACACGGCGACGGGACATGATGATGCAACTCGATAGTTAGTCAGAAAAACACGCGCTACCCACAGGCAGACAAACAAGGCTTGGTCAACGCGGTACCGACGGATGAACTTCAGGCCGGCGGACTCGACCTTGGCCGGGCACCGAAGCGCCCTTAACGCAGCAATTACGCCTTTTTGTGCGTATTGGCGTAATCGACCGCGTTTTGTACCGTGGTGATCTTTTCTGCGTCTTCGTCCGGGATTTCGATACCGAACTCGTCTTCAAGCGCCATCACGAGTTCGACGGTGTCGAGGGAATCAGCGCCCAGATCGGCCACAAAGGCTTTCTCGTTGGTCACCTGGGATTCTTCGACGCCGAGTTGCTCGGCAATGATTTTCTTAACGCGTGCTTCGATATCGCTCATGGATGCCCTCAAAGGGTTGTAAAAAAAGAGTGGGGATTTTAGCCGCAGCGACCAACATGGAAAGATGGTGGTCGGTTTCGGTCCCGTTACGTCATGTACATGCCACCATTGACATGCAGCTCCTGACCAGTGACGTAAGCTGCCTGCGGCGACGCCAGATAGACCACCGCATGGGCAATATCTGCGGGCTTGCCCAGATGTCCCAGGGGAATTTGACCCAACAGCGCCTGCTGTTGTGCCTCAGGCAACTGCGCCGTCATGTCCGTTTCAATAAATCCGGGTGCAATGCAGTTGACCGTGATGCCACGTGAACCCAGTTCGCGCGCCAGCGCACGAGTCATGCCAGCCACGCCCGCTTTGGCAGCCGCGTAATTGGCCTGCCCGGGGTTTCCCGAGGCACCAACGACTGACGTGATGTTGATGATGCGTCCGTAGCGCTGTTTCATCATGGTGCGCATCACCGCGCGGCTCATGCGGAACACGGCCTTGAGATTGGTTTGCATCACAGCATCCCATTCGTCGTCCTTCATGCGCATGGCCAGGTTGTCACGCGTGATGCCGGCATTGTTGACCAGCACCTGCAAGCCACCATACGACTTGACCACCGCGTCGATCAAGGTGTCGACCGACACAGCCTCATCAACATTCAGCGTCTTGCCACAACAACCCTCAAACGCCGCCAGCGCCTGGGTGATTTTTTCAGCGCCAGCGTCAGTCGTGGCAGTTCCCACCACCTTCACGCCGTTGCGGGCCAGCTCCAGCGCAATGGACGCGCCAATGCCGCGCGACGCCCCAGTCACCAAGGCGACCTGGCCTTGCAGTTTGGATTCACTCATCAGCTTATCCTTGCGTTAATGCTGCTTCAATTTCCTGCAACGAGGTGGGATCCAGCAGTGCCAAACCTTGCATGTCGGGTGCTATGCGCTTGGTCATGCCCGCCAGCACCTTGCCCGGCCCACACTCGACCAGTGTGGCCAGACCACGCGCTTGCAGCGCCAGCACACACTCCACCCAACGCACCGGTCCAAATGCCTGACGAAACAGTGCATCGCGAATGCGCTGCGGGTCATGTTCTACCGCCACATCAATGTTGTTGATGACGTCAACGGCAGGTGCGGCGAACGTGGTTTGCGCCAGTTTTTCGTGCAAACGCAAGGCGGCAGGCTTCATCAGGCTGGAGTGAAACGGCGCCGACACCGGCAACGGCAGCGCCCGCTTGGCACCTTGCGCCTTCAGCTCAACACAAGCCTTGTCCACCGCGTCCTTAGACCCCGCAATGACCGTCTGACCTGGGTCATTGAAATTGACAGCCTCCACAACATGTTCTGAAGCATTACCAAAGCTAGCCGTCACCGCGCCGCAAATGGCTTTCACCTTGTCCGCTTCCATGCCCAAAATCGCTGCCATGGCCCCTTGCCCCACCGGCACCGCCTCCTGCATCGCCTGCGCGCGAAAACGCACCAAGGGCGCGGCCTGCGACAGCGTCAGGACGCCCGCAGCCACCAGTGCAGAATATTCACCCAGGGAATGCCCAGCCAACGCCTGCGGCGCCACACCGACTTCTGCCATCCAGACCCGGTACGCCGCAACCCCGGCCACCAGCATGACCGGCTGGGTGTTGGAGGTCAGCGCCAGCACCTCTTTGGGCCCGTCGTGGATGAGCTGCGCCACATCCTCTCCCAGCGCGTCCGAAGCTTCCTGCAAGCACTGACGCACCTGCGGGTGATCGCCCCAGGCGTCGAGCATGCCCACCGACTGCGATCCCTGCCCCGGAAAGACAACAGCAAAAGGTTTCATGGCGTCTTACTTAATATCATTGGAAAACCAACTTCACACCTTACGGGTCATTGGCATATTGTTACAATTTCAGGAGCACGGAGCCCCAGGTAAAACCGCCGCCGACGCCTTCCAGCAACAGCGTTTGCCCAGGCTTGATCTGCCCATTGCGCACGGCGGTATCCAGCGCCAGCGGAATCGACGCCGCCGAGGTGTTACCGTGCTGATCCACCGTCACCACCACCTTTTCCATTGACATCTTGAGCTTGCGCGCGGTGCTTTGCATGATGCGGATGTTGGCCTGGTGCGGCACCAGCCAGTCGATGTCAGCTTCGGTCTTGCCCGCCTTGGTCAGCACAGCGCGCGCCGTTTCTTCCAGCACACCCACCGCCAGCTTGAAAACAGCCTGCCCATCCATGCGCAACAGCGGCTCACCCGTCACCGCACCGCCACAGACGTGCCCCGGCACGCACAACATATCGGTATGCTTGCCATCGGCGTGCATGTCGGTCGCCAGGATACCCGGCGAGTCACTGGCCTCCAGCACCACGGCGCCAGCGCCATCTCCAAACAGTACGCAGGTGGTGCGGTCCTTGAAATCGAGGATGCGCGAAAACACCTCAGCGCCCACCACCAGAGCCTTGCGCGCGCTACCAGTTTTGATAAGTGCATCGGCCAGCGTCAGCGCGTAGATGAACCCGCAACAGACCGCCTGCACGTCAAACGCCGCGCCGCCCTGCGTCCCCAGTTTGCCCTGCAGGATGCACGCCGTGGACGGAAACACCATATCGGGCGTGGAGGTACCCACAATGATCAGGTCGATATCTTTCACCTGCACCCGAGCCGCCTCAAGGGCGCGCTGGCACGCCACCAAAGCCATATCGCTGGTGGCCACACCAGCGTCGGCAAAATGGCGGGCACAAATGCCGGTGCGCTCAACAATCCATTCGTCGCTGGACTCGATGCCTTGGTCCGCCAAGCGCTTGACAAGGTCGGCGTTGGTCAGCCGATGGGGAGGCAAATAACTGCCCGTGCCGGTAATTCGTGAATAGTGAGTCATAAATCAGCTATGTGACGCGGCGACCGGCGCTTGGATCACGCCCCCACTTGCCAACAAGGGGGCGGCGTGAGCAATGCGTACCCGCACCCGCTCCAACAAGTCGTTGCGGGCGGCATCATACGCCCGGCTCAGCGCGTAACCAAAGGCCAACTCATCGGCAGAGCCATGGCTTTTGAACACCAGACCGCGCAGGCCCAGCAGCGCACCGCCGTTGTAGCGGCGATGATCCATACGCCTTTTAAGCGCAGATATGACCGGATAAGCGATGATCGCTGACAATTTAGTCAAAATATTACTGGAGAACTCAGCTTTCAAGAAGTCAACAATCATTTTTGCCAGGCCTTCGCTGGCCTTTAGTGCGACATTTCCAACAAAACCATCGCACACCACGATGTCGGCGGTGCCCTTGAAAATGTCGTTGCCCTCGACATTACCGCAAAAATTCAAATCCCCAGCTTTAGCTGCAGTTCGAAGCAATTCACCGGCTTTTTTGATCACTTCGTTACCCTTGATCGCTTCTTCGCCAATATTGAGAAGACCCACGGACGGATTTTGAATGTCTTCCAGCGACGCCACCAAGGCAGAGCCCATCACTGCAAATTGCAGCAAATGCGCGGCGCTACAGTCCACATTGGCCCCCATGTCCAGCACCGTGGTGCCACCGCCCTTGGCATTGGGAATCTCTGCAGCAATGGCGGGGCGATCAATGCCATCAAGCGTTTTCAAAAGATAGCGCGAGATTGCCATCAAAGCACCCGTGTTGCCAGCAGATAGGGCAGCTTGCGCCTTTCCTTCTTTGATTTGCGCAATGGCGACGCGCATCGACGAGTCTTTCTTTTTGCGTAGCGCCACTTCAAGCGGATCGTCCATGGTCACGACTTCACTGGCATGAACAATGGTTGCACGTTCGTGCTGAAAATCAGCCAGGTTTGCGGGCAAACCCACAAGAATCAGATGCGCCTGCGGTTGCTGATCCAGAAAGCGACGACAGGCGGGCAGGGTCACCTTCGGACCGTGGTCGCCCCCCATGCAGTCAACGGCGATGGTGATCATGGTTCAAGCTCAAGAGTGGACATTGACAAAACACCGACTCAACAAAAGCAAAGGCCCGAGGCATGCCCCAAAAGGCAGCCTCGGGCCTAAATCAAAGAGGTAGATCAGGCTTCAGTCTTGGACTTGAGTACCTTGCGCCCCCGGTAGAAACCGGTCGGGCTGATGTGATGGCGCAAATGCGTTTCACCGGTGGTGGACTCCACCGCGATACCTGGAACATCCAGGGCGTTGTGCGAGCGGTGCATACCGCGCTTGGAAGGTGACTTTTTGTTCTGTTGGACGGCCATGTTCCGCTCCTGATAGCTATTGGCCGCTGCCAAGGCGGCCTGTGGGGTTGGTCAAAACGGGCGCGCAAGCGCTTGCGCGAAAGCGGCGGAGTATAACCGATCCGATCAAATCTTCATGGCGCGAACTACCGAGAGGCTGTCACGAACGGTTCTTGATCGCTGCCAGAGCAGCGAACGGGTGAGGTGTGTTCTGGACATCTGCAAAATCGGCATCCGCTGCGGCCATGATCACCGGCTGTGGACAGACCTCATGTCGGGGCACCAAAGGCAGCGCCAGCAACACCTCATCCTCGACCAATTCGGCCAGGTCAAATGCGCTACTGATCACCAGCAGATCCTCTTCCACCAAGTCGTCTTGCTCCTGCGCTGCGGCTTCGGTGGCCACAAAGCGGAAACCTCGCGACACCTCAATGGGAACGACGACCTCGCCCAGACAGCGCTGACATACCAGCGTTGCCTGCGTCCGAACCGTCAGGAGCAACCATGCCGAGTGCGATCCGTCGGCGTGCACACGCCAATCAAACCTTGCTGACCACTCCACCAAAGTATCAGCATTTTGCCCTTGAAAAAGCTCAACTAGTCGCTTGTAATTTGATAGCACGTCGCAGCCACTCAGAGCCTGCCCGCTCTGCGCGGCCTTGCGTACGTCGATACGGGGTGGGTGCTGCGTTTCCATGAGGTGCGCAGTGTAAGAGAATCCCGGCATGAGCCCTGCCCCACAGAGAAGTCTGATTTTGGCCTCAACCTCGCGCTACCGCCGGGAGTTGTTGCAACGGCTGCGCCTGCCGTTTGAGGTGCTGGCACCAGCGGTGGATGAGACGCCACAACCGCTTGAGACACCCCCGCAGATCGCACACCGACTGGCCTTGGCCAAGGCAGCTGAGGTAGCAACCCGGCGACCCGAGGCAGTGGTGATCGGGTCGGACCAGGTGGCCGATCTGGACGGAGCGCCCCTGGGCAAGCCGCTGACGCATGAGCGTGCCGTGGCGCAGTTGCAGGCCATGAGCGGCAAAGCGGTAGTGTTTCAAACAGCGGTCGCGGTAGTTTGTCAGGAAACCGGCTACGCGCAGTGCGAACTGGCTGCCGTTCGGGTGGTTTTTCGACGCTTGACCGACGTCGAGATTGAGGCTTACCTGCGCGCCGAAACGCCTTATGACTGTGCCGGCAGCGCAAAAAGCGAGGGGCTGGGCATTGCGCTGCTGGAGCGCATCGACAACGACGACCCGACCGCCTTGGTCGGGCTGCCGCTGATCCGCACCTGCCGTCTGCTGCGCGCGGCCGGTTTGCCGGTGATTGCGGCATGACGCCAAACGCGACGTCCGGTTCAAGGGGCACCCTGTACCTGGTGCCAGCGCCACTGGATTTTGGCTGTGAAGAAACACTGGACCTGCGCACCACCCTGCCGATGGGCACGGTCCAGGTCGCCGCCGGCTTGCGCCACTGGATCTGCGAAAACGCCAAATCGGCGCGCGCCTACCTCAAACGCATTGACGTGGTAGTGCCGTTGTGTCAGAGCCTGCAGAGCCTGTCCATCGTTGAACTCCCCCGAATCGTCCACAAAAAAGGCGATCACGACGGCACGTTTGACGCCCACGCCCTGTTGGAACCGACCTTGCACGGACACGATGTCGGGCTGCTCAGCGAAGCGGGCATGCCCGCCGTAGCCGACCCCGGGTCTTCCGTGGTGCGATCGGCCCACATGATGGGGTTGCGCGTGGTTCCGTTGGTGGGCCCCGTATCGTTGTTGTTGGCGCTGGCGGGCAGCGGCCTGAACGGACAAAACTTTGCGTTTGTGGGCTATTTGCCGCAAGAGGCGGACGCCCGCATGGCCCGCATCCGGGAGCTGGAGTCGTTGGCCTTGCGCATCGGGCAGACGCAACTGTTTATCGAAACACCGTACCGAAACCAGGCCATGATGCAGGCCCTGTTGCACACCTTGCACGGCAACACGCGCCTTTGTACAGCCAGTGGCCTGACTTTGGCGCGTGCCAACATCACCAGTCAAGCCGTCAGCCAATGGAAGAAAACCCCAACGCCGGGGCCCGACAACGCCACGCCTTGCCTGTTTTTGATCGGGCGTTGAACGGGCCTGCGGGGTCAACGCAGCGTCGCCGACGACCGCATGGCCTGCACCACCACCCCGCCAAAGGCAGCACCAAAGCGCTTGGCCAAACGTTCGGCCACGTTGTCGCGACGGGTGTAGTCCACAAGTTCTTCCGCCTTGACCACCTCGCGCGCCACAAAGTCCAAATTGCCCAAGCGGTCGGCCAAGCCCAGCTCTACCGCCTGCTGGCCGCTCCAGAACAGGCCGCTGAACATTTCCGGTGTTTCTTTCAGGCGCGTGCCTCGTCCAGCTTTGACCACGTCAATGAACTGCTGGTGAATCTGGTCCAGCATCGACTGCGCGTAGACACGTTGGCGTTCGGTCTGCGGGCTGAACGGGTCCAAAAAACCCTTGTTTTCACCTGCGGTCATCAGGCGTCGCTCCACGCCAAGCTTGTCCATCAGGCCGGTAAACCCGAAACCATCCATCAGCACGCCGATGCTGCCCACAATGCTCGCCTTGTCGACAAAAATCTGATCGGCAGACACCGCAATGTAATAAGCGGCCGACGCACAAGATTCCTCCACCACCGCGTACACCGGCTTCTTGTGCAAGGCTTTCAAACGGCGAATTTCGTCGTTGATGATGCCGGCCTGTACCGGGCTACCACCGGGTGAATTGATGAGCAACACAAGAGCCTGCGAACCGCTGTCTTCCAGCGCAGCGATGACCGACGACAGCACCAACTCGGCGCTGGCCTCGGCTCCGTCGGCGATTTCGCCCTTGATCTCGACCACGGCGGTGTGCGGCGCAGACACATTTTTGGTCACACTGCCTTCGCTCCACACCAGCCACATCAGCATCACAAACATCGCCAGCCAGCTCAGGCGGAAGGCAACGCGCCAGCGACGGGCGAGCGTCTGTTCTCGCAGCGTGGCAAACGCCAGCTTTTCCAGTGTGGCACGCTCCCAGGTAACCTCTGTCCTCGCTTGATTTGCTCTATTTTCAGAAGCGCTTGGCGCTTGTTCTGTGTCGGCTTGAGACCTATTTTCCATTCATCCAACTCCCAGGGGTGGTTTCGCAGTGGCGGACATCCGTCAGTGCATCGTCATTCATTTGGATCAACCTGAAATCGCTCTGAAGTATGCCAGTGCACCACGCCGTCGGCCTCGCTCACCTCAATCGGCAACAGCCCGCTACGGCACGGCCCCATGCGACACTGTCCCGTACTTGGCGAATACATGGCACCATGGGTGGCGCACATCAGCCAGTGACCAGTGCTGTCAAAAAACTGATTGGGCTGGTAGTCCATCTCCATTGGAACATGGGCGCATTGGTTGAGGTAGGCGTAGACCTTGCCCTGATAGCGCACCGCAAAGGCCGCACAACTGCGTGAGAAATAACGTACTTCAAACGGCACCGCCATGCCACTGTCCGCCAGGTCTTGCGACGGGCACAAGACCACCTTTTCTGACGGTGTCACCTTTTTCATCCTCGCAACTCGGGCGTTGGCGGGTGCAAGCGCTCAGGCATAAGCCAGCAACCAGTCACGCAGCTGGGCCACGCCGTGCGCCACAAACAAGGGCTGCAGACCCGTCAGTTCGCTGCCGTCATGCGCGCCGTAGCTCACCCCCACGCTGGCACACCCTGCGTTCAACGCCATCTGCAAATCGTGCGTGGTGTCACCAATCATCAAGGTACGCTCTGCTGGCACGTCAAATTCGGCCATCAACTCGCACAGCATCAGCGGGTCGGGCTTGCTGGCGGTCTGATCGGCGGTACGCGACGCGTCAAACACACCCGCCAACGTCACCGACTGCAACGCTTCGTCCAGCCCGCGCCGGCTCTTGCCGGTGGCCACCGTCAAAACGTGGCCACGCGCCTTGAGCTCGGTCAGCAGCGGCAGCACGCCGTCAAACAAACTGATCTCGTGCTGGATGGCAAAGTAGTGGTGGCGATAACGGTCTCCGAGCTTGGGATACAGCTCTTTGGGCACATCGGGCGCGGCATGCGCCAACGCCTGCATCAAGCCCAGGCCGATCACATACGACGCTTCTTCAAAGGTCGGCTCACGCCCGCCGACGTCGCGCACCGCCGCCTGGATACAGCGCGCAATGATGGCGGTCGAGTCAAAAAGCGTTCCGTCCCAGTCAAAGGCAATCAGGTCAAAGCGGCGTGGGGTCATTCTTTTGGATCGGTCGAAGGGGTTGTGACGGCAAGGTGCGCATTGGGCAGGACGGCGTGGGCAAAGCGCGTCAGTTCAGGCGCCAAGTCTGCCAGTAATTCAAGTCCCTCGCCGCTGGCGGGGTGATGCAACTGCAAACGCCAGGCGTGCAAAAACATGCGCTGCAGCCCAGGATCGGCGCGTGTCAGCGCCTTATTGAGATCAAAATCACCGTATTTGTCGTCGCCCAGAATCGGGTAACCGGCACTGGCCAGATGCACCCGAATCTGATGCGTGCGCCCGGTTTTGATGGTCACCTCCAGCAGCGAATAATCTGGCGACGTTGCACGCACCTTGACCAGCGTCAGCGCCGACATACCGTCCGGATCGTCGCGCGAGACCACCTTCACCCTGCGCTCACCGGCCTGGGCCTGACCGGTTTCCACCAGGTACTTGTGCAAAGGCTTGTCCAGTACCCTGAGTTTGGCCGGCCAGGTGCCCCGCACCATCGTCAGATAGGTCTTGCCGGTCTGACGATGGCGAAACTGTTCTTGCAGGCTTTTGAGCGCACTGCGCTTCTTGGCCACCAGCAAAATGCCGCTGGTTTCACGGTCCAACCGGTGCACCAGCTCCAGAAAAGGCGCCTGCGGCCGCGCCATGCGCAGTTGCTCGATCACGCCAAAACTCACCCCCGAGCCGCCGTGCACCGCCACACCTGCGGGCTTGTCCAGCGCAATCAGGTGATCGTCCTCCAGCAAAATCGTAAAGGATCTCGCAGGAAGCGTGCGCGCCACCTGCCCTGCCATGACCTGCTGTTTAACTTCGGCCCGCTGCGACACCCGTACCGGTGGCAAGCGCACCAGATCGCCGGTCTTCACGCGGCTGTCCGCACTGGCCCGCCCTTTGTTGATACGCACCTCACCGCTACGAATAATGCGGTAGACGTGCGTCTTGGGTACGCCTTTGAGCAAGCGCATCAGAAAGTTGTCCAGCCGCTGGCCGTCGCTGTCGTCGTCCACCGTGACCGTGCTGGCTACCTGCGGCGCCGCAATGCCTTTGCCCTCTATAATGTTTGTCACCAAAATCGTGCTGTCAAGCGGGTGGGTTGGTCTTCAGATCAATTGGCCAGAGCGTTGAAGTTTAGTTCACGCATCACAGTACGCTGCGGTAACGTCGGTACTGCCTGACGTTTGTGATTGCAGGTCGGGTGTCCCAAAGGATACGGACGGCAACATGAACCTCGGGTCAAGTCGATGCCTTGAAACCCTGATCCGGAATACCCAAAATTTGCAGCCACCGTGCTGTGAATGGACTGAAGCGATATGTTCGTTTTGTTGACCTTGTTGCACTATTGCCAGCGGCGCGCCAACGTGCTGTTTTTTGGCTTGCAATGGTCTCAAGCGCCTGTACAACGGGCGCAGATAGCTATCCCAAAGATAGCAATTTCTCCTCTGGAACCGATCGCCTGCCTCCACGTGCCTCTGCCCAGACTCATCGTTTGAGTCCGGGCTTTGCGGCTGTTTCCTGCGCGTTTCAAAGCCTCGTCGGTGTACCTTGGGCTCGTCATGAGCCGGTATTGCTATTGAAACGAAACGAAGGAGCGCACCCCATGAAACGGATGCTGATCAACGCCACCCAGGCTGAAGAACGCCGTCTGGCCGTGGTGGACGGGCAAAAACTGCTCGACTACGAAACTGAAATCGAAGGGCGCGAACAGCGCAAGGGCAACATCTACAAGGCGGTCGTCACACGCGTGGAGCCGTCGCTGGAAGCGTGCTTTGTCGACTACGGCGAAGAACGCCATGGCTTCTTGCCGTTCAAGGAAATTTCCAAACAGTACTTCCAGCCCGGCGTTTCGGTCAGCCAGGCGCGCGTTCAAGACGCCATCAAGGAAGGCCAGGAACTGCTGGTTCAGGTCGAAAAAGAAGAACGCGGCAACAAGGGCGCGGCGCTGACCACATTTGTCTCCTTGGCCGGCCGTTACGTGGTGCTGATGCCCAACAACCCGCGTGGCGGTGGCGTCAGCCGCCGCATCGAAGGCGACGACCGCGCCGAACTCAAAGAAGCGCTGGATCAGCTCGAATACCCCAGCGGCATGAGCATCATTGCGCGCACCGCCGGTATTGGCCGTAGCGCCCCCGAGCTGCAGTGGGACCTGAACTACCTGCTCAAACTCTGGGCCGCCATCGACGGTGCGGCCAAGGCGGGCAAAGGTGCCTTCCTGATTTACCAGGAGTCTTCGCTGGTCATCCGCGCCATC
>Ga0172376_10004135_pt1 | contig 16673 bp, 14 predicted proteins | sample Lak35m_FD_121114 | JGI IMG/M metagenome (GOLD analysis project Ga0172376, IMG submission 121114) | Freshwater microbial communities from Kabuno Bay, South-Kivu, Congo - kab_092012_35m | ecosystem: Environmental > Aquatic > Freshwater > Lake | place: Democratic Republic of the Congo: South-Kivu... | reverse complement strand
GATGGTAGCGGATGCCGGCGGAAACAGCCGGTGGTTATCCGCCCGCTCCGCCGAGCAGTCCGGCGCGCCTCGCCAGTTCCGAATTGCGGAACGCCGGTTCCTCCGTGACCTCGCGGACGACGAGGGGCGCAAGCCATGCCGGCATCTCGAGGTGCTCGTCCGCACTGCCAAGCTCGCATTCGGCAAGCACCACCGGCAGGTCGAGGAAGCGGTCGACCTCCCACACGTGGTGCCCATGGGCGATCCGCGTGCGCACCTTGCGCAGGCGGCGGCCCGCGGTGCGCGGCCACTCGCGCTCGAACTCCTCGCGGCCGATGGCGCGCTCCGACTCCTCGCGCACGAGGCCGAGCCCGCGCTTCACCGTGTGCACGTACTCAAGGCTGCCGTCCGACCGCTCGATGCGGCGCAGGCGCCCCTCGAGCTGCGTGGGATCGGTGCCGTCCGCGGACGGCAGGTAGCCCTGCTCGACGCGCCATGCATCGCCCGCCGGCATGGGCTCGGGCAGCGCGCGAAGCAGGAAGACGCGCTCGATCTCAGCGGGCACGCGCGGTCCCCGCGGCGCGCGGCGCGGTGCGCTCGGCCCACTGCGCGGCAAGGTTCGCGAACGCGTGCTTCAGGTTGACGTTGCTGCGCACGTGGCGCTCGAACTCGCCGAGGACCTCGGCGGCGCCGAGCCAGCGCGAGAGCTCCGCGGGGTCGTCGCCGGCGCGCGCCAGCGATTGACGCACGCGGAGACCCAGGAGCCGCGCGAGAAGGCGCACGGCCTGGCGGTTCGCGGCGTCCTTCGAGGCGTTCTCGTCGGCATCCACGATCCCCTTGGCGAACTCGTCGGCGATCTCGGCCATGCGGTCGCCGAGGTTCGGCGGGAACCCGCCGGATTCCAGCTGGTCGAGGAGCGGCCACAGCTCGCGCTGCCACGCGGAGAGCCCGTGCTCGGACGCGCGAACGGCCATGCCGGGCGAACCTTCCGCGAATGCCTCGATGAAGGCACGGTCGTCGCCGGCCTTCGGACCCTCGCGCTCCCACCACTCGCGCATGGATGCAGGGTCGAGCGGCCCGAACGCCACGCGCTGGCAGCGGCTGCGGATGGTGGGGAGAAGCCGGTCCTCCTGCTGCGTGACCAGCACGATCACGGTGCCGGCGGGCGGCTCCTCGAGCGTCTTGAGCATGGCGTTCTGCGCATCGGCGTCGAGGAGCTCGGCCTCGTCGACGATGAACGCCTTGCCGTGGCCCATGGCTGCGGTGCGGAAGACCGCGCTCTCATGGTGGCGCCCCTCGCCGGACACGCCGCCGATCATGCGCTCGCGGAGGAGGTCGAGCGGGATGTTCATCTGCTTGCGGTCGCGGAGCTCGCGGCTCTCGCTGACGGCGGCAAGCTCCTTGCGGATGACGTGCAGGTCCGGGTGCGTTCCGGCGTCGATCATCCGCGCAACGGGCGTTCCCTGCGGCGGCTCGAGCGAGGCGCGCGCCGACGCCGTGGACTGGGGGTCGAGCACGATGCGCGCGAGGGCCATGGCCGCGCGGAACTTGCCCACTCCCTGCGGGCCGTGCAGGATCCACGCATGGTGCAGGTGCCCCGAGGCAAGCGCGCGGCCGAGCGCCGCCGCGGCGCGCCGCTGGCCGAGGATGTGCGGGGCGGGGGCCACGGCCCGGCGAGTGTACGGACGCGGAGCGAGCGTCCGCACACCCGCCGGCGGTCCGTCAGAACCGGATGGTCAGCGACGCCAGCACCTGCTGGTTGTAGACGCCCTCGCCCTCGATCAGGTCGTCGGGGCCGAAGCTCGCGGACGTGGTGCCCAGGAAGCGGTACGCCAGGCCCAGGTCAACGCTGGGCGCGATGACCCAGTCGAGGCCCAGCGTCACCGAGTACGCGAACGCCCACGCGCTGTCGCCGCCGTCGAAGGACACGGTGGTGATGCCGTCGGTGAACGATGCAGCCAGGTCGCCGTCGATGTAGATGGCGCCCAGGGACACGCCCGCGTTGAAGCGGAAGTTCTCGCCGAGCGGGACCTCGGCACGCGGGCCGAAGAGGATGGGCACCTGCAGCAGGTGGCCGGAGATTCCCGTGGTCCCCGCCAGCGTGGGCGTGCCGTTGACGCTGATGGTGCCCGACACCGAGTCGAAGTCGTTGTACGCGATGCCGGTGCTCATCTCGAGCGCCAGCCAGTCGTTCAGGTGGAAGCCGCCGGCGATGTTCCACGCGACGCCGCCGTCCATGGCCACGCTGGCGTTGGTGGACGACACCACGTCTGCACCGATGGTGATTGACTTGTCCTTCAGCGAGATGTCGGGGATGAAGTTGCCGCCGACCTCGTTGCGCAGGTACCAGGCTGCCGTGGCCGAGCGAGCGGCCGGAGGCGGAGCGGCGGCCTCGTCGGCGGCGAGGCAGGGAACGGCGAGTGCCGCGGGCAGGGCAAGGAGCATCGTCGGGATCGTCGGGTGCATCGGGTTCTCCACGGGGACAGGTTGCCCCTCCGCGCGGAGGGGACCCCGGAAGACACGGAGCCGACCGGGGCGACGGCTCACGGGACTTGCGGACATTTCCGCTTGCGCGCGCCCGGTCCCTACCATGGCGCGCGTGGACGAAGGCCAAGGACGGGATTCCGGAGGCGCGGGCGATCGGCTGCTCGACATCCTCGGCTACGACGAGCTGCGGGCGATCGCGGCCCGCATCGCGCGGGGCGGGCGCGTGCCCGAGCGCGACGCGACGTCGCTCCTGCACGAGGCGCTCGCCAACTGGATGCACCGCTCCGAAGCACGGGATCCGCCGGACCGCGATGCGGTGCTCGCCTCCATGGTGCTCACCATCCGCAACGCGGCAATCGACCGCGCGCGCCGCCGCAACCGCGTGAGCGAGCCTTCCGTGATCGACCCCGACATGCTGGACAAGGCGCCGGACCCCTCGCTGCCGCCGGTGGACCGGGAGACGCTCGAAGAAGTCGGCGCTGCCGTGGACGCGCTGCGCGTGCGCGCGCCGCGCGCCGCAGTGGCGCTGGAACTCCGCTTTCACGGCGGTCTGGAGCTGGATGCTGTGGCGCAGGCGCTGGGCGTCTCGCTTGCACAGGCCAAGCGCGACATCGCCGCCGGCAAGGCGTTCGTGAAGCAACGCCTCGCCGGCGGCGACGGGACCGATGCAACATGACCCCGGCCGGCGGGATGGACACGGTGTTCCGCCTGATGGACGGCGCGCTCCGGCTTCCCGAGGCGGAGCGTGATGCCTGGGTCGCGGGCCACGCACCCAGCGAGGCAGCACGGCGCGAGGCGATAGCCATGCTCGCCTTCGTGACGACGGAGACGGTGCCGGCGTCGACCGCGGCCGGACCATCGCTCGCGGCCACTGCGATCGGGGACTTCGAGGTCCTCAGGCCGATCGGCTGCGGGGCCGGCGGCATCGTCTACGAGGCGATGCAGCGCATGCCGAGGCGGCGCGTGGCACTGAAGGTGCTGCGCGTGTCCGGGGAGTCGGCCAACGAGCGCCTGGCCGCGGAGGCGCAGGCGCTCGCGCACGTCGCGCACCCGTCGATTGCCGCGATCCATGCGGCCGGCGTGGCGCAGGTCGGGGGTGCGCATGCGGCATGGATCGCGATGGAACTGGTGGATGAGGCGCGCTCCGCAACCGAACGCGCCGCCGAGCTGCGCGGCGAACGCAGTGCCGTGGCGCGGCTTGCCGCATGCTTCGCTGAGGCCATCGGGGCCGCACACCGCGCCGGCATCCTGCACCGCGACATCAAGCCCGCCAACCTGCTCGTGGACCGCGCAGGCAACGCGAAGGTGGTGGACTTCGGGATCGCGGTGCCCGCCGGCGCAGGCGCGGCACCCGCGGGGACACCCGCATACATGGCACCGGAATGCCTCGGAGGCGCGCCCGCAACGGAGTCGAGCGACATCTGGTCGCTCGGTGCGGTGATGCAGGCGATGTTCGATGCGGCCGGCATCGATCGCGGCGACCGCCTGCGCGGCGTTCCCGGCAAGGCGATGGCACGGGATCCGTCAGGGCGCTATGCCGTAGCGGAGACCATGGCGGAGGACCTGCTCTCGTTGCTCGACGGCAGGCCGGCATCGTTCGAACACACCGGTCTGTTCGGAAGGCTGTGGCTTCGGGCCAGGCGCCGGCCGAAGGCGGCCGCCCTGGCAGCGGTGGCGACGATTGCCGTCGCGGCGGTGCTGGCGGTGGCGGCATTGAACGTCATGCGCACGCAGGCCCAGGGGCTGCATGACGCGCGGCGAATGCTGGGAATGCACGGCGAGCTGGTGGCATCCATCGACAGCCTGCCGCCGTCCGAGCGCCCTGCGGCTGCGGACCGCGCGATGGAGCGGGGCCGGCTCGCCTTCATGGGGCAATTCAAGGATGCCGAGGTCGCGTTCCTCTCCATCGCCTCGCTCCTGCGTCTCGGTGCGGGCGACCGGGCCTGCGAACTGGCCGACGCGGCGGCTCGGGCCATGAAGGCGCCGGGCGGGCCGAGCGACCATGACCTGCTGTGGATCCGGCTGATGGACTCTGCATGCAAGGCCCGCGCGGCGCCGGATGACGGCGCAGCACTCGCCGACCTGGCCGCTCGCTGCGAGTCGATCGGAGCGACGTCGGTGGGAGATGACCTGCTGCTGGCGTCGTACCTCAATGCGTCGGCAGTGGAGTCGGGCGACGGCGGATTTGCCGATCTCGCGGTCCGGCTCGACGCGGGCGCGAACGCGGAGCCGTCGCGGGCCCTCTGGCGCACGATGCTCGCGATGGTCGCGATGTCGGTGCCTCGCGAACAGCCGGTGCCGAGCGGCCGGGGACCGCTGGTCGCGCAGGGAATGGAGCGGGCGTTCCGGACCGTCGCGCGCGAGGAACTGGCCATCATCTTCACCAACCTCGGCGTGGCCGGCATGCTCTCGGCCGCGCGCGAGCGCGACATCCCGCGGTTCCGGGTGCTGGTGCCGTTGGCGCGCGCGGCTGCGGAGGCCACGGCAAGCCCGACCTACCGGATCTGGGTGGAGCAGTCCATCGGACAGGACCTGCTGGGCCTCGGGGACATCCAAGGTGCAGCGCGGATCCTCGATGAGGTGGCAGCGCACCCGGACCTTGCGCGGGCCGACGACGCGATGGTGACGTTCTGGCTGCCTTCACGCGTGCGCGCCGCGCTGCGAATGCCGGATGCGGCGGCGCAGCTGCGAACGGCGGAGGCGTGCTTCCGTGCGGCACCGAAGCTCGCCGCGGGCGATGCGCTGCTCGCCAGTTGGGTGGAGGCGGTCAATGCGGAACGACTGGACGATGCCTCGAGGCTGCTGGCGGATTGGTGCGAACGCCAACGAAAGCGCAGGCCGGGCGACCTGCGCGACCAACGCATCGAACTATGCGACGAACTCAGGGTGCACCTCGGTGAACGGGCGCCCCTGGAACTGCCGAAGCGCTAGAGCTTCGGGATCTCCACGAGCCGCGGTGCCTGCGGCATGGTCTTGGCGCCGGGATTGCGCGGGTCGACGGGCACCAGCAGCTCCTCGCCGTTGACGAGGTGCTTCGGGAACGCGCGCATGGCCTTCTCCACCTCCGGCGCGTACAGCGTGCTGCGCGGGTCGTAGGCATCGGCGCCGAAGACGCCCACGGTGACGGTGCTCGTGCGCGTGTCGAAGTCGTGGAAGTAGTACGCCTCGTGCCCCTGGCTGCGCAGGCTGCGGCAGTAATCCTCGGCGGAGCGCTTGATCTCGCTCATCTTCAGCTCGTCGGTGCCGAAGGCGCTCCACACCGCCACCTGCAGCGTGTAGAGCGTCTGCGTGGGCGCGTTCTGCCGCACGGCGCGCAGGTCGTTGGGTCCCGGGGGGCCCTGCTCGCTGCCGGCGCCGAAGCGCGTGAGCATGGCGCGCGGGAAGGCGCGCACGCCGCCGTCGGACATCTCCTTCACTTCCTTCAGTCGCGCCTGGGCCTCGGGTGCCTGCGGCGACGGGAAGCGCCCGGAAAGCACCACGCTGCCCCGCTGCGTGCTGCGAACGAAGGCATCGCGAAGGGACGGGTACCGGCGCGCAACCTCGTCGCGGATGGTCATGGCCGTGGCGCGGCTCTCCGGCCCGCTCACCGTGGCCAGCAGCACGCTCCAGGCCGCGCTGTCGACATCGGGGTTCTGCGATGCGCGTGCTGCGGCAGCGGCGGCATTGCGCTTGGCGTCGCTCTCGGCGGCCATGCGTGCGGCGGCGGCCTTCTCGGTGGAGGTCGCGGCGCGGCCCTTCGTCGCCCCACCCGGTGCAGCCGGGGCGGGCTTGGGGGCTGGCGCCGGGGCGGCGTCGAGTTCGTCACCCGGGTCGATGAGTGCCGCGGTGGGGTCGGACGGTGCGGGGGCAGGCGCGGCGCGCTTGGCCTCCAGGCGCTTGGGCCCCTTGGACGGCACGGGGTCCTTTGCAGGCTGCACCTTCGACGCGGAGTCCTGGGGAGGAGGCGCCGCCGGAGCCGAGTCGCACCCCCACAGGACGGCCCCGGCCAGCGCGACCGCCACCATTCCGAATCCAATGCTGGAAATGGACTTATGGGCCATGGGTGGGTCGCACTACAATGCCTTCAGTCTCAAGGACTCTCGGGCGGTTTGACGATACCAAGGTTTGCGTCGGCGACGTTCGCCGATCGCACGCCGCTCGACGGATCGAACGCGGTTCGCACACGGGAAGCAGGTTCGGACGGACTGGACCCTGCGCCGGTTGGAGAGCGCCATGAACGACATCGGACAGATCGGACTCACCCACGGGCTCGGCGCGACAGGCGCCGCGGGTCGCGTGCACGAGGCCACTGCCGCCTATCGCGCATCCGCCCAGTCCGAAGTGGCGCCGAGCGCGCCCCGCTGGGCCGAGGCCCGTGACCGCGTCGAGCTTTCGGACGACGCACGCCACATTGAGGCCATCCGCGCGATGCCCGATGTGCGCATGGCGAAGATCGAGGGCATCAAGCAGGCCATCGCGAGCGGGACCTACGAATCCCCCGAGAAGCTGCAGGCGGCCATCGAGGGCCTGCTGCGCGACCTCGGCGACTGAGTCCCGCGTCTCGCGGCACGGCTGGGTCGTTCCGTGTGAAATGCGGGAATGACCCGCTCACCCTGCCGTCCCTGGGCAATCATCCGCGCCTCGCTGACCGTGCTGTCGGCAGGCGCGGTTTCTCTTTCCGCGCTCGCGCAGCAGGGCCCGCCGGTGGCGATGCGGCCGGTCGACGTGCGGCGCGATGCCTTGGTCAACGTGTCGGTGGTGGCGACGCCCGGCGAGCGGCTGTCGGATGCGGTGGTGGTGATGAAGGACGGATGGATCGAGCGCGTCGGCGCGCGCGGCTCGTTCGAGCTGCCCGCCGGCACCACCGTGCACGACGGCGGCGGTGCGACGGTGTATGCGGGCTTCATCGATGCATGCGTGCGCGTCGACAGCGCGTCGGGGGCCAAGGCCGCGGCGGGCGAGGCGGCGGCGCACTGGAACACGCGCGTCACCCCGCAGGTGCGTGCCGCAGACCTGCCTGCGCTCACGACGGACCAGCGAAAGGCGCTGCGCGAAATCGGCTTCACCGCGGCAGCAGTGCGCCCGAACGCCGGCATCTTCCGCGGGAGCGGACAGGTGGTGCTGCTCGGCGACGATCCGCGCGCGGCTCGCACGGTGCAGGAGGATGCGGGAACGGACGTGGCCTTCGAGACCACGGGCGGGCGACCGGACGAGGATGATCCCGAGGCCTGGAACCGCGCCACGTACCCGGGCGCGCTGATCGGCTCCATCGCGCTCGTGCGGCAGACGTTCGCGGATGCCGCGTGGCACGCCGCATGCGCCGAGACGTGGGCGCGCAACCCGGCGGGCAACGACCCGCCCGTGCAGTCGAACGCGCTTGCCGCGCTCGGGCGCACGGTGCACGGGATGCAGCGCGTGTGGTTCGACGCATCGGACGAGCGCAACCTGCTGCGCGCGGATGCCGTGGCACGCGAGCATCGCCTCGACGCGGGCTTCATCGGGAGCGGCCGCGAGTACCGCGCGCTCGCGGAGGTGAAGGCCGCGGGCCGGCCGGTCATCGTTCCGCTCGACTTCCCGCGCACGCCGGACGTGGCCACGCCACGCGCCATCGAGGCGGTGCCGCTGCGCGACCTTGCGCACTGGGCGCTCGCGCCGACGAACCTCGCGGAGCTGCTGCGCGCAGGCGTGCCTGCCGCGGCGAGCACCGTGCGCCTGCGCGAGCCGGGCGCGTTCGCGAAGGCGGCTCGACGAGCGATCGATGCGGGCACCACGGTGGACGAGATGCTGGCGGCACTCACGGTCCATCCCGCGCGGATGCTCGGGATCGAGGGCATCGCGGGCCAGGTCCGCCCGGGGCACCTCGCAAACCTCGTGGTGGTGGATGGCCCGCTCTTCGGCGAGGACATGAAGGTGCGCGAGACGTGGATCGCGGGCCTGCGGCACGAGGTTGAGCCCCGGAGCAAGTTCCCGCTCAAGGGCACGTATGCGCTGGGCACGCCCGATGCGGCATGGCAGCCGGCGGGCGATGCCACCGAGCTGGTGATCGACCCGGATGCGAAGTCCATCGCGTTCCGGGGCGCGAAGCAGAAGCCCGACGCGGCCGGCGAGCGTCCGGCCGACGCGCCCGCGCCGCGCGAGGGCGATGGTGCCAACGACGGGCGGAGCGCGGGCGAGCAGCGGCGCGAAGGGCGCGGTGCGCGCGCGGAGTCGGTTGCGTTCGAGGACAACCGCGCCGGATTCACCGTGGACGGGAAGTCCTTCGGTGCGGAAGGCACGCTGCGCGGGTCGGTGGTGACAGGCCGCGCGGGCGCGCAGGTCACGCTCCTGCGCGCCGATGGTTCGGCGATCCGCTGGACGCTCAAGGCCTCCGACCGCACGGGTGACGTACCCGACGCGAAGAAGGAGCGCGAGGGACGCATGGCCGAAGCCGGCGAAGCAGCGCCTGCCGATCCCGCCGCGCTGCGCGCAAAGGTGGCCGCGACGCTCGCCGCCATCCCGCGCACCACGCCGCTCGCGGACTTCGGCATCGAGAAGCCGTTCGCCCCGAAGGCCGTGCTGGTCGAGGGTGCCACGGTGTGGACGGCTGCGAAGGACGGCATCGTGCCGGACTGCGACGTGCTCGTGCAGGACGGGAAGATCGCCGCCGTCGGCAAGGGCCTGCGCGCGACGCTGGCGAAGTCCGGGCTCGAGGGCGTGCACGTGGTGGACGGGGCGGGCAAGCACGTGACGCCCGGCCTGGTCGACTGCCACAGCCACACGGGAATCGACGGCGGCGTCAACGAGTGGACGCAGAACGTGACGGCCGAGGTGCGCATCCAGGATGCCGTGAACGCCGAGGACGTCGATTGGTACCGGCAGCTCGCGGGCGGGCTCACGGCCGCAAACCAGCTGCATGGCAGCGCCAACCCCATCGGCGGCCAGAACTCCGTGGTGAAGCTGCGCTGGGGCGAGCACGCCGCCGCGTTCCCCGTGAAGGGGGCGATCCCGGGCATCAAGTTCGCGCTCGGCGAGAACGTGACGCGGAGCAAGAAGCGCTACCCCAGCTCGCGGCTCGGCGTGGAGACCCTGATCCGCGACCGCTTCCAGTCGGCGCGCGAGTGGCGCGAGGCAGGCGCTCGCTGGAACGCGCTGCCGGCGGCCGAGCGCACGCGCGCCATGCCGCCGAGGCCAGACCTCGAGCTCGAGGCGCTCGCGGAGATCCTTGAGGGCAAGCGGCTTGTGCACTGCCACAGCTATCGCCAGGACGAGATCGCCATGCTCCTGCGGCTTGCCGACGACTTCGGCTTCCGCGTCGGCACGCTGCAGCACGTGCTCGAGGGATACAAGGTGGCCGATGACATCGCGCGCCACGGCGCGGGCGCGTCGAGCTTCAGCGACTGGTGGGCGTACAAGATGGAGGTGATGGACGCCATCCCGTGGAACGGCCAGATGCTGTGGAAGGCCGGCGTGGTCACGAGCTTCAACTCCGACAGCGACGAGCTGGCGCGGCGCATGAACACCGAGGCCACCAAGGCCGTGAAGTACGGCGGGGTGCCGCGCGAGGAGGCCATCAAGTTCGTGACGATCAACCCGGCGCGGCAGCTGCGGATCGATGCGATGACCGGTTCGCTCGAGCCGGGGAAGGACGCCGACTTCGCTGTGTGGAGCGCCGACCCGCTCAGCACGTACGCGACGTGCCTGGAGACCTGGGTCGACGGCGTGCGCCGGTTCGACCGCGCCGAGGACGCTCGCATGCGCGCGCGCGACGCGCAGACGCGGGCCGCGCTCGTTGAGCTCGCCGCAGGCGACTGGGGCAAGGACGGCGGCGGTGACGCGGGCGGCGCAGGGCGCGGGCGGCGCGGGCGCGGTGCCGACCCGGGCGGGGCACCGGGAGCGCCGGGTGCGCCGCCGGTGGACTCGATGCGATCCGGAAGCCTGCTCGTGCGAATGCTCGGGACCCGCGACGACTACCTGATGGAGCAGGTGCGCTCCGGCATGGATCCGTGGTCGGTGCGGCCCGGCGAGTGCGGCTGCGACCGCATCGATTCATGGAACGCGATCTTCGAGGCGACGTCGGGCGAAGGAGGTGCACGGTGAGCATCAGGACAATCATGGCAGCTGCGCTCCTGGGCGCATTCGCGACGTGCGCGCACGCGCAGAGCACGGAGATCCCGGCGCCGCCGCAGCAGAAGGCCGTGGTGATACGCAACGTGCAGCTTCACTCGGCGGTGACCGGGGAGCCGCGCATCGAGAAGGGGTGGATCTCCTTCGAGAACGGGAAGATCGTGGCGCTCGGCGCCGAGCCGATGCCTGCCGACGCGGTGCGCCCGGACGCGCAGGTGATCGATGCCCCGGGGCACGTGGTGACGCCGGGACTGTGGGCCAGCGCCAGCACGCTCGGTCTTGTCGAGACGCTCCAGGTCGACGCCACCGACGACACCACCGAGTTCGGTGACTTCCATGCCGAGGTGCACGCGGCCACCGCGACGAACCCCGACAGCGACCTGCCGCCCGTCGCGCGCAACGCGGGCATCCTGATGGTGCACGCGTTCCCGCAGGGAGGCGTGGTCAGCGGGCATGCCAGCGCGATGCGGCTCGACGGATGGACGGCCATGGACCGCACGGTGCGGGCGGACGCAGGGCTGGTGGTGCGCTGGCCGATGATGGAGCAGGTGCAGGCGCGCTGGGCGCGGCCGGCCGAGGAGCAGCGCAAGGAACGCGACCGGAGGCTCGCGGAGATCGACCGGTTCTTCGATGCGGCGGAGGCGTACCTGCGCGCGCGAAAGGCCGATCCGACGTTGGGCAAGGACGCGCGGTACGACTCGCTTGCCGGCGTCGTGGCCGGCGAGGAACCGGTGCTCGTGGACGCCAACTGGCCCGGGCAGATCGAGGCTGCGGTGCTGTGGGCGGCGCGGCGCGGGTACCGGCCGGTGATCGTGGGCGGGCTTGGCGCATTGGACGTGGTTGAGGTCCTGCGCGAGCACGCGGTTCCGGTGGTGGTGAGGGGCGTCAACCGGCTGCCGCTGCGCGAGCAGGACGGTTTCGATGCCGTGTATGCGCTGCCCGCGCGACTGATGGCGGCCGGCATCGAGGTGTCGCTGGCTTCGGGCGACGAACCCGCGCACGAGCGGTCGCTTCCCATGCAGGCCGGGCGCGCGGTGGCGCACGCGCCGAAGGACCCCGGCCTTGCGGATGCGCATGCGGCGCTTCTCGGGGCCGTGACGCGCGTCCCGGCGATCAGGGCTGGGGTGGGCGCGAGGTACGGAACGCTGGTGCCCGGCAAGAGCGCGACGGTCGTGCTGTGGTCGGGCGATCCGTTCGAGGGCACGACGGTCGTGCGACGCGCATGGATCGACGGCGGCGAGTGCGACCTCAACGACCGCCACAAGCGCATGCGGGCCAAGTACGAGGAGAAGCGCCTGCAGCGCGAGCCCGCGCCGAAGGACGACGCAGGTCCGCCGGTGGTTGCCGACCCGCCGAAGTCCCCTGCCCCGTGACGCCGAGCGTGCGCACGTAGAGTGCGTGCATGGGCAAGAACGACGGCCAGGTCGGTGATGGGTTCGCAGCGCTCGGGGTGCCGCCGCAGCTGGTGGCATCGCTCGCGCGGATGGGTGCCACCGTGCCCACGCCGGTGCAGCAGGCCGCGCTGCCCGCGGCGATGACCGGCCGCGACACGGCGGTGGTCGCTGCCACCGGAACCGGCAAGACGCTCGCCTACGTGCTTCCGGTGGCGAAGCGGCTCCTCGACGAGCCGCCCGCGCGCCAGAAGGGGCGTCCTGTCGACCCGCGGCGTCGCCTGCGTGCCTTGGTGCTGTGCCCGACGCGCGAACTCGCGCAGCAGGTGGCCCGCGAGGCCGCGCTCCTCTTCCGGGGCTCGGTGCTGCGCACCACGGCCGTGTTCGGCAAGAGCGCGCTCGCACCGCAGCGGGAGGCGGTCGAGGAAGGCGTCGACCTGCTCGTCGGAACGCCGGGCCGCGTGCGCGAGCTCTGCGAGCTCGATGCCGTGTCGCTTGCGTTCGTGAAGCAGTGCGTCCTCGACGAGGCCGACCGCATGCTCGACATGGGGTTCCTGCCGCAGGCGAAGGAGATCCTCTCGCGCGCGCCGGAATCGAGGCAGATGCTGCTCTTCACGGCCACCATGCCGCGGCCCGTGGAGGCGGTTGTCGAGGAGATGCTGCGCGATGCGCAGCGCGTGGACCTGGTGGGCCGCGAGCGGTCGAAGGTGACCGGCACGCCCGAGGCACGGCGCGATCTCGGCCAGCACCTCGTGGACATCGACGACCACGCGAAGACCGCGCTCGCGGTGGCGCTGGTGAAGGACGGCAAGCGGCGCGGGGTGATGGTGTTCTGCCGCACGCGCCGACGGGCTGGATGGGTGGCCGCCGCGCTGCGTCGGCACGAGGTGAAGACCGTCGTAATCCATGGCGACCGCAGCCAGCGCCAGCGCCAGGAGGCGCTCGATGCGTTCGCGGCAGGGCGCGCCGACGTGGTCGTTGCGACCGACGTCGCGTCGCGCGGCCTGCATGTGCCTGCGGCGCGGTGCGTCATCAACTACGACGTGCCGCTGCTCCCCGAGGAGTACGTGCATCGCGTGGGGCGCGCGGGCCACGGCGGCGGCACGGCCGAGGCGTGGACGTTCCGGTGCCCGGCGGACCTCGACCGGTGGCAGCAGGTTGCGCGGTCGATGCGCGTGGAGCTGGTGCCCGAGCGCGCGCCATCGCACGCCGCGTACCTGCGCACGCGCGACGGAATCGCGCCGGACACGGAGGGCGCCGTCACGCGTGGAGCGCACGGCGCGTCGCGCGGTCCGGGTGCGCGAGGCCGCGCGGGAGCGCCGAAGGCGCAGCTGCGTTCCAAGCCCGGGGCGGCAAGGCGTGCGGGTGCCGCCGAACGGGCGGCTCAGGGCGAGGCAGCCGCGCCGGTGCCTGGCGGGCGCTCGCTCGCATCCATGATCCGAAACGCACCCGTGGCGGTGAAGCGGAAGAAGAACAGGCTCCGACGCGGTGCGAAGGCCGGCAACGCCGCATCGCTGCGCGGATCACAGCGCCGCGCGCCCATCGCCAAGGGCCAGCGTCCGGGCGGGGGCGCGCGGAAGAAGTCATGAGCGCGCGGGCGAAGCTGGGCCTGGTTGCGGCCGCGCTCGCGCTGGGCGCAGCGACCGAGGTGGCGCTCGTCGGGTGGGCGCTGCTCGACCCGGTCCGCATCGACTCATGGGACGAGGTGCTCGTGCTGCGCCCCGGGGGCGATGCGTGGCTTGGTTGCCGCCGGGCCACGGGATTGGTGGAGTGGATCAACCTGGAGTCGGTGGGGCCGGTGGTCTCGGAGCCGGAGGCCGCCGCCGATGCCGTGCCGCCGTGGCTGTCGCTCCCCGCGGCCGGGCCGCGTCACGTGCGCGTGGCCGCCGTCGGCGTGGGATGGCCGATGCGTGCGGTGGGCATGCACTGGAATGCGGACCGGTCGGACCTCGGGTTCCCGCCGCCCGCGGAGAAGGACTCGAGCGGCGACGCTCCGAAGGAGGCGTTGCGGCGCCTTCGCGATGCGGTGACAGGTGCTTCCGACGATGCGGCCGTCGGCGGTCGCGCCTGGTTGAACTGGGCAGGCGCGTGCATGAATGCCGCCGTGCTCGCGGTGCCCTGGCTTGCGGTCGCCGTGGTCCGGCGGACGCGGCGCGGCATCACTCCGCCGGGATGATCGGCAGGACGACGCGCACCAGCACCGCCAGCGCCACGAACATCCCGATCATGCCGAGGACGATCTGCGCGGCCATTCGCGTGACGACCATCCAGTAGCCGTCGAACGACTCCACGCGCACCGCCTTCCAGCCCATGCTCAGGAAGAACGAGAGCGGCAGGACGAGTAGCCACCACCACGACGGAACGCCGGGTGCGGGCTGGAGAAACGGGATCCACGCAAGGAGCACGCGCGCATCCTACGGCGCGCCGCGTGCTGCACCGTGATCACTTCGCTGCGTCGCCCTCGAGGCCGACCACCACGCGCACCTCGTCGCCGATCGCGCCCTTCTCCACGCCGTACTTCATGCCGAACTCGCTGCGCTTCACGGTGAAGATGGCCTCAAAGCCGGCCTTCGGACCGCGGCCCATGTCGGCCATGCCGCAATACTCCACCTTGGCCGTGATGGGCTTGGTAACGCCGTGCATGGTGAGTTCGCCCTGCACGTCAAAGGTGCGGTCGCCTGTCTTGGTGGCCTTCGTGCTCTTGAAGGTCATCGTGGGGAAGTCCTTGACGGCGAAGAAGTCGGGGGTGCGCAGGTGCTTGTCCAGGTCGGGGACGCCGGTGTCGACGGACTCGGTCTTGATGGTCACGTCGAAGCGGAGCCCATCGGCCGAGCCGGGCTGGAACGCGAAGTTCCCGGTGACCTCGTTGAAGCGGCCCCAGAAGTGCCCGGCACCCATGTGCTGGACGCGGAACATGGCCATGGAGTGGACGTCGTCGATGGTGAACGCCTGCGGGCCGGCAGCAGCCGAGGCAGCCGGCGACTGCGGGGCGAGCGTCGCGAGGGCTGGCGCCTCCGCGGTCATGAGCATGGCGGCGGAGACGGATGCAAGCGCAAACGGCAGGACGATTCGGATGGGCATGGTCATGGTCCGTGGGGTTCGCCACGGGCGGGCTTTGGATGCGATACGGAACGAGAGGCGCCCGAGCGCCTCAGCCGTGGTGAAGTGAATGCAGGTTATAGGGCTTTGTCAAACAGCGAAGCGGTCGCCTTTGAAGCCGATCCGTTGCATCAGGCCGTCGAACTCATCGAGCGAAAAGAACTGAATGCGTAGCTCACCAGCGCCCTTGGTGCGACCGACGCGCAGGTCAACACGGCTACCAAGGTGTTCCTCGAGTTGACGCCTGAGGTCAGAGAGGTGGTTGCTCGCAGGAGCGCCAGGCTTGCGACGGGTTGTTCCACGTGGAACAACACCCTTCTCCCGGACCGCGGCCTCGAGTTGCCGTACCGACCAGTCGTGCGCCACGGCCGACTCAGCAAGCGCGCGTCGGGTCGTGACGTCCCCAATCCCAAGAAGTACCTTTGCGTGGCCCATGGTCAATGATCCGGCGCGGACATGGGCCGCTGTGCCACCATCCAGTTCGTTGAGGCGGAGGAGGTTGGTGACCGTGGCCCGGTCGACTCCGATGCGCTGCGACAGCTCCTGGTGAGTCCAAGAGAATTCGTCGCTGAGCCGGCGGAGCGCCGCGGCGCGGTCCATCGGGTTGAGGTCTTCTCGCTGCAGGTTCTCGATGAGCGAGAGTTCAGCTGCCTTGGAGTCATCAACGTCCTGAACGATGGCGGGCACCTCTGAGCGCCCCAGCCGATCCATGGCCCGCCAGCGGCGCTCGCCCGCAATCAACTCAAACTGGTCTTTTGCGTTCGCAACCCTCCGCACAACAATGGGTTGCATCAACCCGGACTGTTCAATACTGCGTGCAAGCGACTCCAGGGCGACGGGATCCATTACGCCCCGGGGCTGGTACTTCCCGGGCCGAATCGACCGCACGGGGAGGAACACCACCTGTGGTGCAACTGCAAGCGAATCCACTTGCTGCCGAGCGTCCTTCGCCGCGGGCTTCACTTCCACCGCCGCGGGAACACCGGTCACCGCCGAGCCTGACTCGGGTGCCACAGGAGTGACTGATGTCACCGGCATTGCCGGGGCACCCAGTGCCACTGGGGCCGCAACAGCCACCTCGGGTGCACGGGAAATCGGGACCGGAATCAGACTTCCCAATCCCCGCCCCAGCTTCGACTGCGTCGCCCGCGACCGATCATCCTGCTTTGCCATCGTGAACTCCAGGCTTGGTTCCACGTGGAACATGGTGCGTCCTGCACATGCTCGCGGAACGGTCGTGAATGGTATCGACGAAGGCCACGACGCCTCAGCAGCCACAACGCGGCATCAATGGCTGATAGTAGTCCGGTAACTGGTGAATTCGTGTTGTTGGTTGGAGCACGCGCAGCTCGTGTAGAGCGACACGCCGGAATACCACGGTCAGTGGTGGGGTTGGACGCGCGCGTGGTGCGCGGCGGGCTTGGACGCCTCGGCGACCGGCGGTGGGGGTGGCCGCGTGGTGATGTGTGGCGCCTTGGACGCCTCGGCGACCGGCGGTGGGGGCGTTCGCGTGCGTGGTTCGCGGCGCCTTGGACGCCTCGGCGACCGGCGGTGGGGGTGGCCGCGTGGTGATGTGCGGCGCCTTGGACGCCTCGGCGACCGGCGGTGGCCTCAGTCGCTCGGACAAGTTGCACG
>Ga0172376_10004134_pt1 | contig 16674 bp, 11 predicted proteins | sample Lak35m_FD_121114 | JGI IMG/M metagenome (GOLD analysis project Ga0172376, IMG submission 121114) | Freshwater microbial communities from Kabuno Bay, South-Kivu, Congo - kab_092012_35m | ecosystem: Environmental > Aquatic > Freshwater > Lake | place: Democratic Republic of the Congo: South-Kivu... | reverse complement strand
GGAACGCAAGGAACTTTGCAACTGCAGGCGGATCACATCCGTCTGAACGCCGCCGCCGCACTTGCAGAGGGTGGCACGCGACTGATCCTGTCGCCCACGAGCGTGCAGGTTGCCGTCCAGCCTGCGATGGTGCCGAGCCTCGGGCTTGTTGAGCCGCTCGCGGTGCAGGTGGACATTGCGAGCGCTGCATTCCCGCTGCCGATTCGCGGCGTCATCGATTGGAACGCCTGCGCCGTGCAGGGGCGGATCGCGATGGGTGCGATGGCGATTCGTTGCACGGATGCGATCACCCTGCCACTCGGAGCGACCACGGTGGATGTGCGTGCCGTTGGTGCTTCGGCTCCGCTGGAGGTTCGCATCGATGGATCGGTGGGTGGTGCCGCGGTGACCGTCCAGCAGTCGGTCACGGGATGGGCACAGTTGCTCGCTGGTCAGTCGGACGCGCTCGGTGCGAAGGGAAGTCTCCTCCTCGCGCCGATCGACATCACCAAGGCATCATGGTTGCCGGATGAGATGCGCACGATGCTTGTGCAGTCGGCGGTTCCGAGCGTGGCGGTGACGGTGGAGCAAGATGGAAGCGTGGCGAGCGGTCGAGCATCGCTGCGATTGACGCTCGGTGAAGCGGTCGTTTCCACCCGCACGACGTGGGACAAGGAGGCGCTGTCGACGGAGCCGATCGATTGCACCCTGACGGTCGCGCCGAGTCTCATGGCCCGCTTTGCTCCCGAGAGCATCGCGCTTTCGGAGTCGGCGCGCGCAGAGGTTCGCATCGATGCGCTGCGGGTTCCTTGGCAGCAGATCAAAGCAGGGCAGTATCTGCCTGCGAAGGTCGCTGGAACTGTCGCGGTTCCAACACTGGCAGTGTCGCGTTGCCCCGGGCTCGCCGCGCCTGCGACGCTGCGCGATGTCGAGGTGAAGGGTTCATTCACTCCTGCCATGGGCGCGCGAGGCGCTGGACTCTCCGCGGTCGTGGCTGCACGCGTTCTTGCGGCCGCGAGCGAGGCGGCGCAAGTGCGAGGCACAGTCGAGTGGCCCGACCTCGGTTCGCAGGCCATGCGCGGAAGTGCGGAAGTGACGATGCCGAGTGGATCGGCGCTCGCGTCGCTGCTCGATGTCGGATCCGCCGCTTCGCTGCTCACGGGGCCCGGTTCGGTGCGCGCATCGATCGACCGCGCCGCTGCCGATCAGTTCGACTTCGACATCGCGCTGCCGAGAATGAAACTCAAGGGCGCGGGGAGCGCGACGCTCGATCCGTCGGGCGCGTCGGCTGCGCGCATCGATCTCAAGCCAACGCAGGGTGCCTTCGATCTGCCAGCAGAAGTTGTCGAGCAGTGGCTCGGGCTGCGCAGTGGTGTGGATTGGCGGCAGCAGTTGGCGACCGCCGCAAGCGGCAGGGCGCTTCGTGGAACGGTCTCCATCGAGTCCTTCGTGTGGACGGGTTCGGTGGATGATGCGTCCGCCGTGGCGACGGTGAAAATCGATCCAGGATCGATCGAAGCGCCCGGTCGTGAACGGGTTCAGTTCGAGGCAGTCACGCTCTCGGTGAAGAGTCCCCGAGTCGCGGAACGCGCACAGGCCAGCTTGGGTGGGACATTTCGCGTGGGCAATGGCGCGGCGGGCACGCTGAGCGTTGCCGTCGACGCGCGCGGCGATCTCAGGGCCATCGGTTCAGGGAATGCGTCAGCGCTCACACTCAAGGACAGTTCAGTCGGGATCAAGGTTCCCGGCGCGCTCGCCGGTGAAGTACTTCGCTGGTCGGGCGCGACATCATCGGTGGCAGATACGGCGTCGCCATCGATCGGCGACATCAATCTCGCGTGCAACGTGCGCTCTTTGGCGCTGCCGATGACGAGCGCTGCGAGCGGAAGTGCAGACTTGCGGATCGATTTGGCGCCCTGCGCTGTGCAGCTACCGGGCAAGCCGAGACTTGGGATCGGTGCGCTTGAAGTTGTGGTGCGTTCAACAGGATTGGACCGTGAACTCAATGCGGCGATGAAGGGAACGCTGGCGGTCGGCGATGCTGCGCCAGCGCCGCTCACAGCTGCCGCGGCCCTCAGCGGCGATCTGCGCGCGCTGCTCGGGGCAGCGAATATCCCAGTGACGCTCGCCGACAGCGAGGGAAGCGTGCAGATGCCTGGAGCACTGGCGCTCGCACTGGTGGATCTCGCCAATGGCGATGCCAGCGCGTCTGCCGCGCTTCGTCGGCTCGGTCCGATCGATGCGCGTCTTCGCGTGCAGTCCCTGACACTGCCCGCGACGGGTGCCGCGGAGAGTGCGTTCAACAGCGAAATCACGCTCGCACCGATCGAGGTGGTGCCCGCGAGTGGTCCGCCCGTGTCGCTCGGTGCCACGAGCATCAAGGCGCGCACCACGCGCTTGATGGACGCGATTGATCTGGACATCGTGAGCGATGGCGGGAATACAGGCTCGTTGCGGGGAACGATTGCAGGTCGACAACTGGGTGATCCCAGTGGGTTGCTCGCGCCTGCTGATGCGGCGTGGAACGCGCAGATTCAGATGAAGGCGATGCCGACCGCGCTCATCGACGCGGCCGCGGGACAGCGAGGCGAACTCGCCGAACTGCTCGGTCCCGCGCTCGATGGCTCGCTCGATGCGGTTTCCGCCGGCAGTGGAGCGCAGCGCAGCACCAAGATTCGTGCAGTGGCAAAGTCGCAAACGCTCGATCTGAGTGCGCCGCAAGTGGTGGTGACGCAGGGCCGTTGCATCGTGTCGCCAGCGGCACCCTTCGAAGCTGCGCTCACCATCAACGATGCCCTGCGCCGCAAGATCCTCCGGCCGGTCAGTCCGATTCTTGCCGACATCGTCACAGCACCTCCCGTTCGATTCACGGTGAGCAGCCTTTCCGCACCGCTTGATGGCAACCTTGCCACACTCGATCTCGATGGGCGCATCGACATCGGCGAAGTGCAACTTCGTCGGCAGAATGATGCGATCGCGATGTTGGCCGTGGCCCAGCAGCCGGGCGTCACGACCGTGCCTGCGCAGATTGATCCGCTCATTCTCACCATACGGAAGGGGCGTCTGACTTATGCGAACTTCATTGTTCGTGTGGCGAAGGTCGGTCCGCAGTGGCAGCAGGTGTTGAAACTCTCTGGCGACGTCGATCTCACGCGAACGCCGCCTTACGCGAACGCCATCACGATTCGTTACCCGATCGCATCCATCGGTCGCACTGCGACGGGCGCTGTGTCTGGGCAGCTACCTGAAGTCACCGAGATCAATCGTCTCGTGGCGCAGTTGCCCGTCGATCCTGGAGAGTTGCTCGATGTCGATGTCACATTCTCAGGGCCGCTCGGCAAGGTCGATGGCAAAGATGTGCCGCTGCAGCGCAGTACAAAGCTTGTGTTCGATCCTTCCGCGATTGACGCAAAGACGATCCAGAAGGGGATCGAGAATCTCCCCCAGACCATCGACAGCTTCAAGAAGTTGTTTGGCGGTTGATACATCCAAACGCCGCTGCACGGAGCGCGCTGATGGAAGGCAGATCACATCGGCTTTTCAGCGGCAGTCTGGTCGTAGATCTCAAGCAGCTTGGACTTGTCGAAGATCAGCTCAGCGCGCGTGAGTCCAGTCACCTCGTAGTGCGGGGTCAATTCAATGGCATCCACGGGACAGGCTTCTTCGCACATGCCGCAGTAGATGCAGCGCAACTCATCGATGTCGAACTGCTTCGGGTACTTCTCGCGGTCCTCCCACGGGCTTTCCTCGGCGACGATGTGGATGCAGTTGGCAGGGCAGGCTGTTGCGCACATGAAGCAGGCGACACAGCGCACTCGCCCGTCCTCATCCTTGTTGAGGCGGTGCACCCCGCGGAATGTTGGTCGGAACTGGCCACCCTGCTCAACGGGGCGATCATCGCGCTTCTGTTCGGGATACTGAACGACCCAGATGTTCTTCGCGTTGCTTCCGTTGCGTCCAAAGTTTTCCACGAAGTGGCGCATCGTGGTGCCGAGCCCCTTGATGATGCTGGGCACGAACAGATTCTCGCCGCGCGTGAGTGGCTTTGGCGTGACATCGACGATCTGGTCGTCAGGAATTGGCATGGCGGGGGAAGGATAGCCGCGCCGGGCTGCAAGAAGTCATCACTACCATCGCATTCATGGATGCCGACGGATCTTCACGCAAGGCATCGCCGACCCGAGGGCAGGATGAGGATGTGCGCGTGGGGTGGCGAATGGCTGGGCTTGCGTGGCGATTCACGACCGAAGTGATCGCTGGTGCAGTACTCGGATGGCTCGTCGGATCGTGGTTGGGCGACGCGAATCTGGGCGCCTTGATCGGCACAGGCATTGGGCTTGCGGTCGCCATGTACAGCCTGATGCGCGGAGCACTCAAGTTGAACGCTTCGCTCGATCGTCTCGGCGGGGCGCGTTCCACCACGAAGGACAACATGAAGAACTTTGGCGGAGCGACGGACCGAGCGCGCGGCGGAGACACGCCGTGAACCCTGAGTCACGCAAAGACGAAGGCGCAGTACGCGCGCCAAACCTTGGTCCGCCGCTGTCCATGCGCTGGGGACTCGTCGTCGCTGCGATGGTCGGCGCGGCGACACTGTTCGGCTGCGCATGGGGGTTGCTCGCACCACGCGGCGGATGGATCGGCTGGCCGCTCGTGCTCCGCGTTGTGCCGGTCGTGCTCGCCATTGCCCTCCTCGGTTGGCTGGTTGCGATGCCGTGGCGACCCCGTCCCGCAGTCGACTGGGTCACCGTGTGGCTCGGTGGAACGGTGGCGCGGCTGCTGCTGACCCCACTTGCGTGCTTCGGGCTATACTCGCTCTTCCCCTGCGAAACGGCGCAGTTCATCGCCGCAGCGGGGGGATGCTGCTTCGCGGTCGTCCTCGCGGAAGTCGGCATGATCGCCGCCACGCTGCAGACCCAAAGCGGTTCAGCAGCCCGTTGAGGCGCGGCATCGTGGGGACGAGCGAAGCCACACCGCGGTCGGCGGTTGGTCTCGAGTGCAGCCCGACCGGACGAGAGACGACGGAATGATTTCCCTGCTTGCGAGTGCTTCGGACCCGATGTCGCACATTGTCGACAAGGGAATGCATCAGTGGGACATCTTGGGCAGGCCGGTGATGCTCAGCATGGTCACGATGGTGGTGACCGCCATCGTGCTCGTGGTCGTTCTGCGCTGGGCGGCGAGGTCCATCGCGACCGGTCCCGAGTCGATGGGCAACAAGCGCTTCGTGTCGCAGTCCGCGTTCGGCGGAGTGATCGAGGTCATGGTGCTGTACTTGCGCGATCAGATGCTCGAACCCGTGATGGGAGTGAGGTTGACTCGGAAGTACCTGCCCTTCCTGCTGTCGATGTTCTTCTTCATTTTGGCGCTGAACGTCGTCGGTCTGATCCCTTTCGTCGAAGTACAGGAGTTCATCCACACGCTCCGCGGGGAGAAGTACGATCTTGCGGAGAACACGACGCTTGCCATCTTTGGCGGGGCGGCGACGGCAAGCATTTCGGTCACGGGGGGCATGGCGATCATCTCGTTTGTACTGATCCAAGTGCAGGGGTTCCGCGAGCTGGGCGTGAAGGGCTGGCTGGAACACTTGTGTGGTGGCCACGATCTGGTCAGCGGATCGCCGCTGCTCTATCCCATCGTGTTGCTCGTGTTCTTGGTCGAGTTCTTCGGACTGTTCGTGAAGCCCGCGGCGCTCGCGATCCGCCTCTTCGCGAACATGGTCGCCGGCCACACGCTGTTGATCGTGTTTACATCATTCGGCGCCCTGGCGGCGAACGCAGGACTCGGTTGGTTTGGCGTCAGTGCGATCACGGTGGTGAGCGCCGTGGGTGCAATGCTGATCACGCTGCTCGAAGTGTTTGTCGCGCTGCTACAGGCGTTCGTTTTCATGTTCCTCACCGCGGTCTTCATCAGCCTGATGGCCCACGAAGACCACGCCCATGAGGAGGCGCACGGGCAAGATGACGCGCATGCACATGGAGCCCCCGCGCACTGATTTTTGGCTATATTCTTTCCCCTCCCAAAGGCGATGTTCGCCTCTGGGCTTGACCTGAGAAACCCTCTGCAACCTGAACCGCAACGGAGATCTGACCCCAATGAAAATCGCTCATCTTGCTCTCGCCACCCTCGTCGGAACGGTCTGCGCCTCTGCCGCGCTCGCAGCCCCACTGGCGGCTGATCCGGCTGCGCCCGCCGCATCCACGGCCAATTGGGGCGTGGGTATTGGCGCGGGTCTCGCATGCGGACTTGCCGCGGTCGGCGCAGGTCTGGGCATCGGTCGCATCGGCGGCTCAGCCGTCGAGTCGATCGCTCGACAGCCTGAGATGGCTGGTCGCATCTTCATCAACATGCTTCTCACCGCCGCCTTCGTCGAAGGTGTCGCACTGTTCGCGGTGGTTGCAGGCTTCCTCAACTTCGGCAAGTGATCGTCGGTCGACCGTTCGCCCCGCCGCGCCTTGCTGGCGGGGTGAACGGATCCGCCGTGGAGATTCCAGTCCATGATGTTGGCCTCGGCAAATCCTCTTGAGTTCAACCTGTTTCCCTTCATCACCACGATTGTGGTGTTCGGAACGGTCGCCACGGCGCTTGGCGTCTTGGTGTGGCCGAAAATCCTGAAGGGGCTCGATGACCGCAACGCAAAGATCCTCGGCGAGATCGCCGCCGCGGAGGCCGCGCGTGCCGCTGCCGCTGCGAAGCAGAAGGAGTTTGAGCAAAAGTTGCAGGAGGCGATGGAACAGTCGAGCCGCATGATCCGCGAAGCCAAGGCGGAAGCGGTTCGCATGGGCGAAGAGCTTCGTGCCCGCAGCGAGGCGGATTTGGCCGAACGCGCGCGCCGTGCACAGGACGAGATCGAGAGCGCGCGCCGCACCGCGGTCGCCGAACTCGAAGCACACGCTGCGACGCTTGCCGTTTCCATTGCCTCGCGAATACTCAAGCGCGAAATCAGTGCTTCAGATCAGAAGCGCATGGTCGAGGAGTCGCTTGCTGGCATGCAAGGCAAGAGCCGCTGACCAATGGCGACGAACGACAAAGTAGCCACGGTGTACGCGACTGCGCTGCTCGAGATGGCGCAGAAGCAAGGGGGCAACACGCGCGCACAGGAAGTTGGCGAAGAGTTCCGCGAGCTGGCGGAAGTCATCAAGCTGGACAAGTCGTTTCGTGCGCTGCTGGCATCGCCGACCGTGGAGCGCGCCGCGCGCAGTGCTGCGCTCGGACGCATCCTGAAGGGGCATGTCAGCGACACCCTGCTTCGTTTCATCATGGTGGTGGACCGCAAGGGACGCTTGAGCCACCTGGCCGAGATGGAGGAGGCGTACGACGAGTTGTTGCAGGGGCTCTTTGGCAAGACCGAGGTGGATGTCTTCACGGTCGATGGTCAGCCGCTCGAAAGGACCACCGAGGATTCCCTGCGTGAACGCCTTCGCAGCGCCACAGGTCGCGAGGCGGTTTTTCACTATGGCGCCGACGCGTCGATGATCGGCGGCATCAAGCTTCGCATCGAGGATCAATTGGTGGATGGTTCGGTCGCCACGCGCCTGCGCAGGCTCCGTGAGTCGATCATTCAGGGCGGTGGCGCCACCATTCGCGGCAACGCGGAGCGCTTCATCGGCTGAACCATCCGCATCAAACAATCCAATCAATCGACTTTTTTCGGCATTCGGCATTCGGCACACGCACTCGTAACGAGACTTTTGAGAACTCACCCATGAAGATCAAGACAGACGAAATCGCATCCGTCATCCGACATGAGATCGAGCAGTTCGGCAGCACGCTGGAGATCAGCGATGTCGGACAGGTCGTGGAGGTCGGCGACGGCATCGCCCGCGTCTACGGGCTTGGCAAGGTGATGGCGGGCGAGCTTCTGGAGTTCGAGTCAGAGGGTCGCACCATCACGGGTCAGGTGATGAACCTCGAGTCCGACACGGTCGGCGCCGTGCTCTTCGGCGACACCACCGCGGTTCGCGAAGGCGACACCGTGCGTTCTACGGGCCGCCTGCTTGAAGTGCCCATCGGCATGGAACTGCTCGGCCGCGTGGTCGATTCGCTCGGCAATCCGCTCGATGGAGGCCCGCCGATTCATGCGAAGGAGACGGGCAAGGTCGACATCGTGGCGCCTGGTATCTCCGCGCGTCAGCCCGTGAAGGAGCCGATGCAGTTCGGCATCAAGGCCGTGGACGCGATGGTTCCCGTGGGTCGCGGTCAGCGCGAACTCGTCATCGGCGATCGAAAGACCGGCAAGACCGCGATCTGCCTCGACTGCATCATCAACCAGCGTCAGTATTGGGGAACGCCCAGCGCGGTGGTCTGCATTTACGTTGCGGTCGGACAGAAGGATTCGACCGTGGCCAGCGTTGTCGAGACGCTGAAGAAGGCGGGCGCGATGGAGTACACGATCGTTGTGAACGCCGGCGCATCGCAGTCTGCGCCGATGCAGTACATCGCGCCGTACTCCGGTTGCGCGATGGGCGAGTGGTTCATGTGGAAGGGCAAGGACCCGACCTACTCGGGACCGAAGCATGTGCTCTGCGTGTACGACGATCTCTCGAAGCAGGCCGTGGCGTACCGCGAGCTTTCGTTGCTCCTTCGCCGCCCACCAGGTCGTGAGGCGTACCCCGGCGATGTTTTCTATCTGCATTCGCGACTGCTCGAGCGAGCGACCAAGCTTTCCAATGAGAACGGTGGCGGTTCGCTGACGGCGCTTCCGATCATCGAGACGCAGGAAGGCGACGTTTCCGCGTACATCCCGACGAATGTGATCTCGATCACCGACGGCCAGATCTATCTTCAGCCGGAATTGTTCTCGGCCGGCGTGCGCCCCGCCATCAACGTCGGTATCTCGGTCAGCCGCGTGGGTGGTGCTGCGCAGATCAAGGCGATGAAGGAAGTGGCCGGTTCGCTGCGACTCGATCTTGCGGCGTACCGTGAACTGGAAGCGTTCGCGCAGCTCGGCACGGAACTCGATGCAGCGAGCAAGCGGCAGTTGACCCGTGGCGCGCGCATGGTCGAGCTGTTGAAGCAGGGGCAATACACCCCGTTCGACACAATCGACCAGTGTCTGGCGATGTTCGCAGGCACGCGTGGGATCCTCGACGATGTCGCGATCGAAAAGGTCCGCGAGTTTGAACGTGCCATGCTCGATTACTTCCGCGGCCCCGCGAAGGCGCTGCGCGAAGAACTCGTGAAGGCTGCTTCGTTCAAGGGGCTTGAGGACCGCGTGACGGAGGCGCTGAAGGCGTTCAAGCAGACTTGGCGACCGGCCTGAGGATGAAGCATCGATGAGCCGTTGGCTCGAAGGTCACGCTGCTGCCTATGCAGGTACGTCGGTGTGTGTGACCGGCGGCGGCGGTTTCATCGGTTCACACATCGTGGACGCGCTCGATCGACTCGGGGCGAAAGTGACGGTGATCGATGATTTCTCGAATGGTCGTCACGCGAATCTCGACAAAGTGCGTGATCGCGTTCGCGTGATCGAGGCGTCCATTCTGGACGCAGAGCGACTCGCACAGGCCGTGGAGGGTGCGCGCATCATTTTCCATCTTGCGGCCATCGGATCGGTTCCAGGATCGCTGCGTGATCCGGTGCGGTACCACGAAGTGAACACCACCGGCACGATTCGCGTTCTCGAGGCTGCGCGCCATGTGGGAGCAAAGCGGCTGGTGTACTCCGCATCAAGTTCCGCGTATGGCGACACGCCGACACTGCCGAAGATCGAGAGCATGAAGGCTGACCCGCGGTCGCCGTATGCGGTCACCAAGATCGCCGGTGAACATGCGTGCCGTGCGTGGAGTCTCTGCTTCGGACTTTCGACCGTGAGCCTTCGGTATTTCAACATCTTTGGTCGTCGACAGCGCCCCGATTCGCAGTATGCGGCTGTGATCCCGGTCTTCGCCACTTGCCTGCGCCAAGGGCAGCAGCCCACGATCTTCGGTGATGGTCAGCAGACGCGGGATTTCACCCATGTGGACAACGCGGTGCATGCCAATCTGTGCGCAGGCGCAACGCACGCGGACTTGCAGGGGGAAATGGTCAACATCGGCTGCGGCGCCAACTACACGCTGATGGAGGTGCTCGATCAGATGAACGCCGTACTCGCGACCAAGGTTCATGCGAAGTTTGCGCCAGCGCGCACGGGTGATGTGCGTGACAGTCTCGCGTCGATCGACCGAGCGCGTGAGCTGATCGGCTATGAACCGGTTCGCCACTTCGCCGACGGGCTTCGCGACACCCTCTGCGGTGGCTGAGCGTTCACTCGCCGATGTCTTCCGCCCACAGATCAGGCTTTTCGCGCTGCAGGCGTTCCATCAGTGCGATGCAGCGCGAGTCATCGACCACCTGCAGGTGAATGCCTTGCCGTTGCATCCACTCTTCCGCGCCGAGGAATGTGCGGTTTTCACCGATGATGACGCGCGGAATCTTGAAGAGGATCGCCGTTCCAGAACACATGGGGCAGGGTGAGAGCGTGGAGACCAGCGTGAGTCGTCGCCAGTCGCGGCGGCGTCCAGCCTTGCGAATGCAGTCCACCTCCGCGTGAGCGGTCGGGTCGCCGGACTGCACACGCTGGTTGTGACCGCGCGCCACGATCATGCCGCTCGCATCCAGCAGCACGGAACCGATTGGAATTCCTCCTTCGCGCCAGCCCTTCTCAGCTTGTTCGATGGCCGCGTCGAGCCCGGCGGCAATCGCGTCTGCGGCGATGGGTGATGGATCGGGTGTCATGCGAGTGCCTCCTCAAGTGTTCGGCGTTCCTTTGACTTCCTCGGCGACGCGCTCCGCCGCCGCGTGAGCGCGCGGACAGCGCGCTGCGCCTCCACCGATGGCGTAGCCGGGCGGAGGGCCCAGAGAACTCCCGCGGCGAGCAGTGCCGTGAGTGCGGTGAGTGCCGACCATGGCTGTGACCGAACCGCTTCAAGTGCCCCGAACTGCGAAGCCGCAAAGAAGAGCGGTATCACGGCAGCCGCGGCTGCAGCTGAGAGCGTGCGAGAGAAGTTCGTGGTGCGTGCGATGAGCTGCTCATGATTGCAGTGCGTGGCAAGCAGCGCGACGAGGGCGCACAGGAGCGTGGCGATCACCGCGCAGAGCCACGGCAATGTGACGGCCACAGGCCAAGCGTGGGGGAGTGCGGATGGAAGTGCCGCGGCGGCTGGCATCGCACTGGCTGCAATGATCAGGCGCCGCATCATCCATGCTCGGCGCATGGTCACGGAAGGCAGCTCGCTTGGCGCAAGCGCGTCGCCATCGGCATCCACCGCGGCATCCATGGTGGATCGTGCAAGCGCCGCCAGTTGGCTCATGCCCTTGAACGCCCATCCAGTCAGAAGTGCCCATGCGCCGCATGCACCGATGCACGCTGCGATGACGAGCGGTCGGGTGTCATCCGCGCCATCGAATGGAATGACGGCACCCACTGCGGCCATGAGAGCAAGAAGCCCGCTCGAGAGAACGCACACGATGACAGTGTCCGCATGACGGCATCGAGCGGCGATCAGCGATGGCAGCCACCACGCGAGTCCGACGATCGGCCCCATCAGCATTGTCCACTCTGCGCTGCGACTGATGCTTCCAACTGCCGCGCAGCCGATCAGCGCTGTCGCGAGTGCCCATGGCGTGGTACCGCAAGGGTGAGTGATCGGTCGGTGCGCGGATCCCTCCGCCGTGCGCTGCACGGTGACGACAGGCGTGGGAAGTTCGAGTGCGCCCTCGGGCGGCTGCAGGACTGGGAAGAACGATGGGCAGCGCACGAATCGGTCGCAGCCGACGGTCACAGCGCAGCCGAGACAGAGAAGCGCATGCGTGATCATCAGCCCAGCAAGCAGCAGATCCAGTGACCACGATGGAGCGATGAAATGGATGACGCCAACGGATACCAGCGTCAGCGCAGACCACGCTTCGAAGTTCGCAAAGGCGCGAAGTTGCGCTTCGGCTCGGCGCGATCGTCCAGCAACGAGGTGCGTTCCAACGAGTGCCGGCAGCAGCGGAGCAAACGCACTCGCCACCATCGTGGCAGCGGCAAACACGCGCTCATGTGACACGAGAGCCGGCGTGGTGTCCGCGCGACTGCGCTCAACGGCAGCTCGGAATCGTTCCACCGAGCACGCGGCAACAAGCGTGGTGGCGGCGACCGCGCCCCACGCGCAGATGAGGGCGAGCCATGGCCATGGTGATCGCACCATGCCCGAGAGCGCATCAGTCGCCTGTGCTTGCGCGATCAGAGCTGCGGTCGCGAGCAATGCCGTCCATGCTGCGGCCTGCGCCCACGGACGCATCGACCGCATCGATACAAGAACGGCTGACAGGACGAGCGCTCCAAATGCGAGTGCGCCCGCAGGGAGTCCAATGAGTGAAGGCAGTGCCACCGCTGTTGGCACAAGGAGGCAGAGTGCGGCGGATGTGAGCAGCACCATCGAGCATGCGCGAGCCGGGCGTTCGCGGGTGGCAAGCGTTGCTTCGATCGTGTGCGTGGCGGAAACGCTGCGGCGCAAGATCGGATCAGGCCAAGCCGCATAGACGAGGAGCCACGGCAGCACGAGCAGCGGAGAGAGGAAGAGCGCTCCGAGCACAGGCTGCGAGGCGAGGAAGAGTGTGCACAGTGGCGCCCACACGAGCGATGCCGCTGCAATCTGCGGGATGCGTCGTGCCAAGATCGGTGCGCATCGAGAGGCGGTCCACTGCACTGATGCGACGAGTGCAGGTATGAGAAGCGTCCAGACGGTGATCTGCATGAACGCACGCTGCAGATTCATCTGCGCGAGCAGTGGTGTGGCGGCGATGAACGCGGTGATGAGTGCGCCGAGCGCGGTCAGAGCGGTGATGCCTACGGCTGCTGCTGGAGGCTCCACCGCACTGACCGAACAGTGTTCGTCGATCCAAAGTTCGTCCACCGACGGTGGATTCGCGGGCGGGGGTTGCGCGGAGGGTGGAAGTCCAGCAGCGCTTGAAGAGGAATCATCGTCGGACGATGCCGACGAAGATTGCGTGCGCGGCTGCGAAACGCGTTCGCGGGCACCGCCCGCGCGCGTTGTGGTGGTGGAGTGCGCAGTCGAGTTTGCACGCGAGGCTGCGGATCGGCGCCCCGAGTCATCATCCAGACCGTCCACCATGCGGAAACTGCCCTGCGGTGCCGAGGGCGGTTCGTACTTCGGTGTCGGTGGTGCGGTCGGTGCCGCCGCTGCAGCGGCTGGCCGCGCTGCGGCAACTTGCGCGAGCAGCACGGCGGCATCGGCAGCGGCGCGGGAGTCGGCCGCGGCCTTCGCCATCGCCTCGCGCGGCATCAGTGGAATGCCAGGAACCTCGCAGCCCGCGGCGATCAACTGCCGTGTCGACTCGGCGACGAGTTGCTCAAGCACCTCAATCTCGGAGAGTGACTTGGTGTAATCATCATTGATGCGCTGGCGCGCACCTGTGAGCGCAATCATGGCAGCTTGCACCGCGCGTTCCTGCACGCTGCGTCCCTCCCGCTCGGCTTGACGCGCACGCTCCTGTGCGGCGGTGATCTTGTCCTCTGCAGCCGCGCGGGCGGCTGCCTCTGCGGAAGCGCGCTTGGCGAAGGAGTCGCGGTCGCGCGTGAGCGCGCTTCGCTGCTCGGCGGCGGCAGCGAGTTTCTGTTGCAGGGACTGCGCCTCGCCCTGTGCGCTGCCGAGAGCCGAAGCTGCCTGCGATTCGCGGGCAAGACCTGCCTGAATCTCATGCCCAGCCGAAGCGAGTTTCACCTCAAGGTCAGCGATGCGGCGGCTCGTCTCCTCCGCCAACTTTTCGTAGCTCGCGAGCAGTTGCCGTGAACTTCCCTCCGCCTGATCGCGCAGGCTGCGTTCCGCCGCAACCTGCTGCTCACGCGCAGCGATCGCCGCCTGCGCGGAGGAGAACGCCGCCGAGAGTTCGTCGCGTTCGCGCGTTGCCGCCAAGAGCGAGGCCCGCGCAGCCTCTTCCTTCGTGGAGAGTTCCTCTGCACGCCGTGCCGCTGCGGTCAGTTCGTCCGCCTGATCGGCAGTACGGCAGCGTGCATCATGCAAGTCTCGCTGCAGCGCTGCGGCCTGTCCAGCGGCGTCATCCGCACGGCATTGCTGCGCGGCAAGGTCCGCCCGCAACTGCGCGATTTCAGCTTGCAATCCACGGTTGTCACGCTCGCGTTCCTCCGCGCGCAGCGAATCGCGGAAAATGAGCTCGTCTCGCGCCACCACCTTCGCGCGTTCGTCCGCCACCTCGCGCTCGAGCGAGGAGACGCGCCCCGCAAGATCGACTCGCTGTTGATGCGCCGATTGAAGATCCTCGGCGAGTTGTGTGCCCTGCACACGCGCGGCATCGCGCTCCTCCCGCAGCATCGCCGCGAGCGCATCCGCCTCCGCCAAACGCTCTTGCATCGCCTCGGCTTCGCGTTCCCGATCGGACAGGCGAGTTCGAAGTGCATCAGTCTGCTGCTGCAGCGCGATTGCCGTGGTACGAGTCTCGTCTCGCTCGCCGCGCAGAGCATCCGCGAGCACCTGAGTATCCGCAACGGAACGCTCGAGCCCACATGCACGCGCGGTCTGATCCGCAATCGCCGTTCGCGCAGATTCAAGTTCTTGGCGGAGCGCCTCGATGTCGCGGCGTGCAGCCAACAAGTCGACCTGCGTTGCACCGACGGCCAGCCGTGTGGAGTCGCGCTCGGCGAGCGCATGGTCGCGGTCGACAATGGCTGCATCACGCGCCACAACTGCTGCGTCGTGCGAAGCGGTTGCTGCGCGCAGCCGTTCAGCGTGCTCAAGAGCCATCTGGCGTGCGTTGTCGGCGGCGGTCTCGGCCCCCTCCACGCGAGCCGCCATCGCCGCGAGTGCCGCTTGCGCCTCGCCCGCAGCCTGTCGTGCAGCGGCGAGTTCAGTGCCGTGGCTGCTTGTGGACGACTTCAGCGAGGCGAGTGTCTTCTCGAGCGCCCGCCGCAGATCATCAGATGTCCGCAGCGCATTCTGCGCGTTACTCAAGGATTCGAGCAGTTGCTCGCGGTCTGATTCTGCAGCCGTCGTCGCTGAGCGGGCGGCCTCGAGTTGACGGTGCAGATCGTCGATCGCATGCTGCGAAACACTGGTTTGACGGGCGGCGACGTCGGCCTTGGCACAGAGCAGTTGAGCCTCAAGATGCTCGGCGGTGGCGCGCAGTCGACGCAGTTCCTCTTCGCCGATCGAGGATCGCTCGTGGGTGGACAGCAGTTCTCTCCGCAGTTCGGCAATGGTGTGCTCGAGTCGCTGCTCGACACCTTGGGCGTGCGCTGCGTCGCGCTCAGCCGCATCACATCGGTCGTGGAGTTTCGCGGACTCCGCACGAAGCAGTGCGACCTCCTGCGTCAGGGCATGCGCTTGATCGCTCGCGGCATGTGCCTGATGCAGACCCTCCTCGAGCAACGCGCGCGCGTTCTCATGATGTTCGATCTCACTCTGAAGTCGCTGAACCATGGAGGCGTGCGCCGCGACCTGATCGCGAAGTCCATCGTGCTGCTCCATCAGGCGGTCGAGCGCAGTCTGCAGCTGATTCGCACGATGCTCCGCAGCGGCCACCTTCTCCTCAAGCGGATCTGCCTGCGGGGCTGAGTGCGATTGCGGCTGAGAGACTGCCGTGACTGGCGGCACGGCGACTGGTGCAACTTCGACAGCTCGCTGCGTGACGGTGATGCCTGCAAGTGACGAAGCAGGGCGCCAACGATCATCGCCTTCGCGGCAGAGCATGTCATCGCTGAAGAGGTCCCCGCGCTGCGCCATCGCTCGGATGTCTGCGGGCGTCAGTCCCGTATGCAGCGAACCATCTTGGCGTCGCAGGTCGTAGTGCGCCGACTTCACCGTCTTCTGATGTGCAATCATGGAGCCACCCTTCCGTGGGTTGGCACGCCTGATCATCTCTCCAAAGGCCGTTGCGAGGAATCCGTTCCTCGCTGCAGGCGTTCTCAGGCGAGCCGCAGCCGAACGGGAGCATTACACACGATGCGCAAGAAATCGCAAGGGCACCCGCCCAAAAACGGCCCAAGTCGGATCAATCTTCGTCGACAGGTTCAACCGTCAACTCGTCCGACTCACCGCCGCCGTTCGCCTCCATCTGCTTCATACGGTCCCAGTCGTCGGAGGTGATCAGCACCTCGCGTGCGACCGATCCCTTGTGGTCAGACAGGATGCCCGCCAGCGACATCTGATCGACCAGGCGCGAGGCGCGGCCATAGCCGATGGCAAGTCGCCGCTGGAGAAGGCTGACAGACCCTCGCCCAGTTTCGATGAGAATGTCGACCGCCTTGTCGAAGAGGGGGTCGCGTTCGTTGGGGTCGATATCGCCGCCCTCGGTGGGGTCGCCCTGTGCGGAACTCTTTACGGCAAGGAGACTTCGCTCGAAGCTGGGGGCTGCCACATCCTTCAGGAAGCTGACCACCTTGCGGGTCTCAAGGTCGGTCACAAGCGTGCCCTGGCATCGGCGGAGTTCGCCGCTGCCGCTTGGGGTGAGAACCATCATGTCACCCTGACCAAGAAGCAATTCGGCACCCTTTTGGTCGAGCACGATTCGGCTATCCATGCCGCTGGCGACCTTGAACCCGATTCGGCAGGGCATGTTCGCCTTGATCAACCCAGTCACAACATTGGCTTGCGGGCGCTGCGTGGCGAGCACCAGATGGATTCCCACGGCACGCGCCTTCTGTGCGATGCGCACGATGTGTGTCTCCACTTCCTTGTTCGTGAGCATCAGGTCGGC
>Ga0172376_10004133_pt1 | contig 16674 bp, 9 predicted proteins | sample Lak35m_FD_121114 | JGI IMG/M metagenome (GOLD analysis project Ga0172376, IMG submission 121114) | Freshwater microbial communities from Kabuno Bay, South-Kivu, Congo - kab_092012_35m | ecosystem: Environmental > Aquatic > Freshwater > Lake | place: Democratic Republic of the Congo: South-Kivu... | reverse complement strand
GTAAGGGCGGTTGAACGCGAGATGCTGGCCATGGCGGAAGCCGCCGCCGGCGAGGAGGACGGGCAGATTGTAGGTCCAGTGGGTGTTTCCGTCGCGCAGGTTGCTGGTCATCATGACCATGGTCGAGTCGAGCAAGGTGGAGCCGCCTTCCTTGGCATTCTTGAGTTTGCCGAGCAGGCCGGCAAAGGCCTGGATGAGTTCCGCTTCGATCTGCCGGCAGGCGGCGAGCTTTTTCGGCTCTTTGCCATGATGGGAGAGATCGTGATGCATCCCGAAGGTCATGAGGCTCACGGCGCGGGTCGAGTCGGTGACCAACGCGAGGTGGATCATGTCAATCATGAGCTGAAATTTGGCCTTCTGCTGCTGGTTGTCGGCGATGTCTCTCGGCTCGGTGCCGATCGGCTTGGGCTTGGGTCGGTTCACCCACTCGCGCGTCATCCTGAGCTGACGCTCCACGTCGCGAACGGACTCGAAGTATTCCTCGACGCGCTGCCGGTCGGCGCTGCTGATCTGGCGGTTCAGGCTCTTGGCGCGGTCGCCGACGAAGTCCAGCATGCTGCGGCCTTCATCAATGCGGCGCATTTCGGCATCCATCTCCGCCGGGGTGGCGGCGAGAAAAAGCTTCTTAAACACCGCCGAGGGCTGGCCGATGGCCGGAATGGAGACGCCATTGGCCGTGACGGATAGCGACTGGCCCTGCGTGGTGAGGGCGAGGCTCTCGTAGCGCGTCTCGCCGCGATACTTCGTGGCAAACGCCTGATCCACCGAGATGGTGTTCTTCAGGTTGTGCGAGTAGTCGGGATACGGCGCGCCCGTGAGCATCACGGCTTCTGCCTTGTGCCCGCCGCCGCCGGTATTGGGGTGGCTCAGACCGCTGATGATTGTGAAGTCCTCGCGAAACTCGGCGAGGTGCGTGAGGTGCGAGGGCAGCTCATAACCCCGGCCGGCGGTGACCGGCACAAACGCCGACGGCTCAAAGCCAAACGGCACGCCGATGCAAATCATGCGGCGCGGCGCGGCGGCCGGCGCGGCGGGCAGCATGGACTCCAGCAGCGGCAAGCCAAGGGCAATGCCGGTGCTTTGGAGCAGGAGGCGGCGGGAGATGGGTTTCATGATCGGACTATTTCTGAGTGAAGAGATCGCTTTGCACTACTTCGTGTATCAGTGTGCGCACGCCGAAGCCGGAGGCTGCGGCCTTGCCTAGGACGGCATCCACGACCAACTCGTCACCGGCTTCCACTCTTTCGCCGGTGGCGAAGGTCGCGAGCTTGCGGACAAGGCTGCGGGCGAGAAGTTCGGGCCGGGCGGCAAGTGCGGCCTTGTAGGCTCGGATGTCAGCAATCTCAACGCCGCCGGGAAGCTGGCTGCGCGTGTCCACAGCCGGGCCCTTCAGGTATTTGACCGCTCCGTAATGTCCACCGAAGAAGGCTTTCGCGTCTTTGAGTTTCTCGCCGGTCTCCGTGGTGCGGTAGTAGTCGCGGTATCGGCCGATGGGATCGAACGCTTCGAGCACAAACCCAGGCGGATCGATCTTCTGGTGGCACCCGGCGCAGGTCTTGACGCTTTGGTGCTTGGCGAGTTGCTCGCGGATGGTCGTCGCGCCGCGCGTGTCGGGCTCAATACCGCCAGCATTTGGCGGTGGTGGCGGGGCGGGCGTGCCGACGATGCGCTCCAGCAGCCAGACGCCGCGCAACACGGGCGAGGTGTTCGCGCCATTGGCGGTGACTTTCAAAATGCTTGCCTGGGTGAGCAATCCGCCGCGCACGCTGTCGGCGGGCAGGGCGACCCGTTGCAATGCCGCGCCCTTCACCGGCGGCAGGTCGTAGTGCTCGGCGAGGCGTTGATTGAGATAGGCATGCGGTGCGGAAACGAGCATCGCCACCCCGAGGTCGCGCTGAACGAGATCGCGGAAGTAGGCGCGGGTTTCGCCCACCAGTGATTCGTGCAAAAACACATCCTGCCGCCCATCGTGGATGGCCTCGAAATACTCGGGAAACAAATCGCGGTCCGGCGTGGTGGCGTTGATCTCACGGAGGTTCAGCCATTGCGCGAGGAAGTCGCTGACAAAGGCCTCGAAGCGGGGCGAGGCGATCAGACGAGCGGCTTCTTTCCGCAAGACATCGGGTTTGGTCAGTTCGCCGGCGTCTGCGAGCTTGCGCAGGCCGGCATCGGGAGCTGTGCGCCAGAGAAAATACGAGAGTCGCGCCGCCAACTCGTGACTGGTCAACTTTGGCTTCTGCTCAACGAGAAACAGGAACTCCGGCGAGCAAAGCACGGCGCGGTGCGCGGCATTGAGCGCGACTTCGAGGCATTCGCCTTTGGCCAGCCGCTCGCGGGCCATCGCGTGGTAAAGCTCGACCTCCACGGCGGTCGCGGGTCGGCGGAACGCGCGGCTGATGAAGTGGGTGAGCGCTTCGCGGATGGCGGCCTCAGCTTTGTCCGTTGGCAGCCGCACGGTGAGGGTGTCCTTAAGCTGCCGGTAGGCTCGGACTGGGCGGATAATTGTATCCGGCACCCGCGCCGTTTTCGCCACCTCGGTAGTCGGGGCCACCTCGGCGGCCTCACCGTAGAGCAGGGTGTGGCCGACTGGGGGCCAGATCTCGATCAACGGGCCGGTCACTTCCAGGGGCTTCACCACGATGGCCGGCCCCACCGTGGCGATGGGCGGGTTGGGGTTGCTGATGTGGTGCCAGCCTTTGGGAATCTTGTCCTGTTTGTCGGGCAAATAGACACTGTAGCCCGCATCAATCCGCACCTTGGCCATGCGATAGGGCGCGATGATGATCGTTTCGCCGCGCTCAAAGGAACGGGTCAGTTCAATGGAGCTTTCCTGCCGATGCCGTGCGTCGAAGTGGCCGAGCAATTCCTTCCGCTTGCCGCCCGCGGCAACCCACACGCTGTAGATGAGATCTTCGCCATTTGTCGTGTCGCGGGACTCCGTCGTGATGCGGATGCGATAGCGACCGGGCGTCTCCCGTGTCACCGCCTCAAATTGCCGCAGCGCGACCGGCACCTCGATGTGGGTATCGAGGAAGAAATGCAGGTCCTCGCCATGCAGGTTGCACTGGAGCCGGTTGTGCGCGTAGGCGGACCAAGGCTTCTCCGCCTCGTGATTGAAGGCGAAGCGGTGCGTTTTGGTTTCAGGCCGGGCCTGACGGACGCTGGCCGCATCGAGCGCCCGATCCGCCGCCGCCATGTATTGCTGGATGTGGACCGGCGAAATGCTCAACGCCGCAGTTTGATTGCTGAAGCCGTCGCGGAGGTCGTCCTCCGGCAACAAATCCCGGAGCGGCGTGGCAATGCCGAGCAAGTCATGAACGGTGTTCTCGTATTCGAGTCGGTTGAGACGGCGCACGCGGACGCGCCCGGACTCGGCGTGCTTGGCGAGGGCCTCTTCGTGGAAGGCGGTCTTCAGGGCACCCAATGCGGCGGCCACTTCCCTCTCGCTCGGGCGGTCTTTTTTCTTCGGCGGCGGCATCTCGCCGCTCTGCACGCGCGCCAACGCCCGGCTCCAGGCCTTCTGACTCGCGGCATCGCCCAGATGCTTTGGCAACAAGTCCGCCCGAAAACCGCCTTCGCTGACCGAGTTGTCGTGACACTCCACGCAATGCTTGGCGATGAAGGAAAGCGGGACGGTGGCGGCCTGAGTGGGACTTGCCGACAAAATGATGAGCGACAAACAAAGCGGAACGATGCGGAGCGCCCGCCTCCCTTTACCCCGGTTCTGGATTCTCGATTGGTCCGGCATGGATGTTCGTGCTGCCTTGCGTGCTATCGCTTCCGCATCAGTTCCGACATCGCCACCGCGCGGACGATGTCTTTGAGCCGGTAATCGCTCTTCTTCGCTTCGGCTTGGATGGCTTTGAGATCGTCTTGGTCGTCGAAGGCCAGACTGCGGCGGAGGCCGTAGGTGCAGAGGTGTTCGATGAAGGCGCGCGCAACTTTGTCGCGGTCTTCGAGGAGCAATCGCTTGAACTCGTTGGCGTCCTTGAACGCCCGGCCGTCGGGCATCGCGCCGGCGGGATTGACCAAAGGATCTTCGCCGACTCCCGCCGGGACTTTCTCCCGGGTGCGCCACTGGCCGATGGCATCGTAGTTGTCCCAAGCCAGGCCGAGCGGATCGATCTTCGCGTGGCAGGCGGCGCAGTTCACGTCCTTGGCGTGCGCGGCCAGTTTGTCGCGCAGGGTGGCCTTCGGGTCTTTGGGCGGATTGGGTTCGATGGCGGGCACGTTTGCGGGCGGTGGCGGCGGGGTCTTGCCGAAGATGACTTCACTGAGCCAGACGCCGCGATGCACCGGGCGATGCCGCGTGCCGTCGGAAGTGAGCCCAAGCACCGCGCCCATCGTGAGCAAGCCGCCGCGCCGATCCTCGGGCTTGAGCGCCACGCGGTGGAATGCGCCCGACTTGGACTCCGGCAGTCCGTAATACTCGGCTAGGCGCGCGTTGGCCACGGTCCACTCGGAGTGAATGAAGCCGTCAATGGGCAGGTTCTGCGCGAACATCTCGCGGAAGAATTCCACCGGTTCGGTTTTCATGCTGGTCTCCAGCCACGCGTCGTAGTTGGGGTAAAGTTTCTTGTCGGGCGGGAACATGCCGACGCGGTGGAGTTGCAGCCATTGCCGCGAGAAGTCTTCGATGAAGCGGCGGGCTTTGCTGTCCTTGAGCATGCGATCCACTTCCTGCTTGAGGCGTTCGCCGTTGAGCGCGCCGCCTTTGGCCCCGGCGAAAAGCGCGTCGTCCGGCATCGAACTCCACAGGAAATACGAGAGGCGCGTGGCGAGTTCCGAGTCGGTCAAACGCTCGCGGGCCACCGGCTCGCCTTCGACCAAGTAGATGAAATGCCGGGAGGTCAGCACGCCCTGCAACGCCACGCGATAGGCGTCCGCCAATTTCTCGCCAGCCGCGCGTTCCTCGCGATACGACTTCAAATACTGCTCCAGCTCCTCCGCCTTCACCGGCCGACGCCACGCGCGCTCGGCAAACCGCTGCAAGTGCGCCGCCACCACTTCGGGCGTCGCGTCATTCGGCGGCACCACCTCCTTGCGCCGAGACTTTTCCGCGTCCGACACCAGCGGGCCTTCCCATTCGACCCAATCGAGAATCACCGTCGAGAACAGGCCATTGCCCTGACCATCAAACATCTGCGGCGCGTTCGGATTCAGCAGATAGCTTTCGCTGCTGTGCGTGAAGATGTGGGCCCGGCTGCCCAGCGCATTGCGGAAAGCCGCGCCGGCCCGGCGGTCCACCACGTCCGTGGCCACCACGCAAAAATCCAGCGACGCGGGCATCTCCAGAAACACCTCGAACTCATACACCTGCGGCTTGTCCTCCGGCGCCGTGATGTCTAACTCGATCAACCCATCCACCGTTTCCTCGCCCGTCCGTTTCCCGATGCTCAAGTGCGCCGTCTGGCCGCCGGGCGGGCGGATGCCGCTGGCTTGGATGCGGAGCCGGTAAAGCCCGCTGTGCTCCGGCCCGGTCCTTCCGAGCCAACTCGGCGACATCGCCTGCTGCGTGTTGCCGGGATAAAGCAAATAACGCAGCGGCCGCTTGATGCCGAACCGATCCAGCGCCGCCTGTTGCTCCTTGCCACCGCCGTAGCGCAGCTCTGCCGCCGTCTTCCGCACCTTGCGTGCTTCGCTGGACGCCGCCGGGAAAGCCCGGTCCAGCACCAACTCCGCGGCGCGATAATAGCGGTCCACGTGCGACGGCGAGAGCGACAACTCGGAGCCGATGCGCTCGAAGCCATGCCACAACGTGTCCTCGTTCAACTCGCCCGGCTTCGCGGGATCGTAGCGCACGCCGAGCAGGTCATAGACCGTGTTTTGATACTCCTTCCGGCTCAGGCGGTAGTGCGCCACCGCCGGCCGTGCCGCCATCCGTGCGGCCCGACCTTCCTTAATCCGCGCATCGAGGCTGGTGACGAACGCCGTGATCTCCGCCTGCGTCGGGCGCGGTTCCTTCTTCGGCGGCATCTCGCCGGAATTCACCTGCTCCATCACTTCCGCCCAGTGATGCGTGTCGGCACCCAGCTTGAAATCGCGCGAGAGCTTGTCGATCCGCAAGTCACCCTTCGCCTTGTCCGGCCCGTGGCAACTGACGCAATGCTTGGTCAGAAAAGCTTCGTAAGGTTCCGCTCCACGGACGGCACCAGCCAGCCCGAGGCAGGCGGTGAGCAGCAGGCAAGAACGGGAAATTGTCCGGATGGGCAGCAGGTCAGTTGTCACTGTGAGTTATGCTAAAATTTCTTTCACCACCTCGCCATAAACATCCGTGAGCCGGTAGTCGCGGCCCAGATGGCGGGCGGTGAGCTTGAGATGATCGATGCCCAGCAAATGCAGCATCGTGGCATGGAGATCATGGATGTGGATTTTGCCGTTCACGACGCGGTAGCCCATGTCATCGGTGGCCCCGTAAGTGAGGCCGCCCTTGACGCCGCCGCCCGCCAGCCACGCGCAGAAGCTCTCGGGCTGATGCTCGCGACCGTGCTTCTCGATGGGTGATTTGCCACTGAGGTCCTGACTCCACGGCGTGCGGCCAAATTCGCCGCTCCACAACACCAGCGTGTCGTCGAGCAGACCGCGAGATTTCAAATCCTTCAGCAGCCCGGCGACAGGCTGATCCGTCTGCGCGCAGAGGCGGGGCAAGTTGCCGCGAATGTCACCGTGATGGTCCCAGCCGCCGGTGCTGACCTGCACAAACCTCACGCCAGCCTCACTGAGCCGCCGGGCGAGCAGGCAGGCGCGGCCAAAGGTGTTCGTGTCTTTGCCGCCGACGCCATACAGGTCGAGCGTGGCCTGGCTCTCCTTCGAGATGTCCACAATCTCCGGCGTGGTGAGCTGCATCCGCGCGGCGAGTTCCATGTTCTGGATCATGCCTTCCATCGCGGCATCGCCACCGAGGTCGCCGACCAGACGGCGGTTCATGCGCGTGGTGAAATCCATGCGCTGGCGCTGGATGGCGTCGTTTTCGGAGACGTTGCGGAGGTTCTCGACCGGCAGCGTCTTGCCGTCGAGCGGCACGGTGAGCTTCGTGCCCTGATGGAACGCGGGCAGAAACGCCGCGCCATACTCGCGCACGCCGCCGCCCTGAATGCTGACAAAGCTGGGCAGGTTCGCGTTCTCCGTGCCGAGGCCGTAGCTGACCCAAGCGCCCATGGACGGACGCACCTCGGCGAAGGTGCCGGTGTGGAACTGCAGGATGGCGCCGGCGTGCTGCGGGTTGTCAGCGTTCATGCCGCGCAAGAGGCAAAGGTCATCGGCCACGGTGGCGAGGTGCGGCATCAAATCGGAAATCATCATCCCGCTCCGCCCGCGCGGACGCACCGGGGCCATCGCCTTCAGCGCGAGGAACTGCTCCGTGCCGACCTGGGTGACTTCCTTGCGCAGCGGCGAATCAATCCTCTGCCCGTGCTTGCGCTCGATGAAGTCCTTCGGGTCGAACAAATCCATCTGCGACGGTCCCCCGTTCATGAAGAGGAAGATGACGCGCTTGGCCTTCGGCACCATGCCGGGGATGCGAGATGCGAGCGGGTTCGAGGCAGCGCGGGCGATGTCGTGCAACGCAAGGGCACCGAAGCCGCAGGCAGCGCGCTGGAGGAGTTGGCGGCGGGTGAGTGTGTTCATGTTGAGGTTGGCTTAGTTTAGAGAACTGGCGGCCTTCGCGTCCACCTCGCTCCTCTTGAAGCGGACGCTGACGATGGAGGTGTCTCACCTGTGGCGACGACGCCGTAGGTGGCCTTGCCGTCGCGGATTGTTTGGAGGGAAGCGGCGCGCAGCGCGGCCACCGGCGCGAGCAGTTGGGTGATGAGGAGTCTCAGGGCGAGGGGCATGAAAATTAAGTTGGCCGAGGGTTGGGGAAAGATTTCGGATTTACGGCGTTTCGTTGAATTGGGCTTTGTTGAAATCTGCCGCTGCTCCCCTGGCCCCACATTACACAGTAGGGAGTGCCAAGATGTCGCGAGCCGCACCTCCTTTGAGCGGCGAGTGCCGCGTCGAATGAGCCGATTCGAATCGCGGTATTTGGGTTTCATTTGGCTCATGGTCTTATTGCTTGCCGGCCGGGGCTGATTCGATCTGTCTGATCTTAAGGTCGGCGATCGCCTTCGCCTGCACTCGCAGTTTCCAGTCCTTGGGTCCGGCGGTATTCGCCCGGAAGAGCAGGGTGTTTTTCCCAGCGACCAGATTTACGATGAGTTCCTCGTGCTCTTTGACAAGCCCGTGGGCCACGTCATGCCGTAATACATTCGCGCCATTGACCCAGGCGGCGATTCCGTGGGGGGATGCGGGGACTTTGGGGACCGATAGGGAGAGAGCGAGCTTGCCCGGCGCGGCGGCCTCGAGCACGACGCGCGCATAGGCCACCACATCGCGAACCGGCAGGCCGCGCGCGTCCTGCACTTCGACGAAGTCGATCCATCCCTCGGCGTCGAGCGGCTTGTTCACGGCCCAGTCCAATCCTGCCGCTTCCGCCTCTTTCTCGGGAGGCCAGACCTGATCTTTGATTTGTTTTCGCTGCACCCAATAGGAGGGAGAGATGTCCACAAAGGAGATCAGGCCGATTGATCTGGGAGCGGTGGCGGGGGCTGGGGCTGCGGTGGCGTTTGCCAAACGGGCGGGCTCCTTGGTCAGGTCGTAACACGCCACGCCATCTTCGAGCCGAATGAACAGCCGTCCGTCGCAGATGGCGGGTGAGGTGAAGCGCATCGCAGGAATGCTGACAGTATAGAATGTCGTCGGCATGGTCGGAGTGGCGCTGAACATTGCCAGCTTCGAATCGCCATCGTTCTTGCCGCTGACGATGTGGAAGACCTTGCCATCGGCGAGGATGGGCGATGAGGTCCCGGAGCCAGCCGACTTTTGCCAGAGGACCTTTCCGGTGAGGTCGAGGCAGCGGTAGGTCCCGCCAAAGTCGCCGAACACGTGGCCGTCGTGCAGGAGATAGCTGCCGACGCGATCACCGGTGAATTTAGCGAACAGTTCCTCCGCCTTGTCCGGCTGCAAACGGTATCCGCTGACCTTGCCTGCGGTGATGCAGACATCGCCGACGATGGCCGGTGTTCCGGGGCTTGTTTGTTGACGATGGCCCTCCCAGATCACGCTGCCGTCCTTCGGATTCACGCAGGTCAATTTGCCCGTCTGCGTGATGAGCCTCGAGCCTTTGTCCGTATTCCAAACGGCGACCGAGGACGATTTGTCGCCGTTCCTGTTCGGATCAGACGTGGCCTGCGGGCAGGCCCACAACTCCTTGCCGGTGGCGGGGTCGAAGCCCTTAAGCACACCGCTCTCCTTGCTTGGATCATGGACGCCCGGGTTGAGGTGTTTCCCGCTGCCAGCAATGACCACGAGGACGCCATCAACAATCGCCGGCGAGGTGTTAATTCCGTCGCCTCCTGTGCCGTCGGCTTCTTCGTTCAAAAGGTTGGCTTTGTTCGCCAAATCGGCGCCTTTGCTGGCTATAGCGATGCTGGGGGTCTTCCAGACCTCCTTCCCGGTCTCGGCGTCCAGGCAATACATGCCATTGGAGCCGACCGCGAAGACCTTGCCGCCGCCCACAGACGGCGTGCTGCTGCAACCGCCGTTTGGGCGACCGGGATAGCTTCTCTTCCACAGCGTCTTGCCGGTGTTCGCATCGAGGCAGAAGATTAGGTCGGCAGAGGCGGCCTGATCATGCACATAGAGGAACACCTTGCCTCCGGCCACCACCGGGCTGCCGTAGTTCGAGAACGATCCGCCTAGTTTCGGCCCTCCGGCGATCTTCTCCGTGCTTTTCCACACCAGCACCGGGCCCTCCGGTCCCCACGCGTCAGCGAGATTAGGGCTGTGCGGCGCGACACCGTTGCGGTTGGGCCCACGCCATTGGTTCCAATCCGATTTCCTGGCCACCGTCGTCGGCTTCTCCGCGCCGCTCACGGTGGGACGAGAAACAGCGGCAATTGCGACGAGCGCGACGACGGCGAGTTTGGTGGGGAAAAGCGGGCTCATGGACCAAAATCCAACTGCTTGCGGCAGGGTGGCGAGTGAAGTCATGAGTTTCATGATCGTGTTCCGGTTGTTGTGGTTCACCTTGCCTTTGGTGCTGCCATCTCATCCACCTCGCTCATCTTGAAGCGAACGCTGACGATGGAGCAGCCGATGTCTTCCTTGCGATAGTTCGCATAGGTCGTGGCGACGATGGTGCCGTCGGGCAGCAGATGGATGCCGGGGTAGAAGCCATCTTTGAAGGTCTTCAACAAACTCACGCGATACTGGCCGGGTTTGCCTTGCTTGATGTCGTCGTAGGTGCCGACCCAGGCGATAAAACCTTTGTCCTTGGGGTTAGGCGAGGCGTTGCGGAAGACGATGACCATACGGCCATCGGGCAAGGTGATGCCGTGGTGGCGGTCGCCGGTGAGGCCCCATTGAGTGTCCTTGGGTTGCGACCAAGTCTGGCCTTCGTCGCGACTGAACATGACGAGGCTCGTGCCGCTGCGTTTGTTCTCGCGCATGAGGCAGCAGAGTTCGTTGCCATCGGGAGAGCGGAAGACATAGGGCTCGCAGGGATGTTTGCCGTCGAGCTTCGTGCCGTCGCAGACCAGCATGGGCGCGGACCAGGTGAGGCCGCCGTCGCGGGTGATGGATTGCAGCACTTGCAACGTGCCTTCCTCGCCGATGCCGCTGCCGCGATGGAACAGGCCGAGCGTTGAGCCGTCACGCAGCCGCACGATGCTGGAGAAGGTCATGATGTTGCGAAAGGGGTCATCCTTGCTGATCGGCCCGCCGATGGGCGGCAGCTCGCGCCAGGTCTTGCCATCGTCCTCGCTGAGGATGCGCGGCATGAAACCTTCGTTGCGACCGTCGATGAGTTTGGGGTTCTCCTTGTCGGTCAAGGTGCGTGCGGCGAAGACCCACAAGCGCTCTTTGCCCTGCGGATCGGTGATTCAATAGATGCTCGGGCAGTTCTTGAAGTTGACGTAGTTCGGCGGCAGCGCGTCGTCGATGCGCTTCCAGGTCAATCCCGCGTCATCGCTGCGAGCCATCGGCCCCGCGTGTCCGCCGTGGCCGAGGTTCCAGACGCAAAACATCGTCTTGTTGTCCGCCAGCATCGCCGTGGTCGGATGCGCGTGATACTCGCCCGGTTCTGTTGTGCCGCGTGCGAGGATGATCTGCCGCTGCTTGTCTTCGGAGAGATCGATATGAGTCAAAGCCTCGCGGTGTTGCAGCCACAGCGCCTTCTTTTCAGCAGGCGCGGATTCCCAGGCGCGCTTCGCTCCTTTCGTGGCGATGTCCACCTCGGGCTTCTTTAGATTTCGAGGTTCATCGTCTTGGGCAAGCGCGGCCAGCGGCGCGAGCAGGAAGGCGGTGAGGATGAGATGCCGTATCATAAGGATCAAGCAAGAAGGGGGGGTCAAGGTGCCAGCGCTCCAGCGAGAGAGCGCACGCGCCTGGAGCCTCCGAAGTCTTTCTCAATCAGGTATTTGGCCTCCGCTTTGCCGAATGGAGCTTCAGCAGTGGGCGTGGCATCGTGTTTCTCGCCATCCCAGCTCAGGCTGACGAAGTCCTCCAGGCCGCGTCCGGGCGCGGTGCCTTGCTTCGGTGCATCGCCGAGGACGATGTTGCCTTCGATGGCCACGCCTTCCCTGCCCTGCGGGAAGTTCATCGCGCTTTTGTCGCGGGAGTATAGGACGTTGTTGGCGAGCACCATTCCCTCCCGTGCATTCCATGAGCTGCCTTTGAAGGCATCGGCGGTGTTGATGATGGTGTTGTGGATGACTTGCAGGCTCAGCGATTTGCCCTGGTGATCGAGGCTGGCGAAACCGGAGCCTTTGCCCCCGATGAGCACGTTGTTGCGCACGATGGCCTCGCCCTGCACCTGCATCGCGCTGTCGGCGCTGCGGCGGCAGAGATTGCGCTCGATGATGTTCACCGGCTTCCCGGCTGTGCCATAGACGGTGATGCAGGGATACTGCGTGTCGTGAATGTCGTTTTCCGCGATCAAGTTGCCCCACGAGCCTTGCTTCACCTCAATGCCGTCGCCCTGCGATCCGGTGCAATCGTGGATGTGATTCAAGGCGATGACGCTCTCGCTCATGATGTGCTCGCCGTGGTTCGCGCCGAGATACATGCCCTCGCCGTGACCGCCGCCGTGGTGGATGTGATTGCGCGTGAGGAAAAGCCGCTGCGAGTCCGCGCTGTTCGCACTGAGGCAGACCGCGCCGGTGTGGTGGATGTGGCATTGATCAATCCACACCTCGCTGCACTGCCCGAGACGCAGCCCATGACTGCCGCCGGTGATCTCCACGCCACGCACGCAGAGATGATGCACCGGCGTGTCCTGGCCGATGTTGAGCACGTTCTGCTTGTCGTCCGGCCGCGTGAGCACCACCTGCGCCCCCTCCTCCGCCACGATCCAGATGGGAGCCTCTGCCGTGCCGCTGACCTCGATGCGCCATGTCCGCTCGATGCTGTAAGTGCCCGCCGCGATGACGAGCTGATCGCCTGGGTGCAAAGCGGCCACGGCCGTGGCGAGCGCGTCGTTCCGGGTGTTTGAGTGCTTGATGACACGCTTCGGCGCGATCTTATCCCACTCGGGCGAGTAGCGTGTGTCTGCGGCATTCAGCACGGCCAGCGGCGCGAGCAGCAGGGCGGTGAGAGCCGAGCGCAGCGAGACAGCCTGCCAAACTGATTTGAAAGAGATGCAGGCAACGGTGAGGGTGTGTTTCATTTAGTCTTCGATTCTTTCTTGGTGGCTTTAGCCTTGTTTGCTTCGGTGTCGTCGTAACCGGCAGCTTTGCGATCTTCGACGAACTTCAGGGTCTCCGCGAAGATCGCCATGTCACCGGTGATGCGTGGGTCGCGCGTCTGCTGTTGATGGGTTTCCAAACGGGCGCGGAGTTTTTGTTTCGCCTCGGCAAACTCGGGCTTGTCGGCGAGGTTCTGGAGCTGGTCGGGGTCGGCGACGCAGTCGTAGAGTTCCTCGCGGGGACGCGGGGCTTTGATGAGCTGGATGAAGCGTTGCAGTTCGGGCCGTCCGGGATGCGCGGCGAGCAAGGGCAGCGCGTCGAGCTTCTCGGCGTTGGCGGCGTAGTGGTCGTCCGGTTGGCCTCCGCGCTCGCTCGTGGCGTAGCGCGGCGTGCTGCTGTAATTCACGATGTAGGCGAAGCGGTCGTCGCGGATCGTGCGCGCGGCGATGTCGATCGGCGGCAGGTTCCCGTGCCACTCGATGCCGTTGACCGTGAAATCGCGAGACGGGTCCACGCGGCCCGAGGAGGTGGACAGCAGGGTCTTCAACACGCTCCGTCCGCTCATCTCCGGCGGCAACGGCAGCCCCGCAGCCTCAAGGATGGTCGGCGCAAGGTCGGGAAAGCCCACGAAGTCGCTGACGGTGCGGCCGGCGGGCGCGCGCGCGGGCCACATCATCGCCAGCGGCACGCGCACGCCCCAGTCATACAGATGCGTCTTCGCACGCGCGATGGACGTGCCGTTGTCGGCCGTGACGATGACCAGCGTGTTGGCGAGTTCACCACGCTCTTCGAGCAGCTTGAGCAGCGCGTCGAGCGTGCGGTCGGCATGCTGCACCTCGTAGAGGTAATTGGCGCGTTCGCGGCGGACGCCGGGCGTGTCCGGGATGAATCCGGGCAGCTTGACCTTGTCGAGGCCCAGGCCGAGTTCCTTGTGGTTGTCCGGACCCCAAGGGCCATGCGGCTCGATGATGCCCGCCCAGAAATAGAACGGCTTGTCCTCCGCTTTGGCATCGAGGAACTGGGTGAAGTTCGCCACGTAGTCGATGTTCGAGATGCCCTTGGGCGGTGATTTGATGCGGACGCTGTTCCAGGCCTTGCCCGCCGGATCGGCGCGCTTGCCAGTGGGCTCCTTCACGCCGGGCCCCCAGCCTTTGCCGGTGTAGCCGGCATGGTATCCGGCCGCGGCCAGGTGTTCCGGCAGCGTGGCGAACTTCGTCGGCAACCAGGCCTGGATGAAGGCCCCCTGCTCCAGTTCCCAGAAGTTCCGTCCCGTGAGCAACGCCGCCCGCGCCGGAGCGCACGAGGGCGCCGAGCAGTAGCCGTGCGTGAACAGCACGCCCGCCTTCGCCAGCCGGTCAAAGGCCGGTGTCTGCACGGAACTGTTTCTGTAGGCGCTGCACTCCAGCCAGCTCTGGTCGTCATTGACGACGACGAGGATGTTGGGGCGTTTGGTTTCCGCTGCGTGCAGCGCGGCCAGCGGGGCAAGGAGCAGGACGGCGGTGAGGATGAGAGATAAAAATGGGCTGCGGGTCATCTTGAGTTTGTCAGTCATGGGAGCGTCTATCATCTGTTTTGTCTCGTTGCGGGATGCCGGGCTTTACTTGGCTGGCGCGGATGCCTTGGCGCGTGCGGCTTGTTTGCCTTTGACGAACTCCAGCACCCTCTCACGGCTCACGCGGGTGTAGGGCGCAGGCATCGAGCGGACCCAGGCATCATGGGATTTTTGCAGCCGCTCGCGGACATCGTCATGCGCGGTGGAGAGGTCGTTGGCTTCGCCGGGGTCCGTGGACAGGTCGAAAAGCTGCACGTCCTGGGAGGCAGCACTGCCTGTGACGAGCTTCCAATGGCCCTCACGGATCGCCCACGGAGCCTTGGAAGCGTTTTCCCCATAGACAAACCGCCACGCGAGAGCCCGCGCCGGAAACGCCGACTCTCCACGGAGCGCTGGCAGCAGGTTTTTGCCATCCAGCGAGGGTGGGACCGGCTGACCGGCCATGGCGAGCGCGGTGGGCAGCAGGTCGAGCGACGACACCGGCACATCCACGGTCTGACCGCTTTTGATGGTGCCAGGCCATTGCATGACGAAGGGCACGCGGATGCCGCCTTCAAAGGTGTCGCCCTTCCAGCCGTGCAGCGGCGTGTTGTTCGAGTAACCATCGTCGGGACCGCCGTTGTCGCTGAGGAAGACGACGAGCGTGTTCTTTTCACAATCCGCCGTCTTCAGCGCGGCGAGCACTCGCCCGATATTTCGATCCATGATCGAAACCATCGCCGCGTAGGTGCGGCGCTTGTCGTTCTCAATGTGAGCGAACTTTGCGACCTCTTCCGCCGGAGCTTCATAAGGAGCGTGCGGCGCATTGAAGGCGAGGTAGAGAAAGAAGGGTTTCGTTTTGTGCTCCGTGATGAAGCGCACCGCCCGGTCACCGAACACATCCGTGAGGTAGCCGCCCACGGGGACCGGTTTCCGGCCCTCCAGGATCTGCGCGATTCTTTTGTGCCCCGGTCGGGGCAGAAACCAACTGCTGCCGCGCAGGAACCCGAAATACTCGTCGAAGCCCCGATCCAGCGGCTGCTGACCCGGTTCGGTGCCGAGATGCCACTTGCCCACCATGCCGGTGCGGTAGCCTGCGGCACGCATGTGGTCGGCAAATGTGGTGCCCTCGCTGAGCCCGGCGATGTCAGTCACGTTGTTGTTCTCGCAACCGATGCGGTTCTGGTCCACGCCCATCAGAAGGGCAGCCCGCGACGGCGCGCACTGCGGCGCACAGACATAGCCCGCCGAGAAACGGATGCCATTCTTCGCGATGGAGTCGAGATGCGGCGTGGGAATGTCCTTGCAGCCGTTGAATCCCGCATCCGCATAGCCCATGTCATCGGCAAGAATGACGATGATGTTAGGCTTGTCGGCGGCGTGGAGTGCGGCCAGCGGCGCGAGCAGGAGGGCGGTGAGGAGTGTGAGGGTGGGTTTCATGGGTGTTCGTTTCGTTTTCATCTGTTCGTCAGTTCCAGTCATTGGAAGTTTGTGTGCCGTGATTTGCCAAGGCTTGGAAAGAGTCGGCACGGAGTTTTCCAAACTCTGCAATTCCCGGCAAGTTCCGCCCGATGCGCAGCGCGGCCAGCGGCGCGAGCAGCAGGGCGGTAAGAACCAAAGCACGCGGTGCTGTCATGAGTTACCTCGTTTGTTCGGATGGATCGTTACGGTCATTCATCTTGGCTCTTGATGATCTCACAGAGCAACTCCCTCTTCCATCTGCCATCAAGGAATCGCAAACCGGTCTTTGAAGTCGGTGTGTCCTGGTAGGCCCACATCCACCAACCGGCGAAGCCATATTCCTGGCACTTGGCCAAGTGCCAGCGCAAGCTGTCGGGGCCCGCCTGGCCTTGGCGGTTGAGCATCGTGGCGCGAATCTCGTCCTCATGTCCCGCGCCTTTCAAATCCGTCGATAGTATGCGGCTGGCGTTGGCGGGGCCGAGGATCTCCACGATCTTGTGCAGGTAGCGAAAACCGTCTGGGGCAGGATCGCAGTGAGCATAGGTGCTCATCACCCAATAGTCGGGCGGCTGCTTCAGGTCGTCCACCAGCCACCGCTTCAAGTTCGTGAACCCCGACAATCGATCTGCCGGTGTTTTCGTCTTCCAGTAACCGTCGGCCGCAAATATGGGCAGCAGGATCGGCGCGGCCTTGGGACGCTTTCCGGCAGAACGGAACACTGGCCAGACCGCCTTGATGAACCGCTCCGTGTATTGCCGGATCTCGGGCCGGTCCGAGTTGTCCCACAACACCGGTTCCGCTCCACCCGACTGGTAGTTCCCCATCAGGCACCACATTGCGATCGCCTCCGGATGTGCCGCCCGCGTTTCGACATGCCGAATGACCGCAGCATACCATTCGGCGGCTTCGTCCCACGGGGTTGAGTCGGGCTGAGGCCACCAAGAGTTGCCGGGCTTGCCG
>Ga0172376_10004128_pt1 | contig 16696 bp, 16 predicted proteins | sample Lak35m_FD_121114 | JGI IMG/M metagenome (GOLD analysis project Ga0172376, IMG submission 121114) | Freshwater microbial communities from Kabuno Bay, South-Kivu, Congo - kab_092012_35m | ecosystem: Environmental > Aquatic > Freshwater > Lake | place: Democratic Republic of the Congo: South-Kivu... | reverse complement strand
CCGCATAGTCAAAGGAGTCTTCCCCTGAACTTCCGCATCCAATAAAAGCGATTAGAGCTATAATTTGAATTTTGGCGAGATTTTTAAGTTTCATAGGCACCCTGACGACACTTCTAGTACCTTTACCCTGTCGAATCAATCGTTTTTTTCCTAGTATTCCCTTTAATTAAATATGAAACACTGGCTAGTTGGAGTCCTTCTTGGTTTGGTTGCAACCCTCATTCATCTCGGAGTGATGCTAACCTCTTTTGGCGACAGACTGGAACTAAAATCATTTGACTTCTGGACCCTCCTCCGTGGCTCAAAAGCACCTCCGGAGGATGTAGTCATAATCGCAATGAACGAAGCAAGCTACCAGAATTTGGATATCCCTCTCAACCAAGCCTGGCCTCGAGCTGTGCATGCCAAACTGCTGCAACGCCTTTCGAAAGCTGATGTACGCGGCGTTATTTTTGACGTTCTGTTTGTGGACCCTGGATTAGATAAAAAAGTGGACCAAACTTTGGCGAGTGCTATAGGCTCGCTGCCTGTGGTTCTGGGGGCTGATTCATTAATCAGAGATTACTCATCTGGCAGTGGCTCTTTTAAAATGGAAGAGGTTCTTCTGCCCTATGAACCTTTCAAAGAAAAGGCAAAAACCGTTGGTCTTGTAGGATTCCCTGAAGATGCTGGTTCTGTTAGACGATTCATGACGGAGCGGACAAGCCAAACCAGAGATATGCCAACGCTGTCAGAGGCGGCAGCAAATCTCTCCACTACTCTTACAGAAAAGCCTGGGGATAGAGATTTAATCAACTTTTTTGGACCTGCCGGTACCATCCCATTCGCTCACTATTATCAGGTTGTTGATAAAGAACATCCAATTCCTCTGGAGGCTCTAAAAGGAAAAACAATTTTTGTTGGATTGGTTCTTCAAACGGATGTTGGACCATCACAGAAGGACGTCTTCGTTACCCCTTTTGGAAAAGTCTTTGGTACGGAGATTCATGCGACAGCGGTATTAAATTTAATTTATAAAAATTGGATAAATAGAGCCTCTACGGGAACAGAGTTGGGTATCCTTTCTCTGGTTTCTTTACTAGTTTGCTCCGCAATTTTTGCACTAAGACCACTTTGGGGAATTGCTATCGTAGGTGGGCTTTTTGTCTCCTGGTTTCTTTTGGGATACATCTTCTTGGGGAATAATCTCTTCATCCCCGGATTTGTACTAACTACAATCATCGCCCCTTTCTGTTTATTATGCAGCGTCATTTACTACTACTTTGTTACTCGCAAAGCAGAGCTTAAAATGTTATCTGCCTTTGAGCTTTATGTTTCTCCGCAGATGGCTAAGGAGGTAACCCAAAGCCAGAAGAGTCTCTCCTTGGGTGGCGAGAAGGTCTGGGCCACCGCCATGTTTACCGATATTCAAGGATTCACCTCTCTGGCTGAGACTATGCCAGCAGAGCAGGTTTCTGCGATGCTGAATGCTTATTTTACTGAAGTAATGGACGTTGTTTTTAAAAATGATGGAACCCTTCTCAAGTTTATTGGCGATGCAATATTCGTGATCTGGGGAGCCCCGGTCAGAATAAACAATCACGCAGAGAAGGCCTGTCAAACTGCGCTGGCCATCCAACGTGAAGTAAAGAGATTTAATAATTCGAAGAGATTTCCACCTTTAATAACCCGGATAGGAATACACACTGGACCGATGGTTGTGGGTAATCTTGGTTCAGCCAAACGATTTGATTACACCGCTATTGGTGACTCGGTTAACTTGGCATCAAGGGTGGAGGGAGTTAATAAGTACTTCGGCACATCTATCATTATTACTGATGACACAAAAAAGGAACTAGCTCAGGCAGGTAGCCTAGCTCATCTGGGCTCCATCAAGGCAGCTGGCAAAGACGAAGCCGTGAAACTCTACACATTACTAGAGCAGGAGATGAGCGGAGATATTTTAAATAACTGGAATTCCGCTCTAGAGGATTTTAGACAGCGAAATTGGAGCGGGGCTAAAGATAAATTCCGCAGTATATCCCAGCAGGAATCAGTCCTTAGAAAAGCTGCTGAATTTTATCTCATTCAGATTCAAAAACTAGAGAGCGCCCCTCCTCCTGCCGCCTGGCAAGGCGAGGTATCGTTGTCTGACAAATAATTACCCTCAATCTTTCCGGGGGAACTTCTGCGGGAATATAAAGGATAGCAACACTGATAGCCCAATTACTCCCCCGATGATGCTGAGTGACCAGTCTATCGGGAACTTCCCTCCGAAGGCATGATCTAAGTAGACCATCTTAAAGCCCACAAAAGTCAGAACAATCCCTAGGCCGAATTTCAAAAGATGGAACTTATCCATGACTCCAGCTAACACAAAGAACAGGGCCCTCAATCCCAATATCGCAAAGACGTTGGATGTAAATACTATGAATGGCTCTCTAGTCACGGCATAAATCGCTGGGACCGAGTCAACCGCAAAAACAATATCGGTGAGCTCTATAAATACGAGGGCAATTAGTAGCGGTGTTGCGAATAGCTTACCCTTGTCTTTCACAAAGAATTTGTGACCATGAGTCGTAGCCGTTACTGGCAGAATCTTTTTTAACGCCCTAATCACGGGGTTTTTATCTGGGTCTAGCTTATTCTCAGGAGCGAAGCATATCTTGATTCCAGTTAAAATTAAAAACGCACCAAATAGATACACTACAAATTTATAATTCATTAGCACCGAGCCCAGCGCTATGAATATTCCTCTAAAAACTAGCGCCCCTAAAATCCCGTAAAAAAGAATGCGATGCTGATACTTCTTATCAATCGCAAAAAAGTTGAATATAACGACAAATATAAAAAGATTATCCACCGAGAGTGACTTCTCCATCACATATCCGGTGAGAAACTCTAAAGACAGTTCTCGAGCTACCAGCTCAGCAGGTCCAAACGTAGTGACCAATTCAGGCCGAACGGCCATTTTGCCCAAGACGTAATGGTACAACCCAAAATTAAAAAGTAGAGCTAAAGCTATCCACACAACACTAGCTGCGGCTGCCTCTCTAAACTTTAGAACGTGGGCATCCTTATGAAAGACTCCAAGGTCTAATACCAAAAGTAAAATAACCCCCAGAGTGAATGAGAGGTAAAACCACCAGTAATCTTGAAATGTAAAAAATATTTCTGTTGTCATGATTCAAATATTAATAGGAGTTATTAGTTCAGCCCGAGAAAAAGCAAATTCCAGCAAAAAGTTTTGTTTAAATTAGAGAACAAACAGGACGTCAGCGATCTCATCTTTCCCCAAGAATTTATTTAATCTGGAGATTATCACCTTTTTATGGAAAGAGAGCTCCTGACTCCAAGCGGAATCGGTCACCTTAACAACAAGGGTTGAGCCTTTTATGTACTCGGGCCTAGACCGCTTCGCTATCTCTTGCCCTACTATCTCTGCCCAATGAAGAACAAACTTATACTTATTAATCTCGCCGTTCAGACCGAATCGTGAAAATGCTAGATCAATTATCTTGCTGAGAGCCTCGGGATCTCTTTTGGGTCCCTGCCTACCGGTTGGCGGTGGTCGTCGATTTTTAAATAAGGCGTTACTTCCTCTCATCTTGAGATTCCTCAAAGAAGTAGATCTCTTCATTTGGCCTCGCCATACCCAGATGCTCTCGAGCAGCTTTTTCAAGGGCTCGATCATCTCGCTCTAGGGAATATACATCTCTTTTGAGCTCCTTAATGTAAGCAGCCCTCTCCTCGTTCCTAGAATTTTGCCGATCTAAAGTCTCTCTCATAGTTTGAAGATGTGGATAGCCCTCCTTGCCAAACAAAGAGAGTAGAGTTATCGCGATAAGAAATAAAATTATTGCGCCAGGTAATAGACCTTTCATGCCCTTAATCATACACCAATCCCCCATTTAAGGTCTAATAAAACTAGAGCGCTCTTTTCCTTTTCCAGCTCTTCAAATAGAATCTGGGGCGTTCATTCCTTTACATTTAGGGTACCCGCATGTCTAAATCTTCGATGATTAAAAGCATAACTGGATATGAATGTCTTGACTCTCGTGGCAATCCGACGGTGGCCTGCGAAATTCATCTCAAAGATGGAACAATTTGCACTGCCATGGTTCCCTCTGGTGCATCCACTGGGGAACATGAAGCCTGTGAGCTAAGAGATGGGGGCAAGCGGTATCTTGGCAAAGGAGTAAAAAAAGCAATCCAACATCTTGAGGGTGAAATATCCTCTACTCTTTTGGGCATGGATGTGATGGATCTCTCTGCTCTAGATAAAAAATTAATCGCACTTGATGGTACTGCGAATAAATCTAGATTAGGCGCAAATGCAATCCTTGGAGTAAGCATCGCTGCCGCTCACGCTGGCGCAGCGGTGAAAGGCATTCCTCTATTTCAATATTTAGGCGGGAACAGAGCCTGCAAACTACCAGTCCCGCTGGTCAACGTTATCAATGGAGGTGCCCATGCAGATAATTCTCTAGACTTCCAGGAGTTCATGCTTGTGCCCCACACCTTCAATTCATTCTCGGAGAGTTTGCAGGCTGTAACTGAGGTATTCCACACTCTTAAAAAGAACCTTAAATCCTTAGGATTATCCACTGGGATTGGGGATGAAGGGGGCTTTGCTCCTAATCTCTCCTCCTTTGAGGCAGCGCTAGATTTACTTATAAACTCAATTAATGATGCAGGATATGAGCCTGGCCGGCAGATATCCATCGCTCTAGATGTCGCTGCTAGCGAGTTCTTTAAGGATGAATCAAATTCTTATTTATTAAAGAAGTCCTCAGGGAAAAATCTGAAAGCATCAGAGTTAATCTCCCTTTATGAAACCTGGAGCAAGAAGTATCCACTAGTCAGCATTGAAGATGGGCTTGATGAAAATGACTGGGCAGGATGGAAGTCTCTTACATCTACGTTGGGATCAACCATGCAACTAGTCGGCGACGATCTCTTCGTGACCAATAAAGAGAGACTTTATCAAGGCATTAAAGAAAATGTAGGAAATTCAATTTTAATCAAGCTAAATCAGATTGGTACCGTCAGTGAAACTCTCGATACAATAAAGCTAGCCTATGAACATGGATACTCGGCTGTAATCTCTCATCGCTCAGGCGAGACCGAAGACACAACTATCGCCGACCTTGCTGTGGCAGTGGGCGCTGGACAGATAAAAACAGGCTCAGTCTGCCGCGGAGAAAGAACTGCCAAATACAATCGTCTACTGTGGATTGAAAAACAGCTTGGCTCAAATGCCAAATTTGAAAACCCATTTAAGAGATAAATGAAAAAGGAACGCGTTTTAAAAATTCAATCAATCCTTATAGGATTTTCCTGTGCTTTAGCATTTCTTTTGCCGAATACCTGGTATTCGGTAGGAATCGGCTGGCTTTCGGCAATCTTATTGTGCCACGTCCTTGTCCGATCAGATGGTGCGTACAAGTATCCATACATGGCTATGGTGGTGGCTCACGGCATTGCTATTTATTGGCTGATTGAAACCATTCACACCTTTGGCAACTTTCCTTTCTGGCTAAGTGTAATAATCTTTACTTTGTTTTGTTTTACAAATTCACTCTATATCCTGGTTGCTTCCTTTATATTTAAACATCTGCCAACTCAGTTTCATAAGTGGAGCCTAGCTGCTCCAATCGGAGTGGCAGTAGCTGAGTTTTTATCTATTAGAATCTTTCCCTGGCACTTTGGTCTCACCCAGATAAAATTTCTTCCGTTCGTGCAGATAGCCGATATTGGTGGTCCGGTCCTAGTTTCATTTTTAATGATCTGGATAGCCGCAGCCCTGGAGAGATTTCTAAGAGACCGAGTAATCTCAAAGTCAGCATTGATTGCATTAGGCTTTGGTGGGGTTTCAATTATTTATGGTTTTGCGCGAATTCAACAATTCGCCTCTCCTGCAGGACCAACTCACAAAGTCTCAATAATTCAGGGCAATATACCAATATTTGATAAGCATGCTCCTGAGCTGTATCGAGCCAATATCGGCACATATAGCTCTCTGGGAGAAGCTTATCATGTCAGCGATAATCTTATTATCTGGCCTGAAACTGCGATTATGAGTCCGCTACCCGCTGATAATATCGCCGGCATGTCTCTGCCATTTCTCTCCCCTACCCCCAAGTGGTTGGTAGGGGCCATGACCTTGGGTGGCAAGAATGATGTCTACAATAGCGCAGTTGCGATTGATACCGATGCCAAGGTTCTGGATATATACCACAAGATAATCTTAATGCCTTTTGGAGAATATGTCCCTTTCTCCAAGACTTTTCCTTGGCTGCTTGATGCCGCCCATATGGCTGGAGAGATCTCTCCAGGGGATGGAATTAAGATTTTAAAATATCCGGCCTCCGATTCAACTCCTGAATTAAGAGTTGCGGCACTAATCTGTTATGAAGACGTAGTATCAGATCTAAGCCGAAGAGCTGTAGCGCAGGGCGCCAATCTCTTAATAAACTTAACTAACGATGCCTGGTTCGGGGACACCGTTGCCCCGCTTCAGCATAACCTCCTGGCTTCTTTCCGTGCTATTGAAAATAGAAGATATCTAATTAGGGCAGCCAATACTGGTCTTAGCTCGATCATAAATCCTCTGGGTGAGACCACCTCAATCCTTCAGCCATTTTCTCAGGGCGTCTTGTCGACTCTGGTAGAGCCGCTTGAATATACATCCCCCTATTCCCAGTTATTCGGAAACTCAATAAACTGGGGGTTATCACTCATAGGGCTTGTGTTTGCTGGGCATGGATTCAGGAAAAGAAAAGAGCTAGCCCGTTCATCAATTCAAAAGTAATATCTCCCTGTCTACAGATTGGACCTGATATTATGAAAAAAGCATTAATTGTTCTAACTCTTACCCTTATTGCTGGTTGTGCGCCTCGGTCTGGCACAGATAAAGCGCTGATCAGCTCGGGTGTCGGCGCAGGTGTTGGTGCAGGCGCAGGTGCTATCGTTGGAAATCAAGTTGCCAACTTGGGACCCGGTGCTGCAATTGGAGCTGGTGCTGGTCTGATAAGTGGATTCTCTACTGGTCTGATGTTCGACTCTGTTGAAACAAGAATGCTAGCTCAAGAGAAAGATCTAAAAGCCATTCAGAATCAAAACGATGCTAACACTAATAAGCTAGCTAGACTTCAGGATAAGCTTGACCAAGCCTTAATGAATGAATCTTTCTCGGGTATTTATCAGGTCTTCTTCGACACTGATATCGGCGAGCTCCGCTCTGGCTCTGTTGCAAATCTAGAGACAATCGCCAATTCAATAAAGATGAGCCCATACGCCTACCGTGTAAATGTTGTGGGTCATGCTGACGACTCTGGAAATCCTGAGTACAATGAGCGCCTAGCAGAGTCTCGGGCTAGAACAGTGGCTTCTATTCTCTCTTCAAGAGGTATTTCTATGGACCAGATAGTAGTTACAAGTCATGGGGCCAAGAGACCGATTGCAGCCAATACCACTGAAATGGGCCGACAGCTGAACCGACGAGTCGATATAATAGTCGGCAAATAAGGCAATTTAGAGAACTTGAAAGACGACCATTGATCCGAACCAAAAAATCGGGGCAATATTCGTGTATCTTTAAAAGATAAAAAGACTTCGTAAGGGAGAAAGTCATGAGAGATGTCTTCATCATCGATGCCGTAAGAACACCTAGAGCAAAAAGAAAAGGAAAATTCTCAACAGTTCACCCCGTAGATCTTCTGGCTCATGCTATTAAGGCAATTGGAACCAGAAATAATCTCCCTGCAGATCAGGTAGAGGATGTCATCATAGGGTGCGTAACCCAAGTGAATGAGCAGGGCTGGTGTGTTGGCAGAGCCGCCACCCTGGCAGCAGGATGGCCAATCTCTGTGCCAGCTACGACCGTGAATAGACTATGCGGCTCAGGACAACAAGCAACCAACTTTGCCTTCTTGGGCGTTAAGTCTGGCACTCATGAACTTGTTGTATCGGGCGGATTAGAGCACATGACCCGGGTTCCGATGTTTAGTGATGCTGGTGGTGAGACCAGCCCAATGCTGAAGACTCGCTTTCCTGAGCTAGTTCATCAAGGCTTGGCCGCAGAGCTTCTAGCCTCTACATACAAAATAAGCCGTGCCCATATGGACCAATTCTCTTATGAGTCTCATATGAAGGCCAAAAAAGCACTGGATGCAGGATACTTTAAGAAGAGCATTATTCCAGTGCCATATACGGATGCAGAGGGAAAGACCGGAACGCTTGAGGCGGATGATAATATCAGAGCAGAAACTACAGTGCAGGCTCTAGCTGGCTTAAAGCCTGTATTTAAGGAGGATGGTGTTATTACAGCAGGCAACGCCTCGGCTATTGTTGATGGAGCAGCCACCCTTTTGTTAGCAAGTGCGGAGAAATCTAAAGCTTTAAATCTAAAACCAAGAGCCCGAGTAGTAGCGATAGCTCAGGTAGGCTCAGATCCAAAGATAATGCTGACTGGTCCAGTGGCAGCATCGGAGCTCGCGCTAAAGAGAGCTGGGCTCCGGAAGGACCAGATAGACATTTGGGAGATTAATGAAGCCTTCGCTCCAGTGCCGATGTATGCCCAAAGAACTCTTGAGATAGACCCAGCCAAAGTAAACGTTAATGGTGGTGGAATTTCTCTGGGACATCCTTTAGGGGCAACAGGTGCTATGCTTTTAGGAACTGCTGTCGATGAACTAGAGCGTACCGGCAAGAAATACGCATTAGTTACAATGTGCATCGGGCTAGGTATGGCAACTGCTACTATCCTTGAGAGAGCTTAGAATAACTAGGTTTAAAATTTCCTAATTAAGGGACACGCTGGAACACCACGTGTCCCTTTTCATCTGTGCCATCTTTGTAAACCATCTTCCAATCTTTTCTCTCATTAAGAATAGCAACAAGCGGTCCCTCGGTGCGCCATAGAATTGTTTCAGGTTTAACTGCGTCGATATACTCGTGCCAACCCAACTGTCCTCTTAGGGCCTTGCCGTACTTCACCATCAATTCTGGTGGAATAACATTTGTACGACCATCAATCGGGACTAGCATCTTTGGATTACCCTCAGAGTCAGAATATCGATACATCAGGTAGCCACCATCTCCAAAAAGATTGAGCACTGGTCCCGTCATATTATTCTCAATCATGAAATCAACCGCCTTTGTAGGTAGAAGAACGGTCGCCTTCTGAGCTTCAGATAACCTTGAAAATTGAATAATCACGAGAGCCACTAATAACACCGCTAACCCCTGCCCTTTCAACTTTGTTTGATAAAGCTCGGACAACTTCGTAAATGCCTCCCCTAGTTCTTTAAAAGCAGATGGCTCAGTAGCTCTCTCTCTCCACATGGTCGCTAACCCTAAAGCCAGCGCCACTGCCGCCATGGGGAGAAACTTAACAACGGCAAGCCCTGCTACGGTTGTAACTGACACCACTATTATTCTGCTTAAAGATAAAGACTTTGGTCTTAGATGAAGAAATAAACAGAAAAGAGATAGCCCAATAACTAATATTGCGACCGAATAATGGGTTATCTGAGCTGGCTGAAATTCAGCTACAGTCGTAAATGACATCGGATGACCAGCTTTGCTTAAAAGAGTAATTATCTCTGCACCAAAATGAGGAGTTAGAAAACACCCGACCACCCCCGAGAAGAACACTCCAAACCCATGCCGCAGAGTCTCCCCCTTACTTCTAGTATTATCCAACGCCCAAAGGGCTGCCATTCCAACTCCTAGAATCGCGGTGATGTGAGCATTAGCCCACAAAGAAGATAATACGGTAATGGCTGCAATCCTACCCTTTGAAAGCCCTTCTCTCGCTACGACATCTGCCACTAAAAGCATCAGAACAAGGAGCCCCCAGGTCAGACTTTGCGGTCTCAGGGTATAATGGCTCTGACTTGCTGTGGCGATAAATATTCCGAGCAATGCACCAAAAAAATAGTCTCGAGCTATTTTGCTTGCAACCCACATGAACAGAAAAACAAGTATTACCGCCAGCGAGGCTTGGGCGATAAGAAGACCTTTTAAGCCCCAGGTCTTATCTAGCCATGCGAACAATATTTCATTAGACCAGGAATAAGGAATCCAGTGTTGCCCGACACCGAACATATTCCAATAATCTACTTTGGGTAGCTCTCCGTGCGAGAGGATCCATCTGCCTACAACTATATGCCACCATAGGTCTGGATCTACAACCGGCCCTGAGATGTATAATCCTATTAATACAGAAGTTAAGACCCAAATTAATTGCGACATAAGCGGCTTATCAAAAGAAAAATCTACCTCAGATGATTACACAATCCCTCAAACTCGGCGACTCTTAAATGTTTAAAATCAAGCCCAAATGCCTCATTTGACCAAGTTGTTTATTAGCCCTATATTTCTAGCAGTTGGATATGAAGCCCTACTATCAAATTCTAATCCTAATAAGCCTTGTCCTGGGCAATGCTGCCTCCAGTATAGCTTGCCCAAAACGTGCTGGTATTCCTGATGTTAATTGCGATCAAAAAACGATAATCGCCTTCTTCGGCGATAGCGTAACCCGTGGGGTTGGAGATCCACAAAAAACTCTTTATAGCGGTGGCGTGCCGTTAAGATTTAAACGATATCTGCATCAAGAGCTCGGCTTGCCAATCACTGAATATAAGTCTTTAAACTTTGGATACCCCGGAATTTCCTGCGAAGATCTTAAAGTAAAATTAAGAAACGCGATTCTTGATAACGAAAGAAATGTCGCCAACGCTGACATAATAATCATCGCCTGTGGACTCAACGACCACTGGGAGCATGGTAATCCAGATCTCAGCCTCGCTTACATCGAATCGATGCGGCGATTTATAAAGAAAAGAGGAATCTTTGTAGATGTAGCTATGCTCTCTGATACAAATAGGTTCTTTCAGCAGCCCTATGTAAACGAGTTAAATAAAAAGCTTAAAATTTATGGAGATAGAATTAGATATTATCTTATAGATTCACTCACCATGCTTACCGAGGACAACATTCATCCAAATGAAATTGGATATGACTTTATGTTCGATATCTTCAAAGACTACATATTTGGTCTGCCTTTCAGAAAGGCAGCTAAGGTCCAGCAAAAACTAAAAGATATGGATGATGATGGAGTGTACGATAAATTTGAATTAAGTGAATTTGGTACCGATCCTGAACTTTTTGACACCGATGGTGATGGTCTTTCTGATTCAGAGGAGCTCTTTATTTACAATACCGATCCTCTGAGTACGCCTACTCCCTCACCTACGCCCACGCCTGCTCCTTAGCAAATTAGCTAATATATCTTTTCAAATTAGCCTCGATTCGGGGGATGACCTGCCCGACTTCCGCAATAAAGGATTCCCCAATAATCTTCTCGTAGGAGGAGATGTAGTGCTGAGATATGGAGACTCTATGATCGTCTGAGAAATGAGGAATCGGACCGTCTCCTTTAAAACCCTGCGTTAGTAGCCATTGCCTAGTTGGTTCTTTATCAAGCATCTCAGGCAATTGCCCTGAAGATAATCGGGCCTCATAAGACTCGGCGATCCAATATCTTGAGGAATCCATGGTGTGAATTTCATCTGCTAAAATTAATTTTCCATTAAGCAGTCCAAATTCGTATTTGGTATCCACAAGAAGGAGCCCCTGCTTTAGGGCAGCCTCTGAACCCATCTTAAATAAATTCAGCGCAACTTCTTTGGCTTGCTGCCATATAGACCGCTCAACCAAATTTGACGAAAGAATCTCTGCCTCAGATATCGGCATATCATGACTCCCCTTGGGCGCCTTTGTAGATGGAGTAACAATCGGAGCAGAAAGCTTAGCTCCCATACAAAGGCCTGTTGGTAGTCTTATCCCGCTAATATCATTACCAGCCTCGTAATCTCTCCAAGCACTTCCAGCGAGATAGCCTCGAACTACTAATTCTATCGGTAGGATTTCACAATTTTTCGCCACAATCACATTCGGATCAGGAACATCAATTATATGATTTTGGATTATACCTTCCGACTTTTTAAACCAACTTACCGCCATCTGATTAAGAACTTGTCCTTTAAATGGGATAGTTGTCACGACCCTATCAAAACAACTGAGTCTATCCGAGGTAATAAGAAACCTAATATCTCCCCGAGTATAGTTATCCCTAACTTTGCCCTGGTACTTAATTCCCAGACCCTTAAAGTCTGATTCCGCTAGAACAAAAGGCAATTGGGCTTTAATTTGATCTTCTCTTAACACTCTTTTGGCCTTTATCTTTTAAATGTTCCTTCGACTGATTGAGAACAGCTAAATTATGAACCGCCACCAGATGCATATTGTATTTTAAGCTTCTTCCCTTATCTGGGGCGAGAAGCGCTGCTTGATGCAAGGGCTTATAATATGAGGGTGCGGGCTTTTTACCATAATCGAAAACTCGCTTTACATAAGATGCTATTGCAAGGTTATTTAATATGGCGGCATAAAGTTTAGGATGCGCTCCGGGGTAATGCAAAAATGTTTTCGCTTTTTTAAAATAACGATATGCACACTCTAGTTCTGCTGGCTCAACCTGCCCAGAGTCTAAGGAGTCAATCAACTTATCAGTGCCCTCGAGCCAATAAGGATAAGCCCGATGATCTAACCACCTCCATGGTCCCCAAAGAGCAAGCGTCTGAGCGATAAAAGAGGATCGAGCTGCCGGTGTCTCCGCTTGAAGTGCTGTAAGCAAATATCCGACGAACATATCTGCCGGACCCTTCTCATCAATTGGCATGCCAAAAACACTTACATGTCTCGCGAGATAAAGCCTAGACAAACTAGGTATTCCTATTTCATGGAGAGATGGGCCTATAACATTCTCCAGGGAATCATTATGGGGTGATCTTACAGAAACATTCACTGCTCTTGAGCTACCCCAAAGCACTCCTATCCTATTCTCTTCTTTTAAAAGCTTTAGCGCCTTTGCTTGAGATTTAATTTCAGTGGGATACCTATAAACTCTCTCTGTTCCCGGCAATCTTGCTAGCACCTCAGATACCTTATGCCTAAATACACGGCTTTGATTCTCTAATGGATCATCAGAGAATCTTGCGACCAAAACTCCGCCTGATTTAAAGGCCTCCAGATTATATGAGATACCGACTCCCAAGGATGCACTTAACAATATGGCCAGAGCTAAATACTTACTAATTTGGAGTTCGATAGGTAAAACCCGATTAAAGATCCACAATAAAACTGGTAAAAATATTAACTGTAGGTAGGTGAGCTCTAGCCCCGAATATCTGAGGGCAAACGCAGTTGTAAAAAAAATTATTGAGGCTAAAAGTGCTTTTTTCACTAAGGGACTATATCAACTTGTCGAGAGAAATATCACCTTTTTCAACCTTCAGCTCAAGAAGTTGGAATAACCCAAAATTCGCGTCAGGGTCTAAAATTTTTTGAAACTCATCCTTGGTGATGCCAATATAATGAACCCCATACGAATTAAGAGCGACTTTGGCAGCATCACGGCGGTAAGTCTGTTCCGCATCAATGGTTCCATTAAAACCGGGTGCGAAATCAATCACCAACCGGGGCTCATATTGGGCATCTGTGACTGCAAATAGACACTTATATTGCGTCCACCAGGTCTCTCTGGCTGGCCCATTCCTAGAATCCTCACAAACAGTATTAAGGCTCATATTATAGATGACCCTCTCCTTGCCAAATGCACCGGCAAGTAACCTAAAAAGCTGGGCTTCATGCATCTCTAGATTAATCACCCCTCCATTATGCCATGTAAATTGGATATAGGGGAGCAATCGTTTGGTTTTGGTCAGTTTTTTTCAGATATGTTAGAATCCCGTGGTTATATAAGAGTTTAAAATGGCAAGTTTAGAAATTAAAATTTATCCGGATCCAGTCCTTAAAGAAAAGGCCAAGCCGATCACCACGTTTGATTCTAAGTTGAAAAAGTTTGTCGAAAATATGATTGAGACCATGTACGTCGAGTCGGGCGTAGGATTGGCTGCAAATCAAGTCGGTAGCCTTGAAAGAGTCTTCGTTGTCGATGTGTCAGAGGATGGTAACTCTCCCCTGGTTTTTATCAATCCAGAGATCGTCGAGCGCAGTGGTAAGAAAAAAGGCGAGGAAGGCTGTCTCAGTATTCCGAGCTATCGCGATATCGTGGAGAGAAGTTCCATTATCACAGTAAAGGCTCAGGACCTGTCAGGGCAGGAATTTACACTTCAAGCTGAGGGCCTAATGGCAGTTTGCATTCAGCATGAATTAGATCATCTAGATGGAATCCTATTTGTAGATAGATTGAGTCATCTTAAAAAACAGCTATTTAAAAAATGGCTAGAGAAAAACCTCGGTCCTGAGTAATCATGAATGTAATATTTTTTGGTACCCCAGAGTTTTCAGTGCCGACCTTAAAGGCACTGATTGCTGCACCTAATATAAAAGTTAGTTGCGTAGTAACACAGCCTGATAGACCCCAAGGTCGAGGACAGATCTTGGCCGAATCCCCAGTTAAGAAAGTAGCTCTGTCCCATAAAATCCCTCTAGTTCAGCCCGAAAATATTAGGAAAGAGAAGACCGCATTTATTGAGTCGATAAAAAAATTCGGCCCCTTTGATGCCGCCGTAGTAATAGCTTTCGGTCAGATTTTACCTCAAGCAGTGTTAGATATTCCGACGCATGGAAGCATAAACATCCATGGTTCTCTTCTGCCTCGCTGGAGAGGAGCAGCCCCGATGCAGAGAGCGATAATGGCTGGTGATAAAGTAACTGGGGTTGCCCTCATGAAGATGGAGGCCGGGCTTGATACTGGACCAGTTTTCTGTGAGGAGCGTATTGAGATAGGACCAGAAGATAATCTTGAAAAACTTCATGACAGAATGGCCGAAGTTGGAGCACAGCTTTTAGTTAGAAAATTGTCGGATATCTGTGCTGGCATAATTAAACCAGTGGCTCAGCCTACTGAAGGAGTAATCTACGCTCACAAGATAGAAAACTCTGAGTGTCAGATTGACTGGACCCAGGACGCCTCAGATATAAACAATAAGATTAGAGGACTAAATCCAGTTCCAGGCGCATTTACAATGGCCGCCGGTAAGAGATTAAAGATATTTGAGGCCAAAGTGGTTTCACCTATGCGAACGGGGAGCTATTCGGCAGGAGAGATTATTGTTGTTGATCCCACCCGGCTTGAAATAAAGTGCGGGAAGGACGCCCTTTCTCTGCATACCTTACAGTTGGAGGGGAAGAAGAAGATGCCGGTGGCCGAATTCTTAAAGGGATTCTCCCTCTCGGCAAACGATATCTTAAAATAGATTCTTATGGCTCAAACAAATTCTTCAAAAAAAATAATAATTGCCCCATCTCTCCTATCAGCAAACTTTGGTGCGCTTGAATCTGAAATAAAAAATATTGAGGAAGCTGGTGCGGATTGGCTTCACATCGACGTCATGGATGGCTCATTTGTTCCACCAATTACCTTTGGCGATAACATGGTCACCACAGCAAAAAAGTCATCTTCGTTACCGCTTGATATTCATCTAATGATAATAAATCCTGAAAATCACTTAGAGGCTTTTAGAAGTGCCGGGGCCTCCACAATCACTATTCACATCGAGACCGTAAAAGATCCGACTAAAACTCTTACCAAAATTAAATCTTTTGGTTTGAAAGCCGGTATTACCCTTAAACCGGCTACGCCAGTATCAGAAATTGAGCCATTCTTGGAGTTATGCGATTTAGCGCTAGTAATGACGGTCAATCCGGGCTGGAGTGGCCAAAAGTTTATGCCTGAGGGGCTCAAGAAAATTGAGAGAATTGCTGAGCTGGCAAACCGCAATAAATACAATACTCTTATTGAGGTAGATGGTGGGATTAACGCGGAGACAGCCAAGCAATGCGTTGATGCAGGAGCCAACGTGCTTGTTGCAGGCTCTTATGTTTTTGGAGCTAACAATAGAAAAGATGCCATCCGCTCTTTAAGAAATCAGGGGAGATAAGATGAGAAAAGTTAGATCTCTTATTGCTTTAATTTCTGCCTTATCAATCTCCAGTTGTGGTGGTGGCGGTAGTGATGACAATTCTGGTAACACTGAGGTAACCGTCTGCCCTAGAATTATTAATGGACAGAGCTGCGATCCTGCAGGATCGCCTATAGTTAAGTTATCTATAAATCCTGATCAGGGGCCTAATTCTCTCTGCTCTGGAACAGTTGTAACTCCCTACAAAGTACTAACAGCCGCACACTGCTTTATTCTTTTTAATTCCGGGACAATCAGTATTGATAACGGGCTTTCTGTAATTCAAGCTTCAGGACACTCGGTTCATCCTGACGTGAGATTTGAATCGAACTCAATACTAAATGATGTGGCTATCGTTACAACCAACACCCCAATCAATAGCCCCTCTCTACCGATAAGCCTAAGCATCGCCCCCGAATCCGGCGATATAATCGGCATTAATGGATATGGCCTGGATGAAGATGCGACTTTGGGATTACTCCAGGGCGGCACTATGAGGGTTACCAGGATATCGCCTAATCATGTTACAGCTGCGTATGATGGCTCCCTAAGCAACACCTGTAACGGCGATTCTGGCGGACCCGCAACGACCACTAGGAATGGCGAAGTGGCGATAGTGGGCATTACATCATCAGGCATCAAAACTGATTGCAGCGAGGGAGATGAAACTCTTTTCACTAATATTCAGAGCAGTAGCGTTCTAGATTATTTAGCTGATG
>Ga0172376_10004127_pt1 | contig 16701 bp, 17 predicted proteins | sample Lak35m_FD_121114 | JGI IMG/M metagenome (GOLD analysis project Ga0172376, IMG submission 121114) | Freshwater microbial communities from Kabuno Bay, South-Kivu, Congo - kab_092012_35m | ecosystem: Environmental > Aquatic > Freshwater > Lake | place: Democratic Republic of the Congo: South-Kivu... | reverse complement strand
TGTTTACCCATTTCGGCTGGAAGGCTGCAATTGCGGTTCTGATTAATGGTGCCGTTATGACTCTGCTATTTCGGCGTTATCTCACTAAGGCAGGTGAGCAGATTACGAAAGAGCAGGAGATGGTGCAAGCAGAGCAGATCGCTGTTCCAACCCCTCTGATTGTCGTGCATCTGCTGATGATCGCTGGCATTGTGTTATTCGCACACCACGCAGCAATCTTTATCGGTATTTTTCTTCTCTTTATGGGCATTGCAACCGCCTACCCGCAACACCAAGACCGGCTAATTCTTCGGGAGGGCCTGATGGTCGGATTTTTCTTGGCTGGCCTGGTCGTGCTGGGCGGACTTCAATCCTGGTGGCTGCAGCCCTTGCTCAGCCAGATGAGTCCCACTTCGGTCTACTACGGGGCAACCGCACTGACCGCGGTAACCGATAACGCGGCGCTGACCTATCTCGGCTCCCTTGTTCAGGGTCTCAGCGAGGAATTTAAGTACTCTTTAGTTGCAGGGGCGGTCACGGGTGGTGGCTTGACCATTATTGCCAATGCGCCAAACCCTGCGGGCGCTGCAATTCTGCGTGGTCGATTTGACGACAGCAACATTAACGCTGGCGCTTTATTCCTCGGCGCCCTTCTGCCGACGATCGTCACGATTCTCTGCTTTCAGTTATTGCCCATGAGCCTATAGGGCAACGCTGCTAGCGTAGAAAATCCATCTCTAACCGGGTCCGCAGATTCCCAAGATTCTCGAGCGATTCCGATAGCCGGTCCATCTCGTGCGAGTTCAGAGAATCTAAGGCGAGGATATTCGGTGACGGGCTGCCCTGATCCTGTTCGGTCACCCGCAGTGCAGACGCCAGCTGCGCCTTCAGGCGGTATTTCTGTAGAACGTTAAATGCGTCCCTCATCTGCTGGGACTCTGATTCGGACATCGCCCCCATCTTCGAGAGGGCCTTTAGCCGTTCATCAGTGGCAGTGGCTGCAACCCCGTGGGCCAGTGCTAATACGCGGGCAAAGTAGACCACGGGGGCGGTTGCCCCGCGCTTGGTGTCAAGTGTTGAGGGGGCGAGCCACTCCATGAGATACCCATGTTTGCGCATCGCACGGGCGATGCTGATCGCAACCGAATTCCGGGTCAACCTCGCCACCGAATCACGCATCGCGTCCTCGGCCAACAAACGAATAAAGAGCTTATGACTCGCCACCTGCGAGGAAATCCAACCTCGCATCTCATCGGCTAGGCGGGTCTCACCGGATAACCCACGGAAGTCAAAAAATATATTGGCGTCCAACAAGGTGTCTGGCCTTGGGAATTTAAACCACTCGCCAACATGCTGGCGCCACTCGTCCACACTACGGCACCATTTGTCGTTCATCGCCATTACACCGCCCTTACAGAGCGGAAACCCGACTTCGGCGAGCCCATGATTAATGGCGGCGGCTAACTGTTTAAATACCTCTCGGCAGCGTGGCCCATCGCCTTCAAAAATAATGGCGTTATCTTGGTCGGTCGCAACCGTCTGCTCCTCCCGGCCCTCGCTTCCTAAGGCAAGCCAGCACCACGTGGGCAGGGGGCCAAGTTCGGCCGATAGCCTCTGTTCGCAGATCGAGATCACTCGGCGCGTGAGCCCGTCGTTTAGGTGGCTCACCAGCCTCGCGAGTGCGGTTGCTGCAACGCCCTGGGCCATAAGGCGTCTCGCAAGGCCTAAGACCTCGCCGGCGCAGAGCTTCAAATCGGGAATCGACTCGGATTGCTCAATCGATGAGGACAGAATCCGGAGACTCGACCTCTGAAAATTAAAGAGATCCCGCTCGGAGACCAGCCCCACGAGGAACCCATGCTGGAGGACAGGGAGATGTCGCACCTTGTACCTCGCCATCATGAGCATAGCCTCAAGGGCGCCACCCTCAGCATCGATCGTCTTGATACCCCGGCTCATCACGGCCTCAATCGGGGTCGAAAGCGATAGCTGTGGGAGGATCACCCGCTTAATGAGGTCATAACGGGTCAGAATGCCCTGAATCGCTCCCGTTTCATCTGCCACGAGCATGGATCCCGCCATTTCCCGGTCCATTGCCTGAAAAACCTGCTGCAGTGGTGTCTTCGGGAGGCATACCAGGGGGGCCTTGCGAATCAGCTCTCCCACACGGATATCCATCGTGAGCTCTGTTAAATCGTGATGCAGTGCGTCAGACACCCATGAATCCCCTGAGTAGACATCTTTTAATTAGCGCAGTACCCTGCGCTCCTAAGAAGAATTAGAACACCTCTGCGCTTGGGGATCAAAGTGCGGCTAGGTGCGTGATGTTGTTTTGAAGGGGATACTATTGCTGGGAATCGTGGTTGTCCTTAAGGGACTCGCCGAATTTGCTGGGCTCTTACTTCTTGGTCAGGGCCTGGTTTATGCGCTGAGTTTCGGTAAACACGAAACCAACGGTGTTTATCGTTTCTTCCGACTCATCACGTCGCCCGTTGTACGGGCTGCCCGAACCGTTACCCCCGTGAGGGTCGCCGACCGCCACGTCCCTTTTGTGGCGCTGATGCTGTTGTTCTGGATCTGGCTTTTCCTAACCTACACCAAGTTCAGCATGATGCTGGAACAGGCCGCCTGAGATGAATGCAATTAACGCTTGGTTCTATAAGCAATTGGCGATCTGGGCGAGTGTCTTCAAGAAAAATGACATTGCGGCCGAGTACTGGCTTCGCGTGGCAGACCTTAGACCGCGGGATCCCCAACCCCTCACAGTGGCGGCCCACTGCAAATCCGAGCAAGGCCGAATGGCGCAAGCAGAAGCGCTCCTTCGGCAGGCCATTGAGGTTGACCCGGAGTATTCCCCCGCCTGGTTCAACCTCGGGTTTCTCGTGCAGAAACGGGATGACCATACCGAGGCGCTTAGATGCTTTGATCAAGCCGCCCGATTCAACGAGAAACTCGACCGCGCCCATTATGGCCGTGCACTCTCGCTAATTGCGCTTAATCGCACCGAAGAGGCAAAAGCGGCCCTTCAGCAGACCATCGATCTCCAACCGATGAGCCCCTATGGCTATTACCAGCTGGCAACGCTCCACCACAAACTGGGAGACGAGAAAAGTTGTATCAAGTTGGTGAGAAAGCTCTCGAAGTTCGAGCCCCAACTGGCCGCCCAACTCCAGCAAGAAACAGGCGTTGCCGCGGGTGTCGTCGACCCATTTTCGAAATACCGACCCCAATAAACCCAGCGAGACGAGGCCAAAGACCAAGTTAATCGCAACACAGAATTGATCGTAAGAAGCGACGGGATAAGTCGCAGGAGCTTTAAAAAACACACTTCCTTTAGGAGGATTTTGATGGAATTAACTGAAAAACACCTAGCCTACTGGCGGGCGTTGCTGCAAAAGACAGCCATATTGCTTGCAATCTGGTTTGTCGTTACGTATGTCGTGGGGTTTTATGCTCGCGATCTTTCATTTAACTTTTTCGGCTGGCCGTTTGCTTTCTATATGGGAGCACAAGGTTCTTTAATCATCTACGTTCTGATCATCTGGTACTACGCCCGATCAATGAACCAGATCGATAAAGAATTCGGCGTTGCTGAGGCGGAGGAAGACTAATCATGGCATCTCTCAATCCTATTTCCGCACCGGCACAATCTCAGAAAGCCTTCACTTCGCAACTTAAGAAGGTCTATGGCTTTTACACCGGTGGCTTCATCGTTTTTTGTATTCTTCTGGGTATTGCCGAGCAAATGGGCATGTCACGGGCCATGATGGGCTACGTCTTCCTTGGCGCGACTGTATTGCTCTATGCAGGTATTGGAATCATGAGCCGTACGAGCGATGCTGACGAATACTACGTCGCCGGCCGCCGCGTTCCCGCGATGTTCAACGGGATGGCGACGGGCGCCGACTGGATGTCTGCGGCTTCGTTTATCGGCATGGCCGGTGGTCTGTATGCCGGTGGTTACGGTGGCCTTGCCTTTATCATGGGCTGGACCGGTGGCTATGTGCTGGTGGCGATGTTCCTTGCGCCGTTTCTGCGTAAGTTCGGCCAGTTCACCATTCCAGACTTCTTGGGCGCTCGCTTCGGTGGGAACATACCCCGATTCATCGGTGTCGCAATCGCTATTCTCTGCTCCTTCACCTATGTTGTGGCGCAGATCTATGGTGTTGGCCTCATCACAACACGTCTTACCGGCGTGACCTTTGAATTAGGCGTTTTTCTTGGCCTTGCAGGTATTCTGGTCTGCTCGTTCTTGGGTGGCATGAAGGCGGTTACCTGGACCCAGGTGGCCCAGTACATCATCTTGATCATTGCCTACATGATTCCATTGGTCTGGCTGTCGGTGAAGCAAACCGGCTTTCCAGTTCCCCAGTTGGTTTATGGCCAGCAACTGATGAAGGTCACTGAGCTCGAGAAGAAGATCACCGCCGATCCCAAAGAGATTGAGGTCCGTCAGATCTTCAAAGACCGTGCTGCCGCTGCAACCGAGAAGCTGAAAGATGTCAAAGGCTCCTACGCTGCAGACAAGGCCGTGCTTGAGAAGCGTGTCGCTGAGCTGACGTCCGCAAAGGCTAAAGACGAGGCTGCAATCAAAGCCGCGCAAGAGGCACTAGCGAAGTTCCCCGATGAAGCCGCCTATACGAAGGGGTTAAACGGTCAGAAGGCTGGTGCTGCACGTGCCAACCCGCCTATGCCCCACGCAACGGCCTTCCCTGGCAAGGATGAAGCAGCGCAGCACAAGGCCCGCAAGAACTTCTTGGCCTTAATCTTCTGCTTAATGATCGGTACCGCTGCACTGCCCCACATCCTGATGCGTTTCTACACCACGCCATCAGTCCGTGAGGCTCGCAATTCGGTGACCTGGTCATTGTTCTTCATCTTCCTGCTCTACTTCTCGGCGCCCGCACTGGCCGTGTTAGTGAAGTTCGTGATGTATAACGATATTGTGGGCTCCTCCTTTGCGTCGTTACCGGCCTGGGTGCAGAACTGGTCAAAGGTTGATCCCAGCCTGCTCTCAATTGTTGACTTGAACAAGGATGGAATTGTTCAGTTGGCAGAGATTTCGATTGGGGCGGACATTGTGGTTCTGGCAACCCCAGAAATCGCAGGCCTGCCTTACGTGGTCTCTGGCATGGTGGCAGCAGGTGGTCTCGCCGCAGCGCTCTCCACTGCCGATGGTCTGCTGCTAACCATCGCGAATGCGCTGTCCCACGACGTCTACTACAAGATGATCGATCCCTCGGCACCTGTTGCCCGTCGTGTGATGATCTCCAAAACGATGCTCCTAATCGTTGCCGTGTTAGCTGCCCTGGTTGCTCAACAAAAACCTGCCGACATTCTGTTCCTCGTGTCTGCGGCGTTTTCGTTCGCAGCGGCTGGCTTCTTCCCGGCGCTCGTGATGGGTATCTTCTGGAAGCGCACAACCGGGATTGCCGCAAGCCTCGGCATGCTCGCCGGAATCGGAATCACGTTCTACTACATGATTCTCAATCAGCCATGGCTGCGCGATGTATTCTTCGGCATTCCCCGTTCAGCACCGATCGTCAACGAGTGGTTTGAAATCTCAGCGATTTCTGCCGGCCTCTTTGGGGTGCCACTGGGTTTTGCTGTGATCATCATTGTCAGTCTGATTACACCGGCACCAAGCCGCCAGATCCAAGATCTGGTGTCCTCGGTCCGCTACCCAGACCTGAAGATGGCGAAATAATGGTGCGTTAGCACTCTGACACTCCGGGGAACCCCTTCTTCCGGGGTGTCTTAGGACCAAAGCCCGCTGATCCCCAGCGGGCTTTTTTTATGCCTAATAAAAAGAGCCCTCAGCGAGACCTCGCGTAAGCTAAGATAGGGGTACGAGCTAGGGGTGACCGGTGATGCGGTCTGAGAAATACCCTCGAACCTGATCCGGCTGATACCGGCGTAGGGAAGCATCCACCGATTACCCCTTTCTCGCTATTTTTCCCATGTTTGGCACTGTGATCTGCTGACAACGCGTTCAGCCCGATTGCAGACCTCAGACCTTTTGAGAGCGAGTGTAATTTTGGGGGCACCCCGAAAGATATTGTCGATTGCAGGCTCGGATAGCGGCGGCGGCGCTGGTATTCAGGCAGATCTCAAGACTATTGCGGCTCTTGGCTGCTATGGTCTGACCGCAATCACAGCACTCACTGCACAAAACACTCGGGGAGTTCACGCTATCCATGCGCCTGAGCCCGAATTTCTTGAGGCGCAACTCACAGCGGTTCTCGATGATATAGGCGCCGATGCCGTGAAAATCGGAATGCTGCATTCCCCAGAGATCGTGGAGGTCGTGGCGAGGGTGCTCATCCACTATGGCTGTCCGAACATTGTTTTAGATCCCGTGATGATCGCTACAAGCGGTGACCTGCTCATCACGCCAAGAACCCAAGAAGAAATTGTTCGCAGGCTATTTCCGCTGGCCGCCGTTGTCACGCCAAACCTGGATGAACTCTCTCTATTGGTGGGAGAGCCCGTCACGCGGCCCAACCAATTCGAAGCGGCTGCTCGAGAAATACTGTCTATGGGCTGCTCAGCCGTATTGATTAAGGGCGGTCACCTTAATCAACCCCAGCTTGTTGACGCGTTATTCGAACGAGTTGATGCGCCAACTTCAATAACCACACCCCAGAATTCAATAGCCCTGCAGGTTACCGAGATTACGAACCCGAGAATTAACACGACAAATCTCCATGGCACAGGCTGCACACTGTCGTCCGCAATTGCATGCTTTTTGGCCCGGGGCTATCCCTTGCGCAACGCGGTTAAAGGCGGGCAAGACTATGTCTATCAGGCCATTGCGTCCGCAGTGAGAATGCGGATTGATCAGGCTTGGAATACCGACCCACAGACATCAACACACGCGAAGGGCCACGGCCCCATCAATCACGGCTTTTCGCCACAACCCATGAAACTATCAGGAGACTAACCATGGCCGTTAATCCACAATTTCTTGCTGCCACAGCAAGCGTCGACCAGAGTGCTGTCGCACCGTTTCCCAATAGTGAAAAGGTCTATATCGCTGGATCGCGCCCTGACATTCGGGTGCCTTTTCGGAAAATCAGCCAGGAAGATACGCCCAGTCAGATGGGCGCAGAGAAGAACCCGCCACTCTATGTCTACGATACAAGCGGCCCTTATACAGACCCGTGTGCTGCGATCGATATCCGGGCAGGTCTCACGCCAATTCGGGCAGCATGGATTAACGAGCGCAATGATACCGAGCTACTCACGGGGCCCACTAGCGCCTTTGGACAGACCCGATTGAATGACCCAAAGCTTGTTGCACTGCGCTTTAACCTACACCGCCAGCCTAGGCGTGCAAGAGCGGGGAAAAATGTCACCCAGATGCATTACGCCCGCCAGGGGATCATTACGCCCGAGATGGAATACATCGCAATTCGGGAAAATATGCTGCGCAGTGATTACATTGAGAGCCTAAAATCTGCCGGAGGCAATAGCGCACGTATGGCAGAGCTCATGCTGCGCCAACATCCCGGCCAATCGTTTGGCGCTTCAATCCCGAAGGAAATTACGCCAGAGTTTGTTCGTGAGGAGGTCGCGCGTGGTCGGGCGATTATTCCCGCAAATATCAATCACCCTGAGAGTGAACCCATGATCATCGGCCGGAATTTTCTGGTCAAGATCAACGGCAATATTGGAAATAGCGCTGTCTCCTCAGGCATTGGCGAAGAGGTTGACAAAATGACCTGGGGTATCCGATGGGGCGCCGATACCATCATGGATCTCTCTACCGGCAAGCATATCCACGAGACACGGGAATGGATTGTGCGCAACAGCCCCGTACCCATTGGAACAGTGCCAATCTATCAGGCCCTGGAAAAAGTTGATGGCAAGGCAGAAGACCTCACATGGGAGCTATTTCGCGACACCTTGATCGAGCAGGCCGAACAAGGTGTGGATTACTTCACCATTCATGCGGGGGTCTTATTGCGCTATGTTCCGATGACTGCGACACGGATGACGGGCATTGTCAGCCGGGGCGGCAGCATCATGGCCAAGTGGTGTCTTGCCCACCACAAAGAGAATTTCTTGTACACGCACTTTGAAGAAATCTGCGAGATCATGAAGTCCTATGACGTTTCCTTTAGTTTAGGTGATGGGCTGCGCCCGGGCAGTGGCTGGGACGCAAACGACGAGGCCCAGCTCGGTGAACTCAAAACCCTGGGCGAGTTGACACAGATTGCATGGAAGCATGATGTGCAAGTCATGATTGAGGGACCGGGCCATGTTCCGATGCAACTAATCAAAGAAAATATGGATCTTCAACTCAAGTGGTGCGATGAGGCGCCCTTCTACACGCTGGGCCCACTGACCACCGATATCGCTCCGGGCTATGATCATATTACTTCAGCTATCGGTGCAGCGCAGATTGGCTGGTATGGCACGGCAATGCTCTGCTATGTCACACCCAAGGAACACCTTGGTCTACCCAATAAAGATGATGTGAAAGCTGGCATCATGGCCTACAAGATCGCTGCCCACGCGGCTGACCTTGCCAAGGGCCATCCCGGCGCGCAAATTCGCGATAACGCCCTATCAAAAGCGCGATTTGAATTCCGCTGGAACGATCAATTTAATCTAGGCCTCGATCCCGACACCGCAAAAGCCTATCACGACGAGACACTACCCAAGGAGAGTATGAAAGTCGCCCACTTCTGCAGTATGTGTGGCCCCCACTTCTGTAGCATGAAGATCACCCAGGATGTGCGTGAGTATGCGGCCGCCCAAGGCGTTTCAGAGGCGCAGGCACTTCATAAAGGCATGGAAGAAAAATCAATCGAATTTATCAAGACAGGCGCGAAGGTCTATCACAAGCTGTGAGGCAGGCCCTGAGCTCAGAGACACTGGGATGAACATCGGAATTGTTGGGGCTGGCCTGGCGGGTCGTCTCTGTGCATTTGAACTCGCACAACGCGGACATCAGCTCTCCGTGTTTGATGCGAGCCAGTCGCCTAGCCCCGCGCTGGGTGAGATCCGTTCTGCTGCCTGGACTTCTGCCGGGATGCTCAGCCCCATAGCAGAGATGGAATCCGGCGGAGCTCGAATACGTGATCTCGGCAGGCGTTCCCTCACCCTCTGGCAATCAATTAACGACTCACTGATCAGTGCTGCAACAGAACATCATCTACCCGATCCAGACTCACCTCTCGGATTAGAACTCAACTGCAGCCTGATGGTCTGCCATGCAAGTGATCTTGGTGCTGCACAAAGAGTAATCCGCCTGCTTGACCAGGATGTGGGTCAGACCGAATCCCTGCAGTCTCACGATCTACCCACACTCGCACCTGCGATGAAGGGAACCTTACATGCATGGCGCTTAAATGGAGAGGGCCATCTCTACCCCGCACGCGCGATGCATTCCTTGTATTTGTCTGCATCAGGTGTCTGCTGGAATTGGGGTGTCGAAGTCGATATGATCAGGCCCCGCGAGATCGCGGTGGCCGGCAGTGTGCATCAGTTTGACTGGGTCATTGATACCCGCGGAACAGGCGCATCGAAGGTGCTCGGAATTAGGGGGGTTAGGGGTGAAATCATGGTGCTTCACGCGCCACTCTTCGATCTGCGATGCGCGGTTCGTCTATTACACCCAAGATGGCGGGTTTACATCGTGCCCCGGCCGGGAGATCAGGTTGTGATCGGTGCTACCGAGATTGAAAGCGAGGACAGGTCTCCGATTTCTGTACAAAGTACGATGGAACTCTTGTCTGCTGCCTTTAGTATCTTCCCGAGCCTCGCCGAGGCCCGAGTCCTTTGGAGCGACGTGAATCTTCGCCCAGCCGCCCCTGATAACCTTCCGGTGATCGAAACAACCGAGGGGCTTACGCAGATTAATGGGCTTTTTCGGCATGGATGGTTACTCGCACCGGCAGTTATTGAAAAGGGTCTCTCAGATGCAGGTCTACATTAACGGAGATCCCATCGACTGCGCCGAGTATCTCTGTCTTGATGCCCTGATGACTCAGTGCGGCATTGATGGTGATCGTTGTGCGACTGCAGTAAACGGGTGTTTCGTAGCGCGCAATCAGCGGATGCTGAGAGAGCTTCAAGCGGGTGATCAGATCATGACTTTTGAACCCATTACGGGCGGATAATTTTTTTTAAACCGACAATGAGTACAACCGATTCCTCAGCAGATCCAATCCACTTCGGAACCACGAGACTTAAGAGCCGTTTCCTGATGGGCACGGCAGGCTATCCATCGCCGATAATTCTTGAATCTGCCATTGCCACCTCAGAAGCAGAGGTCCTCACCATGGGCATTAAGCGACAGGCTGCAAATGTCTCGGAGGGCTCCGGTAAGGCCTGGTGGGATCTGATCAGAAAAACGGGTAAAAAAATATTACCCAATACTGCCGGCTGTCGAACCGCAGCAGAAGCCGTAACGCTTGCGCAGATGGCGAGAGAAATCTTTGAGACTAATTGGATCAAGCTGGAGGTGGTGGGTGACGATTACACACTACAGCCCGACACCTTCGAACTCGTTCCCGCAGCAAAACAGCTGATCGACCTCGGCTTCGAGGTCTTTCCTTATTGCACTGAAGATCTCATCGTGGCGCAGCGGCTGGTCGATGTCGGCTGTAAGATTCTTATGCCCTGGGCCGCACCTATCGGTTCAGGTCAGGGAATTACGAACCGGGAATCACTGAGTCGAATGCGCGATCGATTCCCAAAAATCACCCTGATTATTGATGCAGGAATCGGTGCGCCTTCGCACGCCGCCTTGGCTATGGAATTAGGTTTCGATGGGGTATTACTCAACTCTGCTATTGCTCAAGCCAGAGACCCCGTCCAGATGGCGGCCGCTTTTCGCGATGCAATTCGTGCTGGGCGCGCGGGATTTCGGGCGGGCATTATTACGCCGCAGGCTTTTGCAACGCCCTCGACACCGGTTACGGGTCAACCCTTTACCCTCTGATCGTCTCAGATTGTATGACCCCGCCAACACTATCGTTTTCACAGACCAATGGCGCCTGGTTTCTTAGAATTAATACAGGTCTGCTGAATGCGGACCTATTCCCCACCTCCCCAACTGAGCTCGGCAGCCCTGCAGGAAGAGAGAGATTTCATAGCGCCCATCAGCAATGGCAAGACCGAGGCTATGTATTTGAGGATGCTGCTGTCTTAGCGCTTAACTCTGGAGATTTGTTGTCAATTGATCAATTTCCAACCCTGATTGATCAGTGCGTGAATCGAGACCCGGGGCAACCGGGGGCAGGCCCAGGGTTAGCCCCTTTTCCCGAGCTGAGAAATCCGCGCCCCGGTGTCTACCCAATTGTCGATAATTTAGAAGATCTTCACACGCTGCTCGAGGCTGGCGCAGAGATTATTCAGCTTCGAATTAAAGTGGAGTCAAGGGCGCTACGGCACGTAGTGTCTGAGGCTGTCGAATTGGCGAAGGCCTATCGTAAATCACAATGTTTTATTAACGATTACTGGCAGCTCGCGATCGAAGCGGGCGCCTATGGCGTACATCTCGGCCAGGAAGATCTCCTCACCGCCGATCTTGATGCAATCGCCCGTGCAGGACTAAGGCTTGGCGTTTCCTCCCACTGCTTTTGGGAGGTCATTCGTGCGCACACCTTGCGACCAAGCTACATTGCCTGCGGCCCGTTATTTCCAACTCGGGCAAAGGTGATGCCTTGGCGTGCTCAGGGCATTGATAACCTGCGCTATTGGGTGAGACTTCTACCCTACCCCATCATCGGAATCGGCGGCGTCAATAGAGAAAATCTCAGCGATATTCACGCAACGGGTGCCAGCGCAGCCTCTATTATTCAGGCCATCGTGAGTGCAGCAGATCGCGGCGCAGCTTTTCGCGCACTCCAGCACCAATGGGATCAGTGCGACACTGAAAACGGACGCGCGACAACATTGATGGATACCCCAACGGTTGCGAGACCCACGCTATCTCGGGTCTAGTTACTTGCTTGATGTACCGCCGGTGGGCAATGCGCCTGCACCTACGGCCGTTCCGACCGCACTGGTCGCGAGACCAAAAGCCGCGCCCTTAACGACGCCCTCTGCGATCTGGCCTGCCGATTGCCCAGCGCCACCACAACTAATGTCAAGCCTTGAGGCATCAACACGGTCTACCGTATCCAGCCCCACATTTGATGCGAAGACTGCGGGCAGCAAAAGACCCCCCGAAAGCACAACTGCAACGGGAGACGCAATCGAACGAAGAAGCTTTACATCGTCGTGAATCTCCGTGTCTCGGATAGCGGCCTGACACTGCTCGGAGTGAAACTGCGGGTGATTACGATCCAGCATTGCAAAGGTCTGCCCTGATTGGCTTGCGCAACCCGAAAGGCCCAACGCAAGCATTGCGGCCAGCGCGCAGAGTCGCACCTTGGGGTGTTTAAGACGAGATTTAACAGGCATAGACCGAAGACTACTATGGAATTATTAAAAAAATCAACAGGATAGGGCTCATTCCTTATAAGACATTTAGGTTAAAAACCTAAACCACTGCGCAAAATTCCCGTTACCCAAAGTATGAATTTTCTCCATTTGCACCCCTCTAATGCTCACCCCGACCCTGCCCTTTGGGTGGCTAAGGCCATGAGCCCCAATGGTCCCAAAGTGGGCCATTTAACAGGCGTTTTGCTTGCTTGTGCTGTCGCGGCCAGCCTGTTGTTCCCAACGCTCGGGCATGCCCGGTTCGAAAAGCTTGCCGACCTCGATACGGTATCGGTATCGACCGATGCGGCGTTTCAGGTCAATGAAGGCAAGGCCCTGCGCACCTGGATTATGCTGGACTTCAAAGACGCTCAGTCCTTTGCCCCGGGAACCAGCACGCTTGCCCCAACGGCCGAGATCGCCTACCGATCCCGAAAAGATTATGTGCAGGTGGACTGCCAGCGCAATATGTATGCAGAGCTCGCGACCCAGATGTTCTCGGAGACCGAGGGCAAAGGCCCGGCGCTATTCGAGAGCACTTATCACCGCTCACCAATGCCAAGGTTTGCGACGCCGTCATCCCACGAAGGTGTCGTGCTTCAATTTCTCTGCAAGGGTCTGAAGCCGAACTAAGCCTATCGAATTCCAAGCGCTGCGACCACACAGGAAAGACTTGCGACGGTTGTCAGCAAAAGCCGCATGGGGATCCACGCCAGGAGTTCGTATTTTGAGTAGTGGACTCTATCCACCAGAAAGCATACCCAGAGTAAAACGCTGAGCGTTATGAGCGCCCAAACGAGGGGGAGCAATTGGGCCAACCAGCCCAGAACACTGGGCGACACCCCCCAGAACCAGTACCGATTCGCAGCCGAGTCTGTCGGGGTGCCCGCCATCGCAAGACCCCAGTAAATAGCGCCAAGAAAGCTAAGAATAACGGCCGCATAAGATGTTAATCCGCGACCCGAGAAACTCTGCGAAACGAGTTCAGGCATCCAGGTAAGCGCCGTGAGTCCAACGAAAGGAATCAAGCCCGCAAGACCCAGCGCGTAAATGAATGCCGATGGCTTACTGGGGCGCTTGGGTGTCATTTACCGCTCCTGAGGTGAGATTCTGCTCTACCTTGATTTGCTCTGCTTTCACTTGTTTTTCTTGGAGCTGCTCTCGCTTAAGCCTCTCGCGTCTTAGGTCAAATAACTGATGGGCTGCAAAAATAAAAACCAAGAGAAAGATCCCTAACTCAACCCAGATCCCCACGTCAGCCTCTCACGAGTTAGTTTTTAGAGATTTTCTTTGCCTCATCTGCCACTGCAGCCACTGACTTATCCGGCTCGGGTGAGGTCTGGTTAAATGCTGATCGAATTTTCTGACCAAATCCAAATGCGTCTGTAATAGAGCTCAGCAAGGAAAGAATCGATCGCTGGCTGACTGCGACAACTGCGCCTGCAACCGCAGGCGCCTTCTCAACGCCCTTTGCAAAGTCATGGGCCGCAAGTGCCTGAGTATTTGTCTGACCTGTAAAGTATGGGGAGACATCTTCATCACCCCGGCCCTCTGCGATTGCCCGACGAATGTCCTCGTAGGTCACTGCAGTACCATCGGGCAGTCGATGGTGGACTCCTTTGTCGAGTCCCTTGCCCGTGCTCGGGATATAGGGCTGAGTCGATAAAGATAACGCCTCTGCCTCTGCCTGAGCCCTCTGCAATGCGTTACTAAAAGACCCGCTACTGTCTGCAGGAAGTTCTCCGGTGCCAACCGGGGGTTGACGGCTAGAGACCTTGTGAAGCCCGCCCTGCGGGTCGGTGTCTAGGTTGATGGGTTTGATGTCGCTCATGGCTTCCAATTATCCGCGAAACGGGACATGGAGGCGGGACCCGGAATCGAACCGAGGTACACGGCTTTGCAGGCCGCTGCATAACCACTCTGCCATCCCGCCAAGAGATGGGCTCAGCGACACAATTGGAGCGGGAGACGAGGCTCGAACTCGCGACCTCAACCTTGGCAAGGTTGCGCTCTACCAGCTGAGCTACTCCCGCGCATTAGTACTTCGCCAATCGCAGCGGCGCAAAGGCCAAGCGAAGCCCTAAATTTTATCCCGACTCGCCTCTTTTCTGCAACTCGGGCCAGGCCGCCCGCAGGTAAATCACCATCGAGATCACGGTCAGAACAGCGGCCACCCAGACAAGCACAAGGCCCCAGATTCGGGTGTCGATGAGGCCTCCGAACAGGGTGTCGTAATAAAGCAGAAATGGGATCGACACCATCTGGGCGATTGTTTTCGCTTTTCCCATCCAGTTGACCGCCACATTGGTACGCGCACCGACCGAGGCCATCCATTCTCGAAGCGCTGAGATTGTAATTTCACGCCCAATAATAATGAGCCCGATAATGGGATCCAGCCTTCCGAGCTCAATCAGTGCAACCAATGCAGTGCAGACCATGAGTTTGTCAGCCACTGGATCTAAAAATGCACCAAAAGGCGAGGTCTGGTTCCACTTCCGAGCAAGCCAGCCATCGAGCCAATCCGTCAGGGCTGCGGTAACAAAAATTATCGTGGTAATCGAATTACGTTGAAACTCCGTGAGACCCAGCGGGAGATAAAAGACGGCAACCAATAGCGGAATCGCAATCACGCGAGCCCAGGTCAGAGCGTTCGGAATGGTCCAGATCATCCTTGGATTATGACGCACGAAGCCTGCGGTATATCTCTTGGGCGGTCGCTCGGGAGACTCCATCAACAGTTGCAAGTTCGTCAACCCCGGCTGACCGGAGTCCGGAGAGGCCGCCGAAGCGGGCCAATAGTTTCTGTCGACGCTTCGGACCAATCCCCTCGATCTCATCAAGTACGGAGCCAACCTGCGCCTTGGCACGACGTGCACGCATTCCCGTAATTGCGAAGCGGTGGGCCTCATCCCGAATTCTTGCGATTAGCATTAATGCAGGATGATCAGGACCTAGGGCGATCTCACGGCCATCCGGGAAGACCAGGGTCTCGAGGCCAACCTTACGACCCTCGCCCTTCGCAACACCCACAAGACACTCCGTCTGAAGGCCAAGAGACTCAAAAACCTCGGTGGCCACTCCCAACTGACCCTTGCCACCATCAATCAGCACCAGGTCGGGCAGGGTCTCCATCGCCTCATATCGGCGCATCAGCGCCTGACGCATCGCGGCGTAATCATCGCCGGGTGTGATGTCCGATATATTGAATCGGCGATATTCAGCCGGCTGCAGATCATGATGTTGATACACCACGCACGAGGCTTGGGTCTGTTGTCCGCCGGTGTGACTAATATCAAAACACTCAATCCGCAGGTCATGACCATCTTCCGCACCATCACTGTCCGACTGAAGGCCAAGCGTCTGTGCAAGGATCTGTGTCTTCGACTGCTGTGAGCCCATCTCTTGGGCCCGTCGGGCCAAGGCAAGTCGGGCGTTGGCCTCAACCTGCTCGAGCCACTCCCGACGCTTACCCTGCGGCTGATGCAGCACTCGGATATCGCAGCCCGATTGCGCCGCTAACCACTCGGCAAGCGTTGACACGCAATCCGGGCGATTCACAACAATCACCGCTGGCGGATCCTGCGCCGCGTAATGCTGAGATACAAACGCAGTCAGCGCGTCGTCTTGCAGCTCATTTAAATCGCTCTCAGCAATATCAATCGATACCGATGAGAAGTGCGACCGATCCCCTAAATGTCGACCGCCTCGGACCATCGCGAGATTCACAGCAATTGTCTTTCCGTCAGTTGCAACCCCCAATAAATCGCAATCAAGATCGGGGTGCGTCTCCATATTGTGCTGCTCTAGTACCTTCGAGAGAGAAGCGATCTGATCACGAAATACGGCAGCCTTCTCGTAATCAAGCTGCTCGGCCGCGGTATTCATTTTGGCTTCGAGATCCCCTAAGATAGCCTGGGAATCCCCTTTTAAGAATTGAACCGCATGGGAGAGATCCTCCTGGTAGTCCTCGGCTGTTATCCGTCTGACACAGGGCGCGCTGCACCGATGAATCTGATGCAAGAGACACGGCCGTGAACGGTTAGAAAATACAGAATCGGTACAGCTGCGCAGCTGAAAAACCTTCTGCAATAACTGAATACTCTCCTTAACGGCCCAGGAATTCGGGAAGGGTCCGAAATACTGTGACTGCTTATCGAGCGCACCACGGTAGTAAGAGATCCGAGGATAAGCATGGCCGCTCAATTTCAAGAACGGATAGGATTTGTCATCACGAAACAGAATATTGAATTTCGGTGCAAGTGATTTGATCAGGTTGTTTTCAAG
>Ga0172376_10004124_pt1 | contig 16704 bp, 10 predicted proteins | sample Lak35m_FD_121114 | JGI IMG/M metagenome (GOLD analysis project Ga0172376, IMG submission 121114) | Freshwater microbial communities from Kabuno Bay, South-Kivu, Congo - kab_092012_35m | ecosystem: Environmental > Aquatic > Freshwater > Lake | place: Democratic Republic of the Congo: South-Kivu... | reverse complement strand
CTGGCGGCGGCAACTCTTTGACGGCATTGACGGTGTTGACAAGATTGACTGGATTGACCGCGGACGAGATTGACCAAGTTGACGTTGTTGGAGGCCAAGGCCAATGAGCAAATCGCCAATGAGGTCATCCAACCAATGAGGTCAACCTCGTCAACAATGTCCGCAGTCAATACCGTCAATGCCGTCAAAAACCCCGCGTCCGCCGTCGCCGGACGTTGCTCTCGCAGGCGTCGTTGGCAGCGGTTCCGGTTCTTTTGTTCCCGTCGACAAAGGGTTGATTGTTGTCCTGGGTAAGTTCTGCACTTGATTCAATACAGCAGACGGCACAGCGGAGTGTGCCTATTAGCATGGCCTGCCGCTGGTGAATCCCCAGGGATTATTTATCCGGATCGAGTCGATACCTGCGGGTTTTTTGGCGAAGTGTTGATCGGTGCAGGCCCAGGGTGCTTGCGGCCGCGGCGCGATTCCCGGCATGATGATCCAGAACCGCCTTGAGCATTCCGGGTTCGACGGCGCTGAGGAAGTCTTCATAAAGCGTTCCGGGCAGATCCTCTTGCGTGCTAGAGTTGGTGGTCGTTGCTTTGTCTGTCGCCTTGTCGAGCTTTTCGATGGTCCAAGTTCTTACGGCGGACTCCAAGAGTGCTTGGGTTTCGCTCATGGGTGCATCGGCCGAGTCCGAGGCGGGCTCTGGCGGGAGGTCTTCGTACTGGATTATTCCTCCTGTGGCTCTCATGGCCGATTTTTCCATGGTCAGTTTCAATTGGCGAACATTCCCTGGCCATGAGCGTCGTTGCAACTCCTCCAAAGCGGCCTTAGTGATTTGAATCCCCGGCGGCAGAGTTTTGCTTTGCAAAAATGTTCGCACCATTGGAACAATGTCTTCGGGCCTGTCCCTGAGCGCCGGCAGATCGATGGTGAAAACTTCTAAATGGGAGGCCAAGCGTCGGTCCAACTCGCCTTCGCTGACAAGTTTGGAGATGCTGTGGCTTGATGTGAACAAAATTCTGCACTGAAGTTCGCGGGTCTGGGTATCTCCTACTCGGCAAAAGGACTTGTTCTCGATGGCGCGAATGAGTCGCAGCTGATTGGCCAGCGATATCGCACCGACCTCGTCGATCAGCAAGGTACCTTGGCCCGCAAGTTCCAGAAGTCCGGTGCGAAGGGGCTGAAGAGCATCGCTGCCGGGTCTGCCTGCTCCAAAGAGTTCGATTTCAAGTTCAAGGTCCTTTCCAGGGATGGCCGTGGCACTGAGCATCGGCAGGTCTTGACGAGCACTAAATCGGTGCACCATCACGGCCACCAAGTTCTTTCCGGTTCCTTCCTCCCCTTGGATCAGCAACGTCGAGTCCATCGAAGCAGCCCTGGCGATCTGCTTGTACACGTTTTGCATCGCTGCGGATTTACCGAGGATCAACTCGGGTTGCTGGGGTTCTCCGCCTGCCCACAGGCTTTGGCCCAAATCCTTGGTGTTGGCCCGCAACTGACGTTGTGCAATCGCTCGACGAACCGCTTGCAGGACGGTCTCTAAGTCAAAGGGTTTGGTCAAGTACTCGAAGGCCTCGGCCTGGACAGCTTGAACGGCTGTTTGAAGATCCCCGAATGCGGTCATGAGAATCACAGGGATCTGGGGATGGTCGGCTTTTAGTATCTCAAGAACCTCCAGCCCGCTTGCTCCGGGCAGTCGCACATCCAAGAGAATCAGATCCGGTTGGTGCTTCTTTAGACTCTTGAGCGCAGGCTCGGCCGACGAGAAAACTTCGACGCGATAGCGCTGGTCTTCCAGGTTGGCTCTCAATGCATAGCAAATAGCTTGCTCATCGTCGATGATCCAAATGAGGCTCATGGTCTATTTATTCTTTCACGAGTCGCGGATCGTAAAAACGAATTCGGTCCATTGTCCGTCGCGGTGCCACTGTAAATCTCCCCCCAATTCTTTAGCAAGCAGGGCTGTCGTTGGTAGTCCCAAGCCGATTCCTTCGGGTTTGCTGGTCACAAATGGCTCGAACATCTTGGCCTTGATGCTCGGCTCTGGCCCCGGTCCGTTGTCTCTGACCGACCAGCGGTGCAAACCGCACTGGCTAACCCAGACATAACGGCACTGGACCATTCCCTGTTGAGTTTGGGAAGCGTTTGGCTCGCCCGCTTTGGTGACCTGTTGACTGGCCGCTTCCATGGCATTGAGTACCAGATTCAAAAGGGCGCTGATGACCGATGTGCCTTTGGTAATCCTACGAGGCAGATCTTCACCCGAACATACCATTTTCAGATCGATGCAGTGATGATCGGCCGACGAGCGTGTATATCCATCGATTTGCTCATGGATCTGCTGGACACTTAGTGCTTGATCGTTTCCCGATCGGTTGTGGCGAGAGATGGTCAATAATCTCCGGATGGATTCCTCGGCAAGTTGGATTTGCTGGAGCCCCATTTGGATTTCATGGGGTGCGTTTTGTGGGTTGCGTTTGATCACTGTCTGCAACAGCAGTACCGCTCCAGCGAGACTATTTCTGAGTTGATGAGCCATCCCGTTGGCAAGCATGTGGATCAGTCGCGAGCGTTCCGAGTTGGCAATCTCCTCCTTGGCCTTTTCCAATTGCTGACTCATCGAGTTGATCGAATGGGTCAACGAAGCGATCGCGTCGCGGGCACGCGGATCGACTTCGACGGTTGCATACTCCCCCATGGCGATTCGATTGACCTGGGTCTTGAGCACTTCGAGTCGTCTAACCATGCGATTGGCGATCCCAAGGGCGATCGCAGAGCAAGCTAGCGTCGAGAGAATGCCAGTGGCCATGGGCAACCAAAACGCTTGGGTGGTGCGTTCAAATCGCTCTTGAGGATCCGAGAGGGCCAGCAAGAAATTGCCGGATTCAAGCCCCGATAACTGGAGCCCCGATGGATCCTCAGTTCGATCCAAGGGGATTGCTAATCCATCGTAAGTGCCATCGCTCTGGTCGCTAGAAAAGAGCCGGTTGGTGACTGCGACCTGATCGACCACCTTAATCTTGCATCGCGAAAATTCGCCAATTTGATCTAGGACCGGTTGGGTCAAGGGGAATTTACTCACCGAGCAAAGCTGCAGCAGATTTTGCAGCCGGGCTTCGGTGGCCACCCGTGTGGTATTCGAAGCAAATCGCCATGAGAGACCAGTGACGGCCAGGCAAACCAACAGCAGCATCGCGACGATTGGGATCAAGAACTGGCTTCGCAGCGACAAACTCATGCCTTCGGTCCAACCATCATAACTTGCCTAAATGGATCGATTCTCGGTTGCATTGGATTCTACCGTTGGATTCCTAAAAGAGCCCAAGCTGGTCCGTCGATATCCCAGAAAGCATGAATTGTATTCGGACTTTTAGACCCGTAAAAAGGCGCTCGGGCAATGGCTAAGCCCAGGGTAACCCCTGTAAAATCGCTGATGATGCTTGTGATTTGGTCCATGGCATGCTCGCTCATGGTCCGCAGCCTCTGCGCGCAAAGTTCGCCGGAGAAAGGGGCTGTAGCGATTGTACCACCGGTACTGAGGCTGGCCCCTTTGAGCCAAGCCTCCGATAGTCCGGTCGTAACGGCTCTTGCGATCGATCCCCAAGGCGCGTTTGCCGCCGCCGCAGGCGATGACCATGCGATCCGGCTCTTTAGCTTAAACGACATCGCCTCGGGGTTTCCCGAATCCTCGTTGCTCGGAGGACATCGCGATTGGGTCCAAGCCATCGAGTTCTCATGGGATGGCAAGTTGCTAGCGACCTGCGCCAAGGATGGACGTTTGCAAGTTTGGAAGAGGCTCCCCGGGGCAGACAAGTTACCCTCTAGCGACAATACCGACTCCTCATTGGGTGCATGGCAACAGCTCTGGAGCATCGAAGTGCCTCATGCGCTGTTGTGTTTGAAATTTGTGGGCAAGGAGTCCCTCTTGGTCGGGGGCTTCGATGCCTCGATTTACCGACTCGATTTGGCTTCGCTTCAGTGGACGGTCGATCACCGGAGCGAGTCGGCTGACGTAAGGTCTTTGGTGGTAAACGAATCCAAAACCATGGTTGCTTTTGCAGGCCGTGACGGTGTGGTCAGGATCAAACCGTTGACCGGACGTGGTCAGATGGCCAACGAAGCTGGATTTGCGATCGCTGCACACAACCACCGCGTTCGAGCGATGTGCTTTTCTCAAGACGATTCGATGCTCTATAGTGTCGGCGAAGATCGACGATTGGTAGGGATCGAGCTGAAATCTCAATCGGTTCAGTACCAGAACGATCTGGGGGCCGGGCGGCTCATGGCGATCGAAAGACTCCCCGATGATCGTTATGCGGTCAGTGGATCGGACAATACGATTCGGATCGTCAAGCCGCAAACTGTTGCTTTGGAACCCGAGCCTGAGAGGCTCGTGGGTATCAAATTGATCGGGCATGATGGAACGATCGCGGTCCTTCGAGCCAGCCGGGATCATCTGTTTTCGGGGTCTTTCGATACGACGATTCGATCTTGGGATATCGCATCGGTTCTTGCGGGTGCGGATGCTCAAGGCCGATTCATCCATCCGGTGTCGGCCCAGTACGAGGACTCGAGTGCCCGGGAGCGCATCCGATGAGTCGCTCTGGAGGAGCTCGAATTCGATCGTCCTTGGGAGGTATGCTCCAAGGTTTATTCCGTCGCAGTCGGATCGAGACACTCGAGCCCCGCGTTGTCTTTAACTCCGATCCTATCGGCGTAAAACCGCTCTGGATCGGCGGTGTTTATGTCGAAGAGGATTCGGGCTCCGATGCTCATGGGGATTCCTTTTATGTCACCTTTGAAGGGGGTGTTGCGGGGACCAAACTCGATCGCATTGTGATCGATACCGACCAGAACACACCTGGCTACAGTGTCGCTGACAATCTGTTTGACACCCTGGAATCAGGTCGGGGTGCCGACCATGCGTTCGGCTTCAAGATCGAGTCGCTTGAGGCCCAGGACCCCGAGGCTCGTGTATGGGCCGAGGTTCTCGATGGATCGATGCAACTGGTTCTTCACTTCGAGAACTTTTTTGCAGGGGATCGCTTGGTCTTTTCGATCGATGTGGATGAAGTCCAGCATCTGTACTCGAGCGTCGATGTCCAAGAGTTCAATGAAGGGCTGGATCCGATCACCTCGGGGGCAGAGTTCGAGGGGTCCATGTTCAGTGCCCAGTTCAGTGCGCCTCATTATCGAAACGCAAACGCCTCGGGCCGTTTCTTCAACCGTTACGATTCCCAGTTGGATCAGGCCAAGCAAGCCGGATCGCCGCTGAGCCTGCCAGCCGATAACGATCAAGGGAAACGGGATCGATCCGCTGGTTTGGCCGCCACAACACCTCAGATCCTCATCCCCTCTTCGATCGCCGGAAGAGTCTATCTGGATAACAACGACAACGGTCAGCAGGATCCTTCGGAAAAAGGAATTCCTGGCGTAACGATCGAGCTGGTTTCAAACCAGACGGTTACCGGTCAAAACGTTCGGCTTGTCTCGATGACCACGTCGGATGGCTCGTACCGCTTCGATAACATACCACCTGGCTTGTACTCGCTGCTGGAGACTCAGCCTTTGGGGCTCTTTGATGGACAAGATTCTCCGGGACGAGTCGGAGATCAGATCCGTGGATCGGTTCTTGCGAATGATCAACTAGGAAACATCCTCCTAAGCGGTGGTGATGTAGGTGTCGAATACAATTTCGGAGAGATAGAACCCTCGTCGATTTCAGGCAATGTCCATATCGGGCTTCCAGGGTTCGCTTGCTTTAGCGCCGATCCGCTTGGGTCCAAACCGATCGCCGATGTGAAAATGACCTTGGTCGATCGCTCAGGCAAAATCATCGCGACGACCCAAACCGATTCTTGGGGTGCCTACAAGTTTGATCGGTTGCCGATCGGTCTGTATGCAGTGATCCAATCCCAGCCTTTAGGGCTGATCGATGGATCGAGCCAAGCTGGAACGATCGGTGGCCAACCAACCGGGGTTGCCACCAATGGAACTCGGATCGATTCGATTCAATTGCTCGGTGGGCAAACGGCCATCGAGTACAATTTCTGCGAACGTTTGCCAAGCTCGATTTCCGGAAAAGTCTATGAGGATTTGGACGAGAATGGGAGTTGGAGCTCTGGGGAAAATAGGATCCAAGGCGTAGAGATCCAACTCCTAGATCGCAACGCGAAGGTCCTGGCGACCACCACGACCAACGCCGATGGGACTTACCGATTCGAAGGGCTAGCACCCGGATCCTACTGGTTAAGCCAGCGACAACCTCAAGGTTATTTTCAAGGTGGCCAGCAATCAGGCAGCGCCGGTGGTAACGCGAGCCTTACCGACTCGATCACCGCGATCGTCCTTCCAGATGGACTCGATGCAGTCGATTATGACTTTATGGAAATACCTCCAGGAGTCATCAGTGGGTTTGTGTTCCAAGATGGAGCCGAACTGCTCACTAGCGATGGACTGCCCCCGAGCGACCTGACGGGGATTCGCCAAGGGGTTCGAACGCCGGACGATTTGCCCATCGCCGGATCGAGGTTGGAGTTGCGCAAACTCGATGGGTCGGTGTTGTCCAACAGCGATGTCCTGCCGGGTTTCTACAGCGATTCAAGCGTCGAGGTCCTGACCGATGCAACCGGCTTCTATCGATTCGATGGTTTGCGGCCAGGCAAGTACCACATCTACCAGCGCACTTCGGATAGCAAACTCGATGATGGATGGGATACTCCCGGGACCAGTGGCGGAAATGCGATCAATGCTGGTCAGGGAATTCCAGAGGATATCCAAGCGGCGATCGACATGCTGGCTAGCCGGCCCGGAGCAGATCCTCATAACGATGCGCTGCTGTTTGTTCAGGTCGTCGCTAGGGGGGCTTCGATCGAGAATAACTTTAGCGAAGTTCTCATCGGAGTTTTACCTCCTCCGCCACCGCCCCCCCCACCACCTCCTCCTCCGCCACCGGTCCCACCGATCGATCCCAAGCCGTTGATGCCTGCGCCTCAGCGAGCCGATGTGTATCGATTCCCATCGAATCCGCCTTGGGTCGTACTTGCTCGGCTAGAGCCTTTGCAATTGCCTCAGAGCATCGCGGGGTTCCACGTCGATTACACGTGGCACCTAAGCGTCATCAACGCCGGAGAGCCTCGCGGATATCAGGATAGGCGGACCGTGGATCGCCAAAAAGTCGCCACGGCGGCTCGAATGCTCAATGCGACGACTTGGACCGTCGATGCGATGGATTCAGGCCGTTGGCAGATCGTAGCTGCCATGAAAAGCCCCAGTCGCCTCGCATCCAGACGGGCCTTTAGCGTCCAGGGTGCTGTGCAATTGGCCGGCGATTTCAATGGCGATGGCATCGATGAGTTGGCGTTGTTTAAGGACGGCGAATGGCTCATCGATATCAATGGAAACGGACAGTGGGACCGTTCGGATCTATGGGCCCAACTCGGTTCGGTTGGAGATTTGCCTGTTGTGGGTGATTGGGATGGCGACGGCAAAGATGATATCGGTGTTTGGGGAGTAGCACGGCCCGGCGACGGAGATGCCATCGAACGCGAACCTGGCTTGCCCGATCCGGAGAACCGGGTCAAATCCAAGCCCAAGAACTTGCCTCCGCCCCTGGACCAAGAGAGTTTGGTTCGGTTGATGCAACGGGGCAGCCAAGGCGATCCTCGATCGGATGTGATCGATCACGTCTTTCGATTCGGCACCCGAGGCGATCAACCGATCGCAGGGGATTTTAATGGTGACGGTGTATCGACCCTGGGCATCTTCCAAGACGGTCGCTGGGTCTTGGATGTCAACGGCGATGGGCAATTGGATCGCACAACCGATGGCTATGCTCAGTTTGGTCAGACCGGAGATATCGCCATCGTCGGTGACTTCAATGGCGATGGTATCGATGAGATCGCAGTGGTGCGTGGAGATCGTGTGATTGTCGACAGCAATAACAACGGACGACTCGACGCGACCGATCGTGTTTTTGAAATCCAGGGCGAGGGCGAAAACGTCGTCGTCGGAGACTTTGATGGCGATGGAGTCGATGAAGCCGCTTACTATGCCAAGCGATCGGCATCGGAAGCATCGGACGATCCAGGCCAAGAGGATTCAACGGCGCCCGGGCATCGTCAAGCCCGCTCTCGATAATCGCCTAACCCGTCAAACGTTTGCGGCTGCACTGCGAACGAACTGGATAAAGACCTCTGCCAGCGCGCCGTCAGCGCCCAAGCTTCTTGCAAGCACCCAATGGCGATCGGGATACTGCTGACGGTATTGAACGATTTTGGATCGAAGTTGATCCATCAATTCACCTTCGAAGAGCAAGTGGGGTTGAATGACAACGGCATCGCAGGGTTCTTGCTCAGCCATCGCAACAGCGGCTTGCTCAAAGAGCTCATCGACGGTGGGTTTGCCTCCTGCGAAAAATCCAGTCGAGACCCATTGGGTCGATCGCTGCGAATTCGCCAAATAGGTAAAGTGTCGCATGTGTTCGAGGGCCGCTACGTCGCTTGTGCCACGTCCTACCATGGCCAAAGCGATCCGACGATACGTCTTGCCTCGCACCGTGCAGGACCTGCCGCAGGGATTGGCAAGTCCATGCCCGCAGTGACCCTCAGGACAACCCTCTTGTGAGGCTTGGGCGGTGATCTCCAAATACCTGCGATTCGAAAGCGCGATGACTTCAGGGGTCGTCCCAAGAGAGGGTGTCTGGGCTACGACGGTGATTCGATGCTCCCGAGCGGATGCTTGGGCAGCATCGGGAATATCGCTCTTGGCATGGGCTGCGCTAAAAAGCAGGATCGGTACCACGATGATGCGTCGGACTTGTTGGGAACTAAGCTTGGCGATCGCTTGCTCGATGGTCGGTGTGGCCAATTCTAGAAACGAGGGCTCGATGATCCACCGGGGCTCCGATTGCCGCATGTGCTCGACCAATTGCAGCAATTGGGCCCGACCACTGGGCTTGCGAGTCCCATGACCTACCACCAAGACGCCAAGATCGTTAGCAAGCATAGAAACCGGGGTGTTAGGCTGGGAGGTTTAAGGAGGATAGGATGGCCCGCGGCATGGTTCTCGTCACGTTTTGATCCGATTGCATCGATCGTAGCGACTGGAGGGTTTGCAAAATTGTAAATGTCTTACGATCCGGGAAAAAAAAGGGACTTTTCCTAAAGAACCTAAGGAAAACAATTTGCATTCGGATTTTTGTTCGCGATACCGATTTCTTATTTGATCCAAACGGGGACTTTGACAAAAATATTGGACATCCTTTCGGAAATTTCTCAAGTTCCTTTCAGTGCGATCCCAGATGTCCCATCGATCCGAAAACCGTCTTGCTTTTGTATCTCTGCTCCAAAGCAACTTGGTGCTCCCAGTTCCATTGGCAACAGCGATCGTCCTGAGTCTCTTGGCAGGTGATGGTCTCAGCCAAGACTGCGCACCGTGCGCCGCGGCGACTCCTACGATTAGCTATCGACTGCAGACTCAAACCGTTTACGAACAAGTTCCGATCACGCGCAACAAAGTTGAAATTCAAGAGGTGATGGTCCAGCGCGAGATCGTCAGCTATCGGCCTGTGACCGAAACTCGCGTCGAACGCAAAGCGGTTACCGTGCGTCGTCCGGTCATCGAAACCTCCACCGTCAATCAAACATACTCCGTTCTCAAACCAGTGACCAAAGTCGAGTACGTCGATGAAACGACCCTCGTGAGCGAGACATCCCAAGTCGAGCAGACGGTGACATCCTACAAACAAGTCACTGAGACCCAATATCAAACCCAGTACACCACGGTACAAAAGCCGATCACGGAAACCCAAATCGCTGTACAGAATTTTTTGGTCCAAAAGCCGGTCACCGAGACGACGTATCAAACACAGCAGTACACCGTTCAGCGCCCCGTGACCGAAACGACCATGCAGTCGCAAACCGTTGCTGTGCAGCGCCCCGTGACCGAAACCGTCATGCAAGCCCAAGCCGTCACGTCGATGATGCCTGTGACAACCTATCAACCTGCGACGGTCGATGCCGGTGGCTACATGGCGCAGAACTACTACAAACCCGGCGATGTCCGATACCATCTGCGTTGGACTCAGCCCGCATACGGGGTCAACCCATCTACCGGTCAACCCGTCTACCAGCAAGGTGGATTGAATTGGGTCCCCTACCAAGCTCAAGGGCAAACGTCCACGGCTGTTTACTATCAGCCCAACTACCAACAAGTGGCGATCCCTCAAACGAGCCTTATGCCCCAAACGCAGACCGTTCAAGTTCCCGTCACGGTGCAGAAGATGCAAACCGAGTACTTACAGCAACAAGTCCCGGTGACGGTCCAAAAGATGCAGACCGAAGTCATGCAGCAACAGGTACCGGTGACCACCACGCGGATGCAGAACGAAGTTGTCCAGCAACAAACCCCGATTACAACCACTCGTTACGAGAACCAAGTCGTCGCGCAGCAAATCCCTGTCCAGGTCCAAAAGATGGTCCCTGTGCAAGAAAAAGTCTTCGTTCCGCAAACGGTTTCAAAACCGATGACCAAGCGGATCGCGAAAGAGAAAACCGAATACGTCACCGAGCAAGTCGTCCGACCAGTAACCGTACAAAAAGAAGTTTACAAGGATGAAGTGGTCATCGAGGAAACCCCGATCACCACCACTCGTATGGAAAGAGTTGTCCAAACGGTCTCTGTACCCCAAAAGGTGATGAAGACCGTTCCGGTGACCGAAATTCGTTTGGTTCCTCGGACCGTGACTCGCCGAATTCCAATCGATAGCAATGGCAACCCGATCCTGATCGAATCGCTCGGTAACCCAGCTATCACAGATCCAACGAAAACTACGGGTAATTCTGCTGTCGGCTCGCCGTCTGATCTTCCTGCCTCGAATGCTCCGGTCTCAGCTTCGCCAGCCACCGAGGGGACTTCGGTGACATCGAAGAAACCTGCGATCACCGAATCGGGCGACTTGCCTGCTCCTTCGGCTCCGACGGCACCACCGGTTCCAACCCAGCAGGCACCCGCCGCAGAAGCTTCAAGCACCACCGAAGTGACCATAGGTCAGGCACCTGCAGCAGACCCAAAGGCTACCGAGCCTGATGCATCTGCCGGTGCATCCAATGAGAAATCCGGTAAGATCAGAGTAACGGGTGACGAGTAACACCCGGTTTTCACTCTGATAGACTTGCTGAATCCATGCGCGCAATTCAAATCGTCGAACCAAAAAGGCTCCGGGAAATCTCGATCGATCGGCCCGGTGCACCAGGGGCTGGCCAAGCGTTGGTTCGAACCCATCGGATGGGCGTCTGCGGGACCGACGTCAGTTGCTACCTGGGCAAATTCCCCTTCTTTGCATTCCCTCGTATCCCAGGTCATGAGCTGGGCGTCGAGGTGCTCGAGGTCGGTCCAGAAGTGCAGCATATTAAGCCTGGCGATGCATGCAGTGTAGAGCCTTACATGCACTGTGGACAATGCTATGCATGCCGAAAAGGGGCCAGCAATTGTTGCGCGAATTTGAAAGTCATCGGCGTGATGACCGATGGAGGCCTGTGCGAGAGTTTTCTGATCCGTGCCGACAAACTTCATCCATCGAAAAAGCTCACCATGGATCAACTCGCATTGGTCGAGACGCTCGCCATCGGATGCCATGCCAATGAGCGATCAGGAGCGTCGTCCCAAGACCACGTCTTGATCATTGGAGCCGGTCCCATAGGCATTGCGACGTTAGAGTTTGTGCGGCTCACAGGTGCCCAGATCAGCGTTATGGATATCAGCGCACCTCGTTTGGAATTCGTACAACGAACGTACGGGATCCAGCAATGTATCCAGGTTTCTCCCGAAGACTCGGGGATCGATGCCGCGAAACTTCACACCGGCGGAGATCTTTTCTCAGTCGTCATCGATGCGACAGGAAATCGCTTTTCCATGTCCGGAGCTTTGCAATTCGTCGCTCCTACCGGACGACTCGTCTACGTCGGGATCACGCAGGATGAAATCGTGTTCAAGCATCCGGCGCTGCATCGTCCGGAAGTCACACTGCTTGCCTCGCGAAATGCACTACCGAGCGATTTCCCTGCCATCATCGAGCTGATCGAAAACGGCACGATCAAAACCGATCCTTGGATCACTCACCGAACCGATTTGGACCACGTGATCGATGATTTTGACAGCTTTACACGTCCTGAAAACGGTGTGCTCAAGGCCATCATCGAAGTCGCCTGATGTATTTTTGGGACTACTCGTTCGACACCCCGCAAGCCAACCTCGCCTTCGACGAAGCGATCCTGGAATACGTCGATTCGCTCGAAGCAGGCGACTGGGAATTGCTTAGGCTCTGGGAAATGCCCAGCCCCTGCGTGGTCGTCGGAAGATCCTCCAAGCTATCGCTGGAGGTCAACCAAGAGGCGTGCCAGCAAGACGGTATTCCGATCTTTCGACGCATGAGTGGCGGAGCATCGATCGTTGCCGGACCGGGCTGCCAGATGTTCTCGGTTTTACTGTCCCTGAAGCAACGGCCAGAGTGCCGGGGACTCGATGGTGCCCACCAGTGCGTGATGTCCCGGATCCAACGTGCCGTGCAATCGGCCTTGGGCTACGTTGGGTCCAACTGCCAAGTGAGCATTCAAGGCATTTGCGATTTGACGATCGATGGACGCAAGATCTCAGGCAATGCGCTCCGACTGAAACGTCATTGGTTGATGTACCACGGCACCTTGCTTGTAGACATGCCACTGGGGTGGATCCATCGGTATCTGCTGGAACCTCCTAAACAACCGGAGTATCGGGCGCACCGCGAGCACCGTGAATTCGTAGAAAGTCTCGGCCCGAACCTGCCGGATCCAAGCAAGTTTGTCCGCGAATTCCATCGTGCTTGCCAATCCCAATGGGATGCCAACGAGCGATGGGAAGGACATCCGTTTGCACGGGAGTATCCAGCGATCATGCCTTTGTGGTTGGAGCGTCGATACAACGATTCCGCTTGGCATCGACAGCGCTAACTCAAGCAGGCTTAGCACTTCCATCGGGCTGCGGCGTATCCGACGACGCGACTTGGATCTGCTGTGACCGCTGCGGTTGTGTCGTAACTGATTTGCTCGACTTGAGGCTTCAGGCCAAGCACCTTGAGTGTCTGCATGACCAGCGCTGCGGGAACGACTCCGCACATGCTGATCGAGTTCGATCGGCATACATCCAAGAGATGTTCAGGATCGCCAGTCATCAGCGCATCGAGGGCCAGTCGATCCAATCGACGATTCTCTTGGTCGTTGGCAAAATGATTCATGTCGCTGGAGATCGCAAGGAGCACCTTGTCGATGATTGGCCTCAGTACTTCTGCAAGTTGGTTGGCCGCTGAATGGATATCCTCCCAGGTCGCATCACCCATCGCGATGCATACGAGCTTGGGCCTAGCCCGTTGGGATCCGCAGAGCCAATCGACGATAGGCAGTTGCACTTCGATCCCGTGTTCTTTGAAATGCGCGGCTGCGTCGAGCTCCATTCCTTGGACGCTCTGGGCAATCTGCTGGCTCAGCTTTGTATCGATTTCAAATCGGGTAGGTTCTGGGCCATGGCCCGATGGAACGGTCCAGCTTGTTGCAGGAGAAACGGCCCAGTCGGCCCCAAGTTGCGTATGTTTTGGCCCGATGAGGATCACCGTTTCGGGGATCGAGCAACTCTTCCAAGCGTCCATGGCTTGCTGACCGCTGTATCGCAGTCCGGCATGCGGAGTCATGATCGCCTTGACGCCCTGAATGTTCTGGGCGCTCGATTTTTGGTCCAAGCCCTTGAGCATTTGGCCCAAAGGCTCATGGTCCGATGGATAGAAAGTGCCAGCCAATGCAGGGTTGCGAGGCCGATCGCTCGAATCGATTCCAGGAATGTTCGAGGCCAGCAAAGAGCTTGCTGTCGAAATACAACCCAGGGACATAACGGTGATGGGCTGTGTGCGCGAGCGAATCATCGATGCGGCGGATTCGAGCAGTTCGTGCGGCGATTGATGGGGGGCAAAGGCGACCGCGACGCGTTGTCCGCACAGAGCGACGATCGCTCGCTGGTTTGATTCGACACCGGCAAGATCGCAATCGGGGAGCGATGCGTCGAGCTTGCCTGATCGCCAGTCGCTGGCATGGACCATCCCATGATGCGCCGGATCGTACATGGCGCTCAAGGCCAGGTCGACATCGACAGCTCGATCGAATCGTGTCTTGCGAAGTGTCTGCTCGGCGATACGACTCAGTTCAAAGACGCTCGACTGCAGAGGTATACCAGGTCTAAAGGATGTTTGAATCCAGTGGGCCATCGGGACTTTGGATTCAACGTCGATGGCCGACAATACGATCGTATGCACAGTACCATCCATCGCGTCAAGGACGTAATAGTTAGGGGTAGCGCCGTGCGAAAGATTGATCATGTTTTGGATCGTTGCAGCTTTGAGCTTTTGCAAGCTGTCCAGGTCACCTGGAGGTCCTTCGATTGGCATCGGGTCTGGCAACTCCATCGCGTCGATCCCACCGGTAATTTCGAGACCTTCAAAGGTCTCGAGCATCACCGAATTGTCCTGCCATGCGTCCTGAGGCAAACCTGCCTTGCGACATACGCCAGCTAAATAGGCTTGGACATCCCATCCTTGTTGGACCGGCACATTGGGCAAGAGCAACCCGGCGCGTTGCCCATAGGGACTCGTTAAGCTCGTTGTGATACGCAGTCCGTGTTTGCCGACTTGGATGTGTTCAGGACGTTTGGCGGGTTGCGCATCGATGGCATGAGGGTCTGCCAGTAGGGTCACATCGCAGGTCAGGTACGGAAGCTCTATGGTAGAGATTGCCGGCATGCGAGGGTCTTCCTTGGCGGTCTTTTGAGCCGACTCGAGGATCGCGTCGCACAGGCGCGTTGGCCGGCCTAGAAAGCCACAACAGCCTCGGAGAGTTGCTCCGCGTTTGAGTGTGGTAAAGCAGCCGTAGACGTAGTGCTCGGCCAGTTCTCCCAGCGGAGCGAAAACCTCTTTGGTAAGCCGCATTTTGAGCACTTTGGCCGCAACAATCTTTGCGGCGACCTGCTGAATCACTTGGCCTGTGGCAGGCTCGATCGCTTCGAGATCAAGCAGCGTTAGTTTCTGGAGATTCGAATCGCTCATGGGAGTTGCTTTCGTTCTTGCGGTAACCCTAGGTTGCGGAATAGTTGGCGCATCATTGGTTATGGATGATACGCACACACTGGTCTAGGCTACAAGAGGCTTACGGCTTAAGGAGGGAGCCTGTCAACAAGGTCCGTCAATGCAGTCAATCTTGTCAACAACGTCAAAGAAAGCCCTACAACAAAGAGTTGCTATCACGCCTAACGCGACGGGCCAAGATCAACGCACCTATGGAGAAGATTGACATTGAAGTTGGCTCTGGAACGACAGTCCCACCGATAGTGGTAAGTGACCATGGAGCCGACGGGAAGATCTCGTCATCTAGAACAGTGCTAGCGAGATCTCCGAGGATCATGTCTTCACTGCTTCCACCACCACCTGGGTTCTCGAGTCCGGTGACTATGAATTGAGTTACTCCGTTCGCAGATGAGCTTTGACCCTGAATCGTTCCAAGCAATAATTCGTACGCGCCAGAACCGTTCAAAGTACCAAACGGAGCTCCATCGCTTGGGTCTGAGTCAGCCTGGGTAATCACCCACGGCGCCACTGTGGCATCGCCGGCATAAACATCAAATGCAGAGTTTCCCAAGACCTTAGTGATAGAACTCGTGCCCGTAAGCGTCACTTGAAAACTACCAGCGGCTAACCCCCAATCGGGATCACCAAGGATCGGTGCTTGACCGGTACTAAGAGTTTCGACTAAATAGATATTGATTGAAAAAGCTGTGTTGGCAGCAACCGTTGAGGGGCCGTCAAAACGGATGGAGTACCCAGCCGATGACGGCTTGCAACAACCTAGCAGCATCAAAAAAGTAAACAGGGATGAATAGAATAGTTTGCTTCGAACTACCGAATGAGCCTTGTTCATGTGAGACTAGCTTCTACAGGAGTGTAAATCGTGCTGAATAAAATTAAAACCAACGCCTTCGTTTGTTTAAATTGGTTGTCAAGTAACCAGAATCCACGGCATCAACCACTCCATTACCGTCCCAATCGAAGGCACTGTTGTAATAGCCAACCCTTCGAGCATTCCTAAGCGAGACGCTATCCATGCCATCCACGTCACCGTCGCCATCGCCATCGCCGAACATTCTGAAGAAACGATCGACGGCTTGAGTTCCAAACTGATTTCTACCAGAGATTTGACTTGAGGCAAGGCTCAAAACCCAATTCCCATCTGAAAGTGAATTTCCTCGATTTCCTATCCCGCCTCGTGTCGCGATTCCAGTCCCGCTAGCGAAACGCAGGGTGTAGATGTTTCCGACAGCAGTTACAAGTATCCGGGATGAATCCAGCGGTGTATTCGACTCTGCGAACAATCCAATGTTGACTAAACTGAATGCAGTCTGCGGATCGGGCAGTGCCGATTCGACGACGACCACGATGCTAGTGATCTGAGATCTTTGGTTTTGGTTCTCGAAGGTATCCGCACCGTTGATTGTCACCGAGATCAATTCCCGCTGGTTGGTCACTCCGATCGAGAAGACCTTCTCGGTGTAAAGTCCGCCTTGATCGGTCGAGCGAACTCGAACCGAGTAGCTCGATTTGGTTTCGAAATCGAAGCTGCTGGTCGCTCGGAGTGTATTGCCGGAGATGTT
>Ga0172376_10004123_pt1 | contig 16705 bp, 3 predicted proteins | sample Lak35m_FD_121114 | JGI IMG/M metagenome (GOLD analysis project Ga0172376, IMG submission 121114) | Freshwater microbial communities from Kabuno Bay, South-Kivu, Congo - kab_092012_35m | ecosystem: Environmental > Aquatic > Freshwater > Lake | place: Democratic Republic of the Congo: South-Kivu... | reverse complement strand
TTTAAAAACCAACTCACGTCCCGACAGTAACGAACCCTTGCCCACAGACATCACCATGGACATCATAGCACAGCCCATCGAAAGCGATGGATTTATAGATGATTACCAGGTGGTTGTCAGTTACACAGACAGTGACGGTGATGGCATAGCCGATGATCCTGATTTCTTTGATACCCTAGTGGCACCCACGGTGGCACCCACAACCAAACTTGTGTTCCTACAACTCACCACGGACTTTGATGATCTTGAAAGATATCTGCCCGTGGCTGCCGGTGTGGTCAACACTCTTTACACCACAGAAGATGCCATAGAATTGGTCAAGATCGAGTATGTAAATGGTCAGATATTCTATGCCACCACGGAAGAAACATTCTACGAACTGCAAGTGGCCCTGATCAATGGCGTGATACAACGCACCCTGTTACCACGCACTGACTTCGTCAGCAGAGTGGGCCGTCAGAGCCTGTACTTCCAGTACAGACACAACTCACCATTGACCAATGTGATAGATCCTGGTGTTACAAACATCATCGATCTCTACGTGGTTGAACAACAGTATTACACACAGTATCAGAACTACATCCGCGACACTACCGGCACTGTGCCGGAACCCGCCATACCCACCATAGATCAATTGACCACGGCCTATTCTGGTCTCAATGATTACAAGATGATATCTGACAACCTGGTGCTGAATTCAGTGCTGTTCAAACCTTTGTTTGGTGCCAAGGCTGCACCGGAATTGCGGGCAGTGATCAAGGTGGTCAGAGCACCCAAGACCACAGCGTCTGTGAGTGAAATCAAGAGCCAGGTAGTGGCCAACATGAATGCCTATTTCAGCATTGACAAATGGGACTTTGGGGACAGTTTCTTCTTCTCGGAACTGGCAGCATACCTCCACGAACAGATGGGATCAATAATCTCTTCCGTGGTGTTGGTGCCGTTGAATCCTTTAAAGACCTTTGGCGACCTCTATGAGATACGATCCGCACCCAATGAGATATTTGCCAACGCTGCCACAGTCACAGACGTGGAAGTGATCGAAGCACTCACGCAGAGCAATCTACGCACCCAAACATCAGTGTCAGGATTGTATCCATCATCCAATACCTTTGCCCAAGGCACCGCAGGCAGAGGTACTGCTACCACTTCTGCCACCACTTCGTCGTCATCTGGCAGCATCACTCCAAATCCAATACCTTACGGCTATGGTGGAGGCGGTAGCAGTAGCGGCGGTAGCAGCGGTGGTGGAAGTAGCAGCGGTGGTGGAGGTTACTGATGGCCAGTCGTCGTACAGTAGATCTACTGCCAGAGATATTCCGCACTGAGACCAACAAGCAGTTCCTGGCCGCCACCCTAGATCAGCTCACACAAGAACCTAATCTCAAACGCACCCAGGGCTATGTGGGACGTCGTGTGGGTCCGGGGGTCGATCCCGCTGATAACTATGTCACAGAACCCACTGCCACACGCACGGACTATCAGTTGGAACCCGGGGTGGTATTCTTCAAACCCGAAACCACACAGCCGCTAGATGCCATCACTTATCCTGGCATGATCGATGCCTTGGACCTCTTGGGCAGCAACACACAACGTGCCGATCGGCTATTCTCCAGCGAATTCTACAGTTGGGATCCTTTCTGCGATCTTGACAAGTTCACCAACTACAGCCAGTATTATTGGTTGCCCGGCGGTCCTGATTCAGTAGACGTAGGCAGCACCACCATACCGCTCACTGACGCCTGGGAAATCACACGCACTGCCACAGGCTATGAATTCAGCGACGAAAGTGGTCGCAATCCTGTGATCACCCTGGTGCGTGGCGGCAACTACACGTTCACGGTCAACCAACCTGGGCATGGATTCTGGATACAGGCTGCTCCAGGTGTCGCTGGCACCATGCCTGCCACCCCCAACATTTCAAGCAGAGATGTTCTGGGTGTGGTCAACAACGGCGAAGACCAAGGCACTGTGACATTCAATGTGCCGCTGAAGACTGCACAGGATTTCTACTACACACTGAATGACCTTGGAACAGTGGATCTTCTCACTGATCTCAAGTTCAATCAAATCAATAATATCTATGTGAGTGCTTTCCTGGCCGCCAATCCCGACGGTATAGACGGCATAACCAACTTGAACAATCGCACCGTGGTGTTTACCAACACCATCGTGGATGCCCAAGATGGCGGCTGGCAGATCAACACACAGTTTGACCCGTTGGCCCAGGTCACCACCAACAACGGACTCACAGGCAGTTATGATACCACCCTGTTCGATCAGACCACGGACATAACCAGCCAGGCACAGAGATATTCTGTGTGGCAGATACAGTATGTGCTGGATGATGATGGCAATCTCTACATGCAGCTTAACAGCGTGCTCACGGTGCCTAATCTCAGCAAATTCCGTATTTCATTTGGTGCCCAGTGGTCTAGCACACAGTGGTATAAAAATTCATCGGGATATTTTGAACAGATCCCCTTGCTCACAGCAGTGCTGGACACCGTGTATTATCAGGACTCCTCTGATCCGGTCTTGTTTGGTCGTATCCGACTGATAGATCCTGAAGAAGTTGATACCCTGGACATCGATGAAATCATCGGTGCCAAGAACTACACCAGCCCCAACGGTGTAGTATTCACCAATGGATTAAAAGTGCAGTTCCGTGGCACTATCAATCCGTCAAGATATCAGAACTTGGAATACTATGTTGAAGGCGTAGGTACCGGACCCGGCATAGATGCTCGCGTGGGATTCATTGACGGAGAGGCATACTTTGGTGCGTTCCATGTGCATCAAGGACAGAAGATGACCGGTCCAACGCACGTAGACACTTTCCATCAGTTCATCTATGACACAATAGAAGAAAGCCTGGCCAATCCCGGAGCAGGTGGTCCTGCAGGAGCTCCCTTGAGCACACAAGGGGTGCTCAATGCCACGCAAGGAAACGGTATCAAACTGCTGCCAGTGTCCAATTTCGTCACACCAGAAACTTACACCAAGAGCGAAACTGTGCCCTATGATTCCACATCATATGACAGCACGCCTTATGACGCCAACGACAATGCTCCGCTAGTAACAGACTATCTCACCATCAATCGTGCCAGCAGAGACCTCAATGCCTGGACCCGCAGCAATCGTTGGTTCCACACAGACGTGATCCAGGCCACTGCGGTCTACAACAATCAGATCGCTGTGCTGGACAACGAATATCGTGCTCGCCGGCCCATCGTTGAGTTCCGTGCCAACATCAATCTCTACAACTTTGGCACACAAGGCAAGCAGCCAGTGGATATCATCGACTTCCAGGCCACAGATGCTTTCAGCGACATCAATGGTCAAGTGCAGTACAACATCGATGGATATCCGTTCATCGATGGCACCCGAGTGATATTCGCAGCTGATCTCGATCCTGAAGTGCGTAACAATATCTACGAGGTGGAATTTATCGATCCCGACGGCGTCACAGGATCACCCAAGATAATCAATCTCGCACTGGCCGTGAATGGCACAGCTTTGATTGACCAGACCGTGGTGTGTCTCAGTGGCAACACCCAGCAGGGTTTGAGTTTTTGGTATGATGGGGTGGATTGGGTACGTGGCCAGCAGAAAACCAATGTGAATCAAGCACCATTGTTTGACATCTATGATGTGAACGGACGCAGTCTCGGTGATCTTGCTGTATACCCCAGCAGCACTTTTGCGGGTACCAAACTGTTTGGTTATGCTCTGGGCGATACCCAGATCACAGATTCGGTGTTGGGATTCAGTATAAAATATCTCAATCTCAACAATGTGGGCGACATAGTTTTTGAAAACTATCTCTACACCGATACCTTCCTGTATGTGATAGACAATGTCAGTTCAGAACAGCCCATCAACAGTGGATTCGTGCGGCAGTACATCGATCGCACAGGATTCTCCAATCTCATTGGTTGGCAGACCGCGGCCGCAGAAAGCCGCCAGCGACAGGTATTCCGTTTTGTCTACGACAGTGAGCCATTGGTGTTGGATGTGCCTTTGGATGAGACCACTACATTTGCACCCTTGCAGATCTTCCAAGGCACACAGTTTATCGATCCCACCAATTACACCTATGTGGTCACGGGCAATGCCACGCAGATCACGCTGACCACGCCACCTGCTGTGGGCACCATAATCGAAGTGCAGGCCTATAGCAACCAGACCAGTTCAGTGGCGTTCTATCAAGTGCCGGCGAATCTGGAAAACAACACCCTTAACGAAAATTCTGATTCGTTCACCCTGGGCACCATTCGCACCCATTATGAAAGCATTGGACAGAATCTCCGCGATATCCAAGGTCCCATCGTAGGAGCCAACAACTCTAGAGATCTTGGTAACATACTGATCTATGGCGACACCATCATACAGAATTCCGCACCCGTGGCTCTGGGCGGTGTATTTTTAAGAGACCGACAGTTTGAAGTGATATCCGCTATAGAATTCAACAGCAGAGAGTATGAAAAATACAAGGCTCGGCTGTTGGATCTGGCCACCAAGGGCGACTACATCAACAATACTCCCACGCAAGTGCTTGACTCGGTAATAACCGAAATAGCCTTGGGCAAGAGCGATATTAGTCCGTTCTACTGGTCAGACATGTTGCCGGCGGGACAGAATTACACGGAAACCACATATCCCATCACGCCCATCAGCACCAACACCTTTGACACCCTGCAGCTCTATGATTACACTTCCAGCAACTACATGGGAATGTCGGTGTATCTCAATGGTATTATACTCACTCGCGGCTATGATTACGAAGTGGTCTCGGACAGCCGCACCATCACTGTGTCTGCTGCATTGGCAGAGGGCGATGTCATCGTGATCAGAGAATTTTCAGCCACCTATGGCACCTATGTGCCTAACACTCCCACCAAGATGGGCCTTTACTCGGCGTATCGTCCAGAACTGTTTGTAGATGAAGGATATCTCACGCCCACGCCAGTGATCCGTGGACACGATGGATCCATAACCGTGGCCTTTGGCGACTATCGCGATGCGGTATTGTTGGAGTTTGAAACACGCATATTCAACAATCTCAAGATAGTCACAGACATACCGCTGACAGCGGATGAAGTGATCCCGGGCCAGTTCCGTACCACAGAATACACCCTGGGCGAGATCAACACCATCCTGGCTCCGGATTTTCTCAGTTGGGTTGGCTATAACAAGTTAGATTATACCTCACAGACTTATTTGGCCGCGGATGCTTTTACCTACAACTACAGCCAGAGTGCAAACCGGCTGAACCGCCAACCCTTGCTGGGTGCCTGGCGAGGCATCTACAACTATTTCTATGACACCACTGCACCCAACACACGCCCCTGGGAGATGCTGGGTTTCAGTCAAGAACCCACTTGGTGGCAGGACTACTATGGTCCAGCACCTTACACGTCAGGTAACTTGGTGCTGTGGGAAGATTTGGCCCTGGGTCTGGTGAGAGATCCTGCAGGCGAATATGTTTTACCCCAATATCGTCGTCCGGACCTTTTGAGTGTTATTCCGTCGGGATCTGAAGGCGAACTATTACCACCCATAGACACCACTACAGGCAACTATGATGCCACCAGTTTCCGTCGGAGCTGGACCTTTGGCGATGATGGTCCTGTGGAAAACGTATGGCGTTCATCATCAGCCTGGCCGTTTGCCGTGATGCGATTGTTAGCTCTCACCAAGCCCGCGAAGTTTTTCAGCTTGTTCGCCGATCGTGATCGCTATGTGTTTGATCCTGATATAGCACAGTATCTCTGGGATCAACGCTATCGCTTGGATGCCAAACTCTTGTCACCGCTGTACGGCAACGGCACCAGCAAGGCCAGTTACATCGACTGGATCATAGACTACAATCGCCAACTGGGAGTTAACAGCACCACTCGCCTCACTGACACACTGAACAACATTGGTGTGCGGCTGTGCTGGCGTATGGCCGCATTCTCAGACAAGCGATATCTCAAACTCTACACTGAACGCAGCACACCCAACAGTCTCAATGCCAGCCTGCTGCTGCCCGACGAAAGTTATCAGCTGTTGTTGTACAAGAACCAACCGTTTGGCCAGGCAGCATTCAGTTCCATCGTGGTGCAGAGCACCGACACAGGTTGGCAGGTCTACGGATACGATGCCACCAGACCCTATTTTGAAATCCTGACCAGCCGACCCAACGGCAATCTCATTACCTTGTCTGCGGGTGGTGCCACGGCTCGTGTGGCAGTGGATCACACCGATACCGTGGTGCAAGTGCCTTATGGCTACACCTTTACCAATGTAACCGCTGTGTGTGATTTCATCTACAGCTATGGTCTACTGTTAGAGCAACAGGGATTCACATTTGACACCCGTGAGAACGGTTACATAATGAACTGGCTGCAGATGTGCCAGGAGTTCTTGTACTGGAGCGAACAGGGCTGGGAATCCGGCAGCATCATCAATCTCAACCCTGGTGCCACCAGAATCACTGTCACCCAGCCCGGTACTGTGGTAGACAGCCTCAATGTTCTCAGACCAGAGAACCTCATACTGAACCAGAATCGACAGCCATTGCCTGCGTCAGATCTCGTGATCGAACGTTTGGAAAACACCTTCCGGGCCACCAGCCTCACCAGCAATACCATCAACTATCTCAACGTGTCATTCACTGCTTTTGAACACATGGTGATCTTGGACAATGTTTCGATCTTCGCTGATCTCATATACCAACCTGTGACAGGAGCACGGCAGAGCCGCATCCTGGTGTCGGGCACATTGTCAGGTGAATGGAATGGCACAGTGAACGCACCTGGATTCGTGCTCAACCAAGACAACATCGCACAGTGGGTGCCCAATCAGGGCTATGCCAAGGGCGAGATCGTGTTGTTCAAGAATGAGTACTGGTCAGCGTCAGTGATCATCCAGCCCAGCGAACAGTTCGATTATACCTTGTGGATCAAGAGCGACTATGACGAAATACAAAAAGGTCTCTTGCCCAACGCAGCCAACTCATCGGATCAATTGGCCACGGCCTATTCAGTGTATGATGCTAATCTCGCACAGGAAGTTGATCTATTCAGTTACGGACTTATAGGATTCCGACCCAGAGAATACATGCAGGCCTTGAATCTTGACGATGTGAGCCAGGTCAATCTCTATCAGCAGTTCCTAGGATCCAAGGGCACCCTACGCAGTGCGGAGATATTTTCTTTCGCTGATCTCGGCAAAGAAACTGCCCAGTATGACATCTACGAGTACTGGGCCATGCTACGCAGCCAGTACGGTGCCACAGCCAATCGCAACTACATAGAACTGCGGCTGAATGAAGCCCTGCTCCGCAGCGATCCCAGTCTAGTCCAGATCATCCAACCACAGCAGACATCTCAGGCAGACCAGACTGTGCTGCTGCAAAACGTCTGGAAGAGCAGTGATAAACTCACCAGCACTGACATACTGCCCACCACTGTCACACCCAACCAAGATTCGGCCTTGCCCTCGGCAGGATATGTTAATCTAGAAGACGTGGATCTCACGGTGTTTGATGTAGAAGAATTATCAGCATCATTGACCACGCTTGACGTCAATAAGCTAGGCGTAGGCAGCACATTGTGGGTGGCCAAGAGCAATGCCTACGATTGGAATGTGTATCGATTGAAATCAGTGCCCGGTGACATCATTGTGGTCAGCGACAATCTCGACGGTCGTGCCTTGGTACAATTTGATGATCAACACGGCCTTGACATAAATGACGATCTCATCATACGGTTCTTTGATCCCACAATCGACGGCGCCTATCGTGTGGTCTCAGTGCCCAGCCTGAACACAGTGCTGATCAACTATGTGTTCTTGGGCACACAGACCACAGTCACTGGCGTAGGTGTGGGATTTACTTTGGATTCCGCCCGGATCACACAGGCCGCAGATGTGGTCACGCTGCCGTTTGCCACGGAACTGACCACAGGGTCGCGTGTGTGGGTGGACAACAACGGCCAAGGGCTATGGACAGTGCTGGAGAAAACCAATCCCTTTACCGCACAACGAGATATCACTCCAGAACAGCCCATATCAGGTGCCTTGTATGGTACCAGTGTGAGCCAAGGCTTCCAGAATCTTGTGGCCATGGTGGGTGCACCTGGTGTGCTACCCTCCGGCTCGGTGTATACCTATGTGAAAACCGATTCCAATACACTCCAACAGAACTTGATTCTGACCCTGGACACCACTGGTGCTGCAGGATTTGGCAATGCCATGGACATGGGAGATCAGACCTGGGCAGTGATTGGTGCCGATACCAGCCTCGGCAATCAAGGCTATGCCGTGGTGATCTTCAATCCACCCACTGCTAACTCTTTCCAGAAATGGCAGTTGTTGGTCACTCCTCCAGACGAAGTCATCACTGCCGCGGATAGATTTGGTCACAGTGTCACTGTGAGCCAGGATGAGCATTGGTTGTACGTGGGAGCACCCGGAGCCAATCGAGTGTATGTGTACGGACGAGTGGATGTGCCTTTGCAAAATGTCACATATACCACCGACGGCACCACATTCATCTACGACTATGGTGATTCCATCATAGTAGACACTGACAGCCAGTTGACAGTGGTCTTGGCAAATGCCATACAGACCCTAAGTGTTGACTACACCGTGAGCGGCAGCAACATCGTATTCATATCAATACCACCTGCAGGACTGAGATTGATCATATCTCGCAAATTCCTCAAGAATTTCACAGGTGATGGAGCTACTACGGATTATGCTCTGGATGACATATATTCAGCAGAAAACATCAACTCTTTCTCAGTGTATGTGGATGAGGTGCTGCAGAGACCCAAGTACGACTATGACTTTGGCGAAGCCAGTTCGCTGGATCTGGTATTCGTATCAGCACCGGCCGTGGATGCCACGATACAGGTGCGCGCTCTGACCTATTGGCAACCAGTGACTTCAATCACCGTGGCTGGCCTGGCCAGCGATGCTGAATTTGGTCACAGCGTGAGCACCAGCACCGACGGACGCACTGTGATAGTGGGATGTCCGGGTACAGAATCAGGTGAAGGTCGTGTGTATGTGTTTGATCGAGCCGTGGAAAGATTCCAGATCACTGATGCTAGCACCTTGGCCTATACCACGGTACGAAGCCTGGCAGTGCCCGGTGCTCCCATTAATGTGTTGCTCAATGGAGTGTTCCTTGCCAACTCAGCAGGCAGCGTCACAGGAGAATTTTCCATTGCAGGTAATACTGTGACTCTGGACACAGACATTGAAGTGGGCGATGTGCTAGAAATACAAACCAACCAGTTTGCATTGATCCAGACCTTGGCCGATGATCAACCATTTGAATCTGCCGAGTATGGTTATGTGGTGGATCAGTGCGTGAATGACTGCAGCCTTTACATCGGTGCACCATTTGATGGCAGTGTATTGCCCGAAGCGGGTCACGTGGAATATCAACTCAATCAGAGCCGGGTATATGGTTTCACTGAGAGTCCGGTGGCCAACGGTGTGCTCACATCGGGTGATCGCATCCGTGTGAATGACTACATGGTGGAACTTGCCGGTGTCACTGTATACAACAGTGGATCAAGTTATGTTATCGATGATTATGTGTTGGTGTCAGGAACCGATATATTCCGTGCTGTGCGTGCAGTGCCTGCTGGTATCAGCATCACTGATGTGACCTACTGGCAACCAGCCAACTGGAGCACAGCGTTGGCCACAGACATAAATGCAGCCGCAGTGCCCAATGCCGTGGCCACCGTCACGGCCAACGCAGAGTTCATAGGTGATGGAACGACGAAATCTTTCAACGTGGGCACTGTGTATTCTGATGCTGGCACATATACCACCTTGGTATATGTGAACAATGTGCGGCAGACTGCTTCAGTGAACTACACCTATGACGCTGCCACTACCACAGTGACCTTTGTGAACGCACCCATAAACGACAGCGAGATCCGAGTGATCGGTGCACGATTGATTTTATCTGTGAAAAATCAAGCTGCCTCGGTGGCTCTAAACCGTATCACAGTGTTGCCGGGCACTGGTACCTTGTTCACAGATCTTGAGTTCGAGACCTATGTGTACACCCAGACCATCACCAGCCCTGTGCCCCAGGACTATGCACACTTTGGCCAGAGCGTATTCATCAGCGACAGCACCGTGGATCTGGTAATAGGTGCACCCAATGGTACCGTGATCGAATCCACCACATTTGACGATGACACCACGGTGTTTGATGCACAGAGCACGAGATTTTTTGATCCTGTGGCCAACAGTGGTGTGGTGTATACGTTTGATTTCTTACCTGCTGCTTCGGCGTCGGTTGACAATCCTGGACAGTTCGTGTTCGGTCAACAGATCTACGATTCAGAGATGAGCACCCAGGATCAGTTTGGTGCCGCTGTGGATTACACCACTGGCATACTTTTGATTGGTGTGCCCGGTGAAGACTTTGAAGACAGCACTGTGAACTATGGTCGAGTGGCCGAATTCCGCAACAGCAGCCGCGGCCCTGCTTGGCAGACCATCAGGCTACAACGACCTGTGGTGGACATTGAGTTGATGAACACTGTGTTCATGTATGATCGTGTGAGTGGCAGTGCCAAGCAGTATTTTGATTTCTTTGATCCTTTGCAGGGACGTGTGCTGGGTGCTGTACGACAGAACTTAAACTACATCGGTGCCGTGGATCCTGCGGCCTACAACGTGGGTCCCTTGAACAACTTTGGCCAGCGTTGGGCACAAGAACGTGTGGGCGAGATCTGGTGGAATACCACCAATACTCGTTTCATCGATCCCAACCAAGACGACATCGTGTATGCCAGCCGTCGCTGGGGACAACTATTCCCAGGCAGCACCGTGGAAGTGTATCAGTGGATCTCCAGTTCTGTGCCGCCGGCCCTGTACACTGGTACAGGCACACCCAGAGACATACAGAGTTACTCTATAACATCTTCCATCAACGAACAAGGAGTATTTGGTACCACCTACTTCTTCTGGGTCACTGGCATCCGCAACGTGGATCGTACAGCACGCAAGACACTCAGCGTGGATACTATCACACGTTACATTGAAAATCCCAAGAGTTCAGGCATAGCCTACATCGCCCCTATCACGGCCAGCACCATAGCCATCTACAACGGCTTGCCTTACATCTCTGCCGAAGACACCATCATACATGTAGAGTATGATCAAGAACGCAACGATGATGCGGTGCACATAGAATATCAATTGATCGCACAGGATCGTGCAGACGGTTTTCTCACACCGCAACTGTATCGCAAACTGCAGGATTCCTTCTGCGGAGTTGACACAGTGGGCAATCTGGTACCAGATCCCGGACTACCGCCCAGCGAACTGTATGGTGTGGCCTTCCGTCCACGACAGAGCATGTTCATCAATCGTTTCCTGGCCTTGCAAAACTATCTTGAACGGGCCAATGCAGTGATGGCACAGTTCCCCATAGCAGAAACCAGGGTATTTCCACTGTTAAGGAGCCAAGAACCAGAACCTGCTGCAGGATCCGGTGCCTGGGACAAGCGTGTGTTGGATCTGGCCGAGTTAAGTTATCAAGATATTGCAGCAGTGCCCATAGGTTATCTATATCTAGTGGCCACTGACAGCAACAACAACGGACTGTGGACCATATATCAAGTGCAGACAGGCAGCCTGTTGGGCAGCCGTGAACTGGGTTCGGTGCGGGTGCAGAACTACAACACCAATCTTTACTGGCAATTCGTGGATTGGTATCTGCCGGATTACAATCCACTGACCGTGATCACGGCTGAAGTAGCCAACTATTCAGACCTGGCCACGCTGACCTTGCCTGCAGGATCAGTGGTCAAGGTCACTGCCAACGCACAGAACAAGTATGAAATCTACATCCTGGAGGCTGGCACATGGGTTCGCGTGGCCTTAGAAGATGGAACCATTGAAATCAAAGCCGAAATCTGGGACTATTCCATTGGTCGTTTTGGATTTGACGTGGAAGTTTTTGATGCACAGTATTTTGATCAAGAGCCCGTGATCGAAACACGCAAGATCATTCAAAGCCTCAATGAAGAAATATTCATCGAAGATCTATTGATCGAACGTAACCGTTTATTGATATTGATGTTCAATTATATCTTGACTGAACAGATCGCTCCGCTGTGGTTGACCAAGACTTCATTGATTGACGTGGATCACAAGGTACGAGACTTGGTGCCTTATCAGGTATTTCGCCAGGACAATCAAGATTTCGTGTTGAATTACATACAAGAAGTCAAACCCTATCATGTTCAGTTTCGTGAATTCAATCTCATATATCAAGGATCAGATGTCTACGATGGTACTGTGACAGATTTTGACGTGCCTGCTTATTGGAACGCTGCTGAGAATCTGTTTATAAGCCCAGTGCTGGACGACGACTCGGACAATCCCCTAAGCACCACATCCAGCACGCCCAGCACCAGTGAGATCTGGCAGACCCTGCCTTGGAATCAATGGTATCAAAACTATCTCTTGAGCATAGAGTCTGTGACCGTGGTCCAGGGTGGGTCAGGATACACAGAGCCGCCCTCGGTGATAGTGACAGGCACAGCAGAATCCGCAGCCGTGATGACGGCTCGGATCAACAGTGCTGGTGCTGTGATAGCCATCGACGTGGTGGATCCTGGTGCGGGATATCTGACCACGGCCTTGATCACGCTAACAGGTGGTAATGGCAGTGGTGCAGAGGCAGTGGCTGTGATGGGCAATGCCTTGGTGAGAGACATTACGACCACTATCAAGTATGATCGTTATCAATATCAGACCACCATCGTGGACTGGGAACCCAATGTAAACTACGACAACGGCACCCAGGTCAGATACCTAGATCGCGTATGGGCAGCCTCCAGCGATGATTCTTCAGGTGTAGAAAGTGCTACATTTGATCCCGACCAGTGGACTCTGGTTGCAGCCAGCACCTTGAGTGGTGTGGATCGCACCATGGGATTCTATGTGCCCGAGGTGAACATGCCCGGCCTGGATCTCGCACTCTTAATAAGCGGAGTGGACTATCCCGGAGTGCAAGTGTCAGCACCCGATTTCAATCAAGACACTGGCTTTGACGTGGGCAACTATGATGTCAATCCCTTTGACAACATAACCTTTGGACCCGAAGGCCAACCCACCTATGATCCTGCCATCCTGGATGCCATCTATGAAAGTGAATTCACTGATCCGTATCTGGGCACTCTACCTACCAGCATTAATGTGGACGGCGGCGAATTTGTTGATACCTATTCAAGTCATGCACCCGAAGAACTGGTACCCGGTGCAATATTTGATACCTTGGATTTCCGGGTGTTCACCACACCAGGATCGGACTGGGCCAATGACGGTCACGGATTCAACGTGGTCAACGTCAACTATGTGTATGACAGTGGTACCGCAGAATACAGTTTTGCCGGTCTCATGGAATACCCTGTGCAGGTCCGTGTATTCAATCTCACAGTGGGTGTGAGATTGGATTTAGACGTGGACTACACAGTGGATTGGATCAACCAGACCGTGGAAATCCTAAGCAATGCTACTGACGATGACGTGTTGGTGGTGACTACGTACGGTCTAGGCGGTGGCAATCAGATCTATCGCACTGCTTTTGCGGGTACTCCTGTTGGTGACTCGGTGACCATTCCTGTGCAGACCACTCTAATACAAGAGTTGGTGATATTCAAGAATGGCAGTCTGATCACGGCATATACCTCGGCTGCCTCTGGTTCCTATGCCACACAGATTACCTTTGTCACGCCGTTGACCACCGCGGATTATGTTAGCATCACTGCCTTGGGAGCAACCACTGGTGTCACAGCGTCGTGGAGCACGCCTGTCACACAGTATGTGGTGGCTGATGGGACCACCTTGGCTTTCGCCTTGTCTAACAGTGTGCAAGGTACCAATCCGGCCAATATCATCGTGGATAAAAACGGCCAGCGAGCCAGACCTGCCGAAGGCATCGAATACACAGCCGACGGATCCAGTGCGGACTTTGCCTTGCCCACACGCGGTGGATACATCTTGGGTCTGGTGGCCAGCAACGAAGTCGCAGTGTACGTGAACAACACAGCACTGATCTTGGGCGTGGGTTTCGTGCTGGAGCCCTGGGATGGTGGCAGCAACCGATCAGTGCAACTCACAGTGCCTCCCGCAGCTGGAGACACAGTGCTGATCTCAGTGAACCATGCCGCGGATTACTACATCAGTGGCACCACATTGATATGGAAATCCGGCAGTCCTTTGGTGCCCATCGCCGGAGACATATTGTCGTTTACCACATTCAACGACACATCACAACAACAGATTCTCACCCAGGTATTTGTTGGACCAACATCATCCGGGCTCCTGGTCAGTGAAGGGTATGACACTACGCTGTATGATGTGGGCGATGTGTCTGGTGCAGCAGGATCATTTGATTTTGCCACAGGAACCGTGGTGCAAACCAATAGATTTGACACTGGTCGCACAATCACCAATGCCAGCAGACTGAATGTGACCTTGGATGGATTTTACTTGTTTGAAGATTCAGATTTTGTGGTAGATGGCACGGCCATAGTGATCATAGGTGCACCAATCAATGCTGCACAAGTGGTATCTATAGAAAGTTTCACCCAGAGCGTGGTTCCAGGAGAGGTAGCGTTCCGCATATTCCAAGACATGCGAGGTCAGCAGAGCAGCTATCGCATCACTGCTGCCACCACCACTGTGTTAGCCCAGGCCCTGGATGCCAGCGATGACGTCATCTACGTGGCCGATGCTGCCAATCTCAGTGAACCCAACTTGCCGCATGGCATATTTGGCCTGATCACCATCAATGGTGAACGCATAGCCTATCGCAATCGTGATACCACAGCCAACACTGTGAGCGGGCTCAGGAGAGGTACTGCGGGCACAGGTGCAGCGGATCACGCTGCAGGATCCGCGGTGTATGACATAGGTCTGGGCAATCTTCTGCCAGCAGAATATCAAGATCGCAGCATAGAAGACAACTTGCTGGGTGATGGTGTGACCACGGTATTCACTGCAGACAGCATCGATCTTGGATTGTTGGATCCTGCCGATGTTGATCTGGCAGTGCAGGTCTACGTGGGTGGCATACTGCAGAGTGGTGGCTATACCATCACAGCAGATGATCCGGTCACAGTGACTTTTGCCACAGCACCCACTGCTGGCTATCAGGTCAGCATACGTGTACGCCAGGGCCTGAGTTGGTATGAACCCGGCACAAACACAGCCGGCAACGGTGTGGCCCTGCAGGATACTGACACTCTGGCCGCAAGGTTCATCAGGGGTGATTGATCAAGATAAATAATCCATGCCAGAAAATCAAGACAAAATGCCAAATATTTTAACCGGTCAGAATCTGCAACGTTCAATACCTGCCCGACCCAACGAAACTTCGGGACTGAACATCGACGAGCATGTGCGTATATTTGATCCCAATTCTCAGCAGGTATTCCTGGAGAAAAGAGCATGATCACACTGGGACCAGCCACTGTCAAAGGCATGCTCAAGATCTATGATCCTGTGACCAAGGAAGTATTCGTAGACAAAACCAATGCGATTCATTTTGAAAACATGAGTATAGCCCTGGCCCAGAGCCTGGCCGAGTATTTCGTGGCCGGACAGCAGGTGGGCTATATCTATGCCATGGCCTTCGGCAACGGCGGATCAGCAGTGGATCCCACAGGCGTGATCACTTATCTGCCACCCAATGTTACAGGACAAAACGCAGATCTCTACAATCAGACCTATCTAAAAGTTGTTAACCAGAATTCCGCTGCCAACACAGATCCCACCCGCAACAATCTCACTGTGCTGCATACTGCGGGCAAGGTGTATACAGATATCTTGGTCACATGCTTGCTGGACTACGGTGAACCCGCAGGGCAACAGGCCTTTGATAATTCAACCAATTTCAACGGTGAATTTGTTTTTGATGAACTGGGACTCAAGGCCTGGGAAGGAGCCAGTGATGATCTCATGCTGATCACCCATGTTATTTTCCATCCAGTGCAGAAAAGCCTTAACCGGCAGATCCAGATAGATTATACTGTGAGGATACAGACCTTGACCAATTTGAGCACGACATAAATATGGGTATAGAATCCGCCCATAAATACACACAGGACATGGAGTAACACATATGGCATATACCATAAATTTAACCGACGGTACCATATTCGCCACAGTGGCAGACGGTACCATCAATACCGCGTCCAGCATGACGCTGGTGGGCAAGAACTATGCTGGCTACGGCGAATTTTTGGATGAGAACTTTATCCATCTCTTGGAAAACGGGTCAAACACCACGGCACCGGGTGCTCCATTGACTGGTCAGCTTTGGTGGGACAAGACCAACAACGTGATGAAGGTCTACAATGGCACCACGTTCAAGGTAATCTCCGCTGCCACTGCCAGTGCCAGTGCTCCGGCCAGCAACGTGGCTGGTGATCTTTGGTTTGACACCACCAATCAACAGTTGAAGGTCTACAACGGATCAGCATTCATCCTTGTGGGTCCAGCATCTACATCTGGACAAGGTACATCCGGTGCCATCGTCACCACGGTACAAGATACTTCCTTGGTAGACCATGTCATAGTGCAGCTTTATGTAAACAATGTGATCGTGGCCATCGTCAGCAAGGATGCAACATTCACTCCTGGTGGTGCTGGCGTCACTGGATTTGCC
>Ga0172376_10004122_pt1 | contig 16709 bp, 13 predicted proteins | sample Lak35m_FD_121114 | JGI IMG/M metagenome (GOLD analysis project Ga0172376, IMG submission 121114) | Freshwater microbial communities from Kabuno Bay, South-Kivu, Congo - kab_092012_35m | ecosystem: Environmental > Aquatic > Freshwater > Lake | place: Democratic Republic of the Congo: South-Kivu... | reverse complement strand
ATCGATTAATGGACGCCCGTTTTGCAGCTGCGGCGGGTGCTGAGCGCTTGCTGCTGCAGGTGCCAGGGGATATGCAGATTTGGAATGAGATCAGCGGATGGGTTGCTGGTCCCGAATTATGGCTCATTGCTAACCTTGCGACGGTTGAACATGGGCCTTCGGGGTTAGGTTCTTACGCGGATTGCACCGGTTGTTTTGTTCGGGATGGGGAAGTATGGGACAAGATTTCGGCAAACCTTGAATGGACCAATTTAACGGGTACTGCTTGGGCCTTGGGCCTGAATCCCGGTGTTTTGCACACGATCCGCCAAAGCGGACAAGAGGGGCGTCATCCTCCGGGCTGGGTTGTTTTGGATTCCCGTGTTCTGGATTCCTGTATTTTGGATTCCGATGATGCCGATTCGATCAAAAAATCCTTGGCTGGAAGTCCAACGGCATGGTATCTGGGGATGGCCTTGGATCAATATCCCTCCAAGCTGGACGATTCCATTTGGGAAAGGTGGCTGGATCAAGGGGAGGAACTTATGGGTTTACCCTGTTCTGGCCTTTGTTTTGAGGGCCAACCCGGACATGATTCGGACTATGTTACGCTACAGGATTATCTTGATACGGTAGGAGGGCGATGGTTTTAAGGCCAATGAGCACGAACATAATGAATGGGTAGGCCTTGGGCCATGTACCTTGATTCGTAGGTTGTTAGCACCGAAAGCGTTTGTTGTTCCTGGTCGTTGCGTTGGGCAACTGCATCGGGGTGGTGGACATCGCGTAGGCATCGTTCCAAAACCAGTCCTTCCGCTTCCCAGGCTTCGAGGGTATAGTCAAACAAAGGGGTGTTATCTGTTTTGAGATGCACCTTGCCTCCTATTTGTAACACATTGCGGTATCTTTTGAGAAAGGCCGGGCTGGTCAGCCTCTTTTTTTCGCGACTTTCTCTAGGCTGGGGATCCGGAAAGGTGATCCAGAGCTCAGATAGTTCACCCTGGCCAAAGTACATTTCTAAATCCTCCAATCGGGTCCTCAAAAACCCGGCGTTCTGGATTCCATGGGCTTCGATCTGCTTGGCTCCGTGCCACATTCGGGCGCCTTTGATATCGGCCCCTAACCAAAGGCTCTCCCTAAGTTGGAGGGCCATACCAACCGTCCATAGCCCGGTTCCGCAACCCACTTCCAGGAGGAGCGGAGGCTGGGAGATCGGTGTGGGTTGGGGGTCCACTTGGTGAGGGTCCAAGAGCCGCTGCCTCCAGGTCCCTGCCGCGTTTTGGGGATGCTCCCATACCCGGGGCATCTGTGCCATTTCGGCAAAATGCAAGAGCTTTCGTCTAGACAACGAAAATCAATTGGAGGGTCTGGGCTGCAGCGCCCGTTGATACAGACGAATCGTATTTTCTAAACCCAAATACAGGGCATCGGCGACCAAAGCATGACCGATGGATACCTCGTGGAGAAGGGGTAGTTGCTCATGCAGGAACGATAGGTTATTCAAGTTGAGATCGTGTCCCGCATGAACCATCAGTCCGCGGTCCAAAGCGACCTGGTAGGTTTTGCGGTACGGTGTAATGCACGGTATCGGATCAGCCCCGGAATCAAAAGCCTTTGCAAAATCTTCGGTGTACAACTCAACGGCATCAACGCCCAGGTCAGCCGCTTGTTCGGCCCGAAGAGGATCCGGATCGACGAACAAAGAAACCCGTATGCCCGCGTTACGAAGGGTTTGGATCAGAGGTTTTAACGCAGGCCCATCTTGGTTCAAATCCCAACCGTGATCCGAAGTTCGTTGGGATGGGTGATCAGGAACCAGGGTGGCCTGGGCGGGGTTGACTTCCAGGACCAAAGCCATAAAGGAAGGTTCCAACGGGTTGCCTTCGATATTCAGTTCGGTACGGATGGAACGACGAAGACCACGTACATCATCCGGCCTGATATGCCGGGCATCGGGCCTGGGGTGAACGGTAATTCCATTGGCACCAAACCGCTCACAGTCCAAGGCGAACTGTACTGGGTCTGGTACGCCATGATCCCTGCTGTTACGTAGCAGGGCAATTTTGTTCACATTGACGCTAAGCCGGGTCAAAGCGAAAAGCTCTCACCGCAGGCGCAGGATCGGGCGGCGTTGGGATTATTAAAATGAAAACCTTTGCCGTTAAGCCCGTCACTAAAGTCCAATTCGGTACCCACCAGGTAAACCAAACTTTTTTTGTCGCAAAGCAGGCGCACCCCGTGGTCTTCGAAGCGCTGGTCTTCGGGTCGTGCTTCGGCTTCAAAATCCATACGATAACTTAGACCGGAGCATCCACCGCTAAGGACCGAAATCCGAAGGTAGGATTTACCGGCTTGTTCGGGGTCCTGGAGCAGGCTTCGAACTTTGTCGGCGGCTTTGGGAGAAACTTGTATCATAGTTTAGGCAAAATTAGCCTCTTCCAGCGATTTCCTGACGGGGTGCCGTTGTTATTTTGGGGACAAGAAACATCATGACTCCTTCCTTGGACCCTAAGCCTAAATCCGAATCCTCGGGGGACTCCCCTCATTTTCCTGCCGATCTAACCCGAATCGAGCACTTGGGGATTGCTGTACGTTCCTTGGCCGAGTCCGAACCGCTGTATACCCGTCTTTTGGGAACTCCGCCCTACAAAAGCGAGTTCATCGAGCGCGAAGGGGTTCAGACCCTCTTTTACCAGGTGGGCCCCAACAAAATTGAATTGCTCGAAAGTCACCGTCCGGATTCCCCTATCGCTCGATTTTTGGAGTCCAAAGGCGAAGGCCTACATCATGTGGCCTATGCGGTCGAGGATATCCTGGCCACCATGCAGCGACTCCGTGATTTGGGTTTTAGGCTCTTATCCGAGGAACCTCTCCCCGGGGCTGATCGGCAATGGGTCTGCTTTGTGCATCCCCGCAGTGCTGGGGGGGTCCTGGTGGAGCTGTGTCAACCCATGCCGGCTCTACCCTAGGCAGGCAGAATTCCGAGTTGCTTTCCGACCTTACCAAAAGCATGAAGCATGTGCTCCAGCTGGGAACGGGTATGGGCAGCCGATAGTTGAACCCTAATTCGGGCTTGCCCCTGGGCCACCACCGGATAAAAGAAACCGATCACGTAGACACCTTCGTCGAGCAAGGCATCGGCCATGCGTTGGCTCAGTGCAGCATCGTACAACATAATTGGAACGATGGCTGAGCCCCCATCTTTGTAATCAAAGCCAAGGGATCGGATGCCTTCTTTGAAGAAGCGCACGTTTTCGGCTAACTTTTGGGGCAGTTCGTTGCTTTGTTCCAACATCCGAAAAACTTCCAGCGAGGCTCCTACGATAGCAGGGGCCAACGAATTGCTGAACAGGTAAGGACGGGATCGCTGACGCAACATGGCAATGATTTCGGCACGTCCGGTGGTATATCCGCCCATGGCTCCTCCAAGGGCTTTGCCCAGGGTACCGGTCACCAGGTCTATTTGCCCGTGCACACCACACAACTCGGGAGTGCCACGTCCATTGGCGCCCAGAAATCCTGCGGCATGGCATTCATCCACCATGGTTAATGCGCCGTAGTTTCGGGCCAAGGCCACAATTTGATCCAGTTGGGCGACATACCCGTCCATGCTGAATACGCCATCCGTAACAATGAGTACGGTTTCGTGGCCGGCTTCTTGGCATTCCTTAAGACAACGTTCCAAATCCGCCATGTCGTTGTTGGCGTAACGGTATCGGGCTGCTTTGCAAAGTCGTACCCCATCGATGATGGAAGCATGGTTTAGTGAATCGCTGATGATGGCGTCTTTTTCGCCCAGAAGGGGCTCAAATACACCACCGTTGGCATCAAATGCAGCCGCATAAAGGATGCTGTCCTCGGTACCGTAAAAATTCGCAATGGCAGCCTCCAACTCTTTGTGAATACGCTGGGTTCCGCAGATAAAGCGAACAGAACTCATCCCAAAACCGTACTCATCCAAGGCGCGGTGGGCAGCAGCCACCACGGCAGGATGACTGGACAAACCCAAGTAGTTGTTTGCACAGCCGTTGATGACGACCCGGCCATCATCCAAGGTGATTTCAGCGTCTTGGGGGGAAACCAAAACGCGTTCCTTTTTGTAGAGGCCTTGATCGCGTAGATCTTGGAGTTCTTTTTGGAGTTTGGGCCCTAAGCCCAGGTGGTACGGTTGCATCATTTTTTATTGTAACAATTTCCAAATTTCATCCTTGAGCTCGGGTATGCCCTCGCCAGTCACCGAGGAGATAAACATCGTGGGGACACCTTCCGGCAATTCACGCGATAGGCCTTGCCGCAATTCAGCGTCTGCCAAATCAGCCTTGCTGATCGCAAGAAACCTCCTTTTGCTTAGTAATTCGGGGTTGTATGCTTCCAATTCATGAACCAGAATGCGGTATTGTTCGAGGATAGAGTCGGCATCTGCGGCGATGACAAACAACAAAATAGAATTACGCTCGATATGCCTCAAAAAACGATGCCCCAAACCTCGACCGGCATGGGCTCCTTCGATGAGTCCCGGAATATCGGCCATCACAAAGGAACGAAAGTCGCGGTAGGGGACGATTCCCAAATTGGGCACCAGGGTCGTAAAGGGATAGTCTGCAATTTCGGGTTTGGCGGCCGAAACGGACGCTAGGAGGGTGCTTTTGCCGGCGTTTGGAAACCCTACCAGACCGACGTCGGCCAACAGTTTGAGTTCCAGGATACGCCAAGCTTCCTGGCCGGGTTCACCGGGTTGGGCAAAGCGAGGGGTTTGTCTTGTGGCGCTTTTGAAATGATGGTTACCCTGGCCACCGCGGCCGCCATGGAGGAGGATCGCCTCTTCGCCGTCGTTGGTAATCTCCAGGATTTTTTGTCCGGTTTCTGCATCGCGGGCTACGGTTCCCAGCGGGACTTCGAGGATGACATCGTTACCCTGCGCCCCTGTTTTGAGACCGGAGGATCCGCTCACCCCGGCATCTGCCATGACGTGTTTGCGGTATTTCAGGTGCAGAAGGGTCCATAATTGGGCATTGCCGCGCAGAACAATATGACCGCCGCGGCCCCCGTCTCCTCCATCCGGACCGCCTTTGGCGGTGTGTTTGTCCCGATGGAAGTGGACAGAGCCTGCCCCACCGTTGCCGGAGCGGCAACAGATTTTGACATAATCAATGAAATTACTTTCGGCCATGGACGATTAAGGCGACTTTAGCGCCCTACGGCCTCCCGAATCCGAGTATAGATTTCTTGGATGCTTCCTGTTCCGTCCACTTCCTTCCATTTGTTTTGATGCGCATAGTATTGAGCAACCGGGGCGGTTTTGGCAAGGTATTCCTCGATGCGTTGAGCAATGATTGCCTCGTTTTGGTCGTCTGCACGACCAGAATCTTGGCCTCTCAAGAGGAGTCGTTGAACCAATTCGGGCTGTGGAACGACCATCGAAACCATGCAATGGATGCTTTGACCCAACCCCTCCAACAAAAGGTCCAAGGCCTCGGCCTGGGCCAAGGTTCTGGGGAACCCATCAAAAATAAAGCCCTTGGAATCGGGGTTCTCTTCCAAGCGATGACGAATCATACCGATAACGACCGTGTCCGGAACCAGTAATCCAGCGTTCATGAGCCCTTGGGCCTCGAGACCCAGAGGGGTACCCGCGGCAATTTGGGCTCGCAATAAATCCCCGGTTGAGAGGTGAATAAGGCCCAAATCCCGAATCAAATTTTGGGATTGGGTCCCCTTGCCGGCACCGGGGGGGCCAAAGAGAACAATGTTGAGCTTCATGGGCCAAAAGTACGAAACAAGGGAGGGGGGCAGGGCCTGTTTCCTCCCCTCTGCCCCCTAATTTTGCGGCCTATGAATCCAACCTTTCATACCGCCCCCGAAGACGCCTTTGTGCGTCGCCATATCGGCATTCATCAGCAGGCTTTGCAGCGTATGCTTCAAACCGTTGGCGCTACGGATTTGGAGGCCTTGGTGGCCGAAACCGTCCCGGCCGGAATTCGAAGCGAAAGGCCGATGAATCTGCCTACTCCATTGACCGAGCAGGAACTACTTACCGAATTGGCCCGCATCGGGGACAAAAACAAGGTTTTTCGCAGTTACATCGGTTCGGGATACTACGGCACCTTGACACCGGGGGTCATTCAGCGCAATATTTTGGAAAACCCGGGCTGGTATACCCAATACACGCCTTACCAAGCAGAAATTGCTCAAGGACGATTGGAGGCGCTGTTGAATTTTCAGACCATGGTCTGCGATCTTACCGGGATGGAAATCGCCAACGCGTCCTTGTTGGATGAATCCACCGCAGCCGCAGAAGCGATGCTGATGCTTTTTGCGAACCGCAAAAACACCGAACACCGCAAAATTTTTGTTTCACACAAGTGCTTTCCTCAAACCAAGGCGGTCTTGGCAACAAGAGCAGAACCACTTGGAATAGAGGTTGTTATAGGTAGGATAGACGATTTGAATTTCAACGACGGGTATTTTGCTTGCCTGTTTCAATACCCGGACGGTTATGGACGGGTTAGGGATTATGCCCCATTTTGTCAACGGGCCCAAGAGGCCGGTGTTGCCACCGCGGTTGTGGCGGATATCATGGCTTTGGTGCTTCTGCCATCGCCTGGATCTTGGGGAGCGGATGTGGTGGTGGGTTCGGCTCAACGTTTTGGGGTGCCGATGGGGTATGGTGGACCGCATGCGGCGTTTTTTGCCACCAAGGATGCCTACAAACGGCATTTGCCCGGCCGGTTGATTGGCGTTAGTGTCGATGCCGAAGGCAAAACCGCCTACCGAATGGCGCTTCAAACCCGTGAGCAACACATCCGCCGCGAAAAAGCAACGTCTAATATTTGTACTGCCCAGGTTCTTTTGGCCATTATGGCCTCCATGTACGCTGTTTACCACGGCCCGGCAGGCCTCAAGGCTATCGCCATGCGCATTCACCGACGGGCAAGGGTTTTGGATGCGGCCTTAAAGGCTTTGGGCTTTGATCAAATCAACGACCTGTATTTTGATACCCTGGTATGCGCCCTGGATAAGGAGTCGATCGAAAAAATTCGAGTTATTGCCGAATCCAAGGCCATGAATTTTAACTTTTTGGTGGAGGGACAGGTTGGAGTTTCGGTGGACGAGACGACCTCCCTACACGATTTATCCCAAATAGTTTCGGTTTTTGGAGCTATCACCAACGGACTGCAGGTGGATGTGACGGAGCTCGACGCTCAAGTGGACTCCGATTTTTTGCCATCGCGCGCCGATGATATATTGACCCATCCTGTTTTTGGTCGATATCACAGCGAGCACGAAATCTTGCGTTATATCAAAAGATTAGAAAGCAAAGATTTGTCCCTTTGTCATTCCATGATACCCTTGGGATCTTGTACCATGAAGCTAAATTCATCTACCGAGATGATGCCTATAACATGGTCTTCTTTTGCGCATATTCATCCCTTAGCCCCGATCAATCAAGCCCTTGGTTATCAGCAAATATTTACTGAACTTCGACAGTACCTGCGGGAGGTCACTGGTTTCGCTGACGTGAGTTTACAGCCTAATTCCGGGGCTCAAGGCGAATACACGGGGTTAATGGTTATCCGTGCCTACCACCGATCGCGCGGTGATTACCATCGTAACATTGCGTTAATTCCCTCTTCGGCACATGGAACCAATCCCGCATCGGCGGTGATGGCCGGAATGCAGGTGGTCGTTGTTGCCTGCGATGCGCAGGGTAACGTCGATGTGGAGGACCTACGTCAAAAAGCCCAAGCATATCGTACTGCTTTGTCCTGCCTTATGGTAACCTACCCGAGCACCCACGGAGTGTTTGAGGATAGGATACGGGAAATTTGTTCGATTATTCACGAACACGGTGGGCAGGTTTACATGGATGGTGCCAACATGAATGCACAGGTTGGTCTGACATCACCCGCCTTGATTGGTGCGGATGTTTGCCACCTCAATCTACACAAAACCTTTTGTATCCCCCACGGTGGTGGTGGTCCTGGGATGGGGCCTATTGGGGTTGCTGAGCAATTGGTCCCGTTTTTGCCTGGTCATCCTGTGATTGAATGCGCTGGACCTGAAGGCATTGGTCCGGTTTCGGCCGCCCCTTGGGGAAGCGCTAGTATATTGTTAATATCCTACGCCTACATTCGTATGATGGGGGCCCAGGGTTTGACGGAGGCCACTCGTTACGCTATTTTGAATGCCAATTACATCAAAAACCGCTTGGAGGGAGCCTACGGGGTGCTTTATACCAATGCCAACAACCGATGTGCCCACGAGATGATTTTGGATTTGCGACCTTTCAAAACCAGCGCTGGGGTTGAGGTGGAAGATGTCGCCAAGAGGCTGATGGATTACGGTTACCACGCTCCAACCGTGTCATTTCCGGTGGCGGGAACCATGATGGTGGAACCCACCGAGTCCGAAAGTTTGGAAGAATTGGATCGGTTTTGTGAAGCCATGCTGTCTATCCGCAAGGAAATTGCGGCGATCGAAAACGGTGCAGCAGACCGACAAAACAACCTACTCAAGAATGCACCCCATACCGCCCGTGTTTTGGTTGCACCGGATTGGAAGCGCCCTTACAGTCGTCAGGAGGCCGTTTTTCCTGCCCCTTGGTCTGAGCAAAACAAATTTTGGCCATCGGTAGCCCGGGTGGATAACACCTACGGTGATCGCAATTTGGTTTGCGCTTGCCCTCCTCTGGAGTCCTACGTGGTTTGAGGTTAATCGAGGCAGCCCCCCTTCCGTTAAAGGCATTTTAACGGCAAAAATGCCCTTAGATGGGCCCTTAATGCGTAACTTTGTTATATCCATGGGCATGGTCTCATGGCCTTAAAAACCTAATTATGCATCAAAACCGAACTTTTTTGCCAACGGCTTTAGTCCTTTTGATAGGCTTGTTCACCTTCGAAGGGGTTTTGGCCCAAAACCAGCGTTCTGTTCAGCCTCGATCGTACCCCGGCAAGCAAGCCAACGAAGAACTAAACCGGCCTTCGAATACCACGACATCCGGCTGGGGTACCGAAAGCACAACGACCTTGTGGACCTTTGATTTCAGCAGTTCAACTGGATTAAGTACGGGAGATGATGCCAATGGTGGGGCTCGTTGGAAGGTGGTTTCTGCTTTGGAGCCCAACTTGACATCCCAAAACTTTGGTCCAACATTCAATTCCACCTCCGGGGGGGCTTTTGCTCTCATCAATTCCGATTCCTTTCCGGCAGATACCCAGGATGATTACCTCATTCTCAAAGTAGGTGCTAGCCTGGTGGGCCAAAGCGGGGTTCAGTTAAGTTTCCGGCACTATTTCCGACGTTTTGCCGAAGATCATGTTGTTGAAGTCAGCAACGACTCGTTGTCTTGGGTTTCGTTTTACAGCTCCTCTACGTTGATACCACGAAATACCACCATCAACAATTCCACCTTGACCCGTTTGAATATTTCTTCGGTTGCGGCCAATCAACCCCAAATTTGGATAAGATTCCGGTATGTGGGGGCTTGGGATTGGTTTTGGGCTTTGGATGACGTGGAAATTGCCAATCTTCCTCCCAATGATTTGGTTTTAGAGGATTGGGATATTAGCCCCAAAGCTGGACTTTGTTTCAATGCCCAAATGGCGCGCGCTCATTTGCAGGATTCCCTCATTTTTTCGGGTGCCGTCCACAATTTTGGGGTGAACACGCAGCCCAATGTCCGGGTGAATGCCAGGGCTTTCCAAGGGGCCTCCGCTTTGTACAATACCAATTCACCAGCGGTCGTTGGGATGTCTTCCAATAACCGCGATACCCTGGAGGCTAGACCTTATTTGGCTATGGCTAATCGCCCGGTAGGAACCTATACCCTGCGTATCGAAACTTTATCCGATTCAACCGATGGGTCACCCTCCAACAATGTGGATACCACCATGTTGTTGGTTACCGAAGATCGAATTTCTCCATTTTATCCGGCTTCAACCAGCCTGGGTACGTTGGGTACGTCCAGCTTTTCGGGCGAAGAAGACGGGGTCATCGTAACATCCCTTATTAATTTGAGTGCTCAGGATACCGTAACCGGAATCCGGGTCTATTTGCGGTCGAACACCGTTCCTGGGGGCCTCATTGCCGTGAGCATGCGTGATACCGACGGCATTGAAGGATCTCCAGCCATTGAGTTTCCTGTTTTGGTTGAATCGGATTTGACAACGGTTACAGCGGCTGATGTAACGCGTGGTTATATGAACATCCCCATTCCCGCGATTTTGGCCGGAGTACCGCAGGAAAGAATCCTACCTGCAGGACCTTATTACGCCGCGGCTCAGTTGTTTTCCAATTCGGCTGCCAATCATATTCGAATTCCTGATGATTTGAGTAACGAGGCCTTTATGCCCTGGTATGCTTCCATGGTGTATTTGCCAACCGATGGAAGTTGGTATTCCAATGGAATTGCGATGGGCGTTGCGGCATTGTTTTCTTCAACGACTTCGCTCCAGGAAATGGGCACCAACAAGAATTCGGCTATGGCGTATCCCAATCCCTTTCAGAATGAGTTTCATTGGAAGTTGCGCCTGGAGTACCCCGCCCAGGTTCAATCGTTTTGCTACGATATGCAAGGACGTTGTGTTGCGCAAGGCCCCATCATCGCAGCAGATTCCGGCAACTTGGATTATATAACCCCAACTGAACAAATTCCGAACGGTCTGTATCGGGTAGAAATACGAGCTGGGCAACAACGCCTAGGCTCACGTCTCCTCGTCAAAAATTCTCGTTAACCCAGTCAAGCTCTTTTGAAGTCTTTTTCTTTCAACTCGTAATCCCTTAATCCATGAAAAATCTTCGCTCAATGTTTTTTTGGTCCATGATGTTGGTGGCTCCTGCTACCTCATGGGCACAGTCCAGACTTAGCTCCCATCCCTTGCCTTCGCTGCGCCAATCGGCTGCAATGGAAGTAGGAGGAACCGCCTCCGCCATCAGCGGTACCGCAGGTTCTTCGGGAGCAACCTTTCAGACCGAGGCCATTAATATTTGGACGGAGAATTTTGGCTCCAATCCCAACAGCCGCGGTTGGATGAATTATGGGTTTCGTGGAATCAATACCGGCAATACTCCCGATACCAACGGGGTTTGGGAATACCGTGGAACGTCCACCCTTCCTGCAAGTGGAACGGGATCACGTGGTGCCTATGCTGCCGGTACAACGGCTATTCAATCCCCAACGCGTGTTAATGGATTCATGATTTTTGACTCGGATTGGTTGGACAACAACGGTTCGCCAACCGGTACGGGAGTTCTTGGGTCCCCACATCGGGGTATGTTGATTAGCCCTGCGATTGATCTAAGTTCACACGATTTCGTAAACTTATCTTTTTATCAGTATTATCGTCGCTTTGGTGGCCCAGGGGGATCGCAGAGCGCAACGGCAACGTACTTGCTTTTTTCGGTCGATAACGGCACAACCTGGTCCGATACCTTGGCCTTGAACAGCAGCATTGCGGTTAACTCATCCACCTCCAGCAGCACGATGACCAGGATTAATGTTTCTCCGTATATCGGTGGTCAGGACAGTGTCAAAATCGCTTTTTTGTTTAACGGAGACTATTATTTCTGGATGGTCGATGATATTGCCATCGAGCAGGCACCTCGTGTAGATATGGCCATTACCAACACCGCATTTTTGCCGGATACCGCTGCAGGTCGAAGCATCGAATACGGCATGGTACCCAATGCCAACAAGACTCCCTTGATTTTTCAGGCCCGTGTTGCCAATATTGGATCCACGGTTCGTAACAATGTTCAACTTTTGGTTTCGGTGATTGATACAACCGTTCCCGGAACTCCACTGTTTACCGGAACATCAGCTATTTTGCCCTCTTTGGATCCGTTTACCGATACGTTGATGAGTATATCGACGTCTTATACCCCGAACCTCCTCAAATTCACTCGGGTTAATTATAGTTTGACTTTTGATTCCACCACCATGGACTCCACGGCCAACAACACGGCATCACGCCAATTCGAATTGACGGATACCATGTTGGCCTTGAATGTGAGTTTTCCAGCAACCCAATTGACCTTCGGTACGAGGAACTTTGTAGGTAATCCCCCGGTTTACGACATCAAAATCGCTAACATTTCTCAGTTGGTTAGCACCGATACGGTGACTTCCGCAACCGCCAGGTTGGTGAATACGGGTACTTCAACATCCCAAGCGGGTGGTCTTTTGTATTTCACGTTGGAAACGGGGGATGCGACTACCGGCTTGCCCGGCGGAACGGCTTCGGTTGTCCTAGAAACGGATTTGTATACGTTAACTGCGTCGGATATATCTAGAGGACGAGTAACTGTGCCATTTCCTGCAACATTGGGAGGTAGTCCCCAAGAGCGTATCGTCGCACCGGGAGAGTACTGGTTGGTTGCTCATTTGTTCTCCAACAATGGTTCCAATCATATCAGCTTAATCGATGACCAAACGGTGACGATGCCTTGGTTTGCCACTGTTTTGTTCAGGAGCACCGATTGGTTTAATAACGGGAATGCCGCCCGCATGTCCCTCAATTTTGGTCGTGTTGCTACCGGGACTCAAGTGGTTCCGCAGGAAATGTTGGCCGCTGTGGCTTACCCCAACCCAAGCTCGGATATTTTGAACATCAAGGTCAATGCGGCTCGTGATTTGGGCAAGACCCGATTGGTTATGACCGATTTAACGGGCCGTGTTGTTTTGGAAGAACGTTTGAACTGGATTGGCCAGGGTGGTCGTCATCTTTTGGATATCGCCAACCTACCGAACGGTACCTATTCGTTGGAGATCCAAACCGAAGCCGGTTTGGCCCGCCAACGCATTATGATTCAACACTAATTCCCCCAGTGAACCAAAGAAACCGCCTCCATGCCGGGGGCGGTTTTTTTGTACATTCATGTTTCCAAAACTTGAACCCAGGTAGCTTTGAAAATTTATAAAAACCATAATTTACAGGCGTACAATACCTTTGGCTTGGAGGTCCATGCGGGCTACCTATTGGAGGTTGGCCACGAGGACGACTTGCCCAGGGCTATCGAAACAGCCGACGAATTAACCCAAGGGCGTTTTATGTTTTTGGGAGGCGGTAGCAATGTTTTGTTTTGCGGAGATTATCCTGGGGCGGTGATTCGCTTAGCTTTTGGAGGAATTACCCATCAAGAATCGGGCAAGGATGATGTTTTGGTGGAAGCGGGGGCGGGAGTTTCATGGCATGACTTGGTAACCTACAGCACCCAACGCGGTTGGTGGGGTTTGGAAAATCTGGCTTTGATACCCGGATGTGTGGGCGCTGCTCCGATTCAGAATATCGGGGCTTACGGGGTTGAGCAAGGGGACTGTTTTGAACACTTGAGCGGTATCCCCTTGAACGGCCCGCCTTGTGTTTATCCCAAGACGGTATGCTCCTTTGGTTATCGGGATTCTATCTTCAAAAATGAACTAAAAAATAAATTTGTTATCACAAAGGTTACGTACCGTTTAAGCAAACGCCCCAATCCTCGGTTGGAATACCAAGATCTCCAAAGCCGACTGCACAAGAGCGCAGGGGCGGCAACGCATGCGATGCCTAGTTCAGAGGCGATTGCCCAGGAAGTTGCGGCCATTCGTCAATCCAAGTTACCCAATCCGGCTTTGTTGGGCAATGCGGGAAGCTTTTTTAAAAATCCCCTCCTAAGTACAAGTCAAGCCGAAACCCTCAAGAACAGGTACCCCGATTTGCCCTTGTTTGGGGCCAAGGTGATGGCGAGGGAGGAGGTGGCCACTCAAGGGGCGCACTCCCAAGCGGCGCACAAAACCTCAGCCGCTTGGTTGATAGAGCGCTGTGGTTGGAAAGGACATCGACGGGGAGCCGTTGGGGTTTCGGAAACCCATGCACTGGTTTTGGTCCATTACGGAGGTGGCAAGGGTCAAGACCTTTGGCAATTGGCTTCCGATATTCGCTCGTCGGTTCAAATGGAGTTTGGGATCGATTTGGAGCCCGAAGTGAATGCGGTTATTTAGGTGTCCATTAGGTAAAGGCCTTTGGAATTGATTCGCACCTTGGTTCCAAGGGGCAAGGGGTAATGGCGAAGGCTGTGGCCAAAGGGTAATCCATAAAGAACCGGTATGCGGAGGCTCTGGGTTCGTTCAAGGGCAATGCCGATGGGTTCTTGGCCGTGGGGTACATCGTTGTCTTTGATTTCGGTAAAATCCCCCAGCAAAATTCCCTTGAGGTTGTCGAGAAGTCCACTTCGTCGAAGGGCTAACCACATCCGGTCCAGATGATACCGGTATTCATCCAAATCTTCGGCAATGAGAATAAGGTCTTGACGCTTGGGTAGAGAATTTGAACCCAAGAGGCTGTAAATCACCGATAGGTTTCCCCCAAAAAGTCGCCCTTCCAAGTTTTTGGTCGTTTTGTCTTTGGATGGGGGCCAACCGTACAAAGAAGAGGTAGGAGCGTTGCCATAACTTACCGGCAACGGGGTTTCCGGGCGATTGGCAAAGGCGATGTACGGAATGCTTGGCTTTCGGTATTGACCTTGCAACAGGGCCAGGGTAAGATCCCAGCTTTGCCGACTCCATTCGGTGGTGTTGAATTGAAAGGGCATGGGGCCGTGGAGGCTTGCAACCCCGGCAATTGCAAGGGCATGGTTCAAGAGTGCCGTGGAATCACTATAACCACAAATCCACTTGGGATTTCGCCGAAGGGCAGACCAATCCAACAAGTCAAGAACACGGGCCGCACCATAACCCCCGCGGGCCATAAAGAGGGCCGAGATATCGGCTCGGTCCAAAAAGCGTTGCAAATCTTGGGCCCTTTCTTCGTCGGTGCCGGCCAATTGATGTTCAAATTGACCTACACTGAGACCCACCTCGACTTCAAAGCCCTGACGCCCCATCCATTCCATCCAAGGACGAATTTGGGCGAATTCAACGCCCCTGGATGGGGCAACCAAGCCTACGGTGTCGCCTTTCCGCAAAAAAGGAGGGACAAGGAGGGATTGGTTAGGTTCCAACACGGTTTTCCGAAATTACGTTGGTTTGGTGTTACGCTGCAATAAACATTCAAAAAGCAGGATACCGCCGGCAACCGAAACATTCAATGAACCGATGGATCGTGCTCGGTCGGGCATAGGAATTCGTAACAATGCATCGCAGCGACGGAGGGTGTCGGGACTTAGACCTCGGTCTTCAGCCCCCAAGACCAAAGCCAAAGGCCCGTTGAGGTCTTGATCTCTTCCTAAATCCTTGCCTTTTTCGCTGGCTCCCATGATGCGAAAACCACTGCTTGCCAAATAGCGCAAGGCATCCGGAAGCGCAAGGGTGCGGCATACAGGTAACAATTCCAAGGCTCCTGCGCTGGCTTTGATGGCATCCGGGGTAACTTGGGCATTGTCCAAGCCAGGAATCAGAAGAGCATCGGCACCAAGACACCAAGCCGAACGGGCCAAAGCCCCCAAATTTCGAACATCCGTGATACCATCACTGACGACCAACAGCGGGGCGATGCCTTGTTCAAAGGCCGTTTGAATCCAATCCTCCAGATGATGGTAGGCAATGGGCGATGCCTGTGCAACAATGCCTTGATGATTGCCAGGACAGAGTTGTTGGAGCTTTTCGGGCGGAACTTCTTGGACCGGAACCAATCGCTGCCTGGCTTCTCGTAGGAGTCCTGAAATGGCAACATCTTTCTTGCCCCGCTGAACCCAAATCCGGTTAATCTCCTGCCCTGAATCCAAAAGAACCTCCACGGCATGAATGCCGGGCCTTAAATCTGCTTGGCTCCTACCGCCTCCGCTGCCGCCTCTTGTCCTATACCCTCGATCCCTGTTCATGCCGGGACTAGGAAACGGAATTTGAAGGAACAGACCCGGGGTCCAACAAAACGCAACGGCTTAAGCACCAAGTGCCGTTAGGCGTTTCTGAAATCCATCGGCCAAGGAGCCTTGACCGAAGTTTCTGGACAAACGTACCATTTCGTTCATGACCGCCCGTGCCGCTTGTTCATCCCTTTCGTAAAAGCTACGCTGTTCTCCGCGCAATGAAGCAAAATAAACGGCTTCGGATTCGTACGTGTCAAAAAACTCTTTGGCCAGGCGATTGGCTTTGTCCGACGCCCCCGCCCGGTGGTAAAACTCAACCATTTGGTAGTTGTACGGGAGGTAGGTGATTTTGTGATTGGGCATTTCGGTATCGCATAGATCCAAAACTTGAATAGCATCTTTGTTGCGGCCTTCTAACAAAAGATTTTCGACCAAACGCATGGCGTTACTGCGCAGGTTGATGGTCATGCGGTTGGTTTCGGGGTCAATATAAATTTCTTCTTTCATGCGACCCCAACGGAATTTTTTGGTGAAATTCTCCAACATGATATCGACCGCGGTTTGAGATGGCATCCCTTGGTTGGCTGGCACCCGAAAAGGGGTTAGGCGATAAACAAGACCCTCCAAGCGGAAATAATCTTCCAAGCCCAGGTATTGTTCGGAACCCATCGAAACAGTCCAGCAAACCGGCCTCTTCCAGCGATTCTGGGCCAACAGGTCCATGATAATCAAATCGTTTTTCATCACCCCGTTGCGAGCAAAGGTCCATTCAATGCGCTGTGGGGTACGCGATGAATCCGCTGTTGTAACAGCTCCCTGTGCCAAAGCGTTTTGGAAGTTAACCGGAAGGGAGAAATTTTGGGTTGGGAAATAATTGATCATGGTTCCACTCTGGGTAGGCAATTTCGCCGAAGGGTCGTCGCTGGCCATGAATTGAACCAATTGCT
>Ga0172376_10004121_pt1 | contig 16709 bp, 14 predicted proteins | sample Lak35m_FD_121114 | JGI IMG/M metagenome (GOLD analysis project Ga0172376, IMG submission 121114) | Freshwater microbial communities from Kabuno Bay, South-Kivu, Congo - kab_092012_35m | ecosystem: Environmental > Aquatic > Freshwater > Lake | place: Democratic Republic of the Congo: South-Kivu... | reverse complement strand
GCACGCCGTGGGCAAGAGGCGCTTTTGGTCGAGCAGGATCGAGGCCGCCATCGCCACCGCGCTCGAGGCCGGCGCGAAGAAGGCCGAACCGGTCTTCCGGAGGCCCACGATCTCCGCGCCGCCGTTCTTCGTGCGCGTCGCCATGGCCTCGATCGAGCCCTTGTCCAGCAACTGCTGGATGCCGACGCCGTTGACGTTGCAGTACTGCGGCACCGGCACCATCGAGTCGCCGTGCGCGCCGAGCACCATGGCCTTGACGTCCTGCACAGAACTCTTCGTCGCCTCGGCGATGAACCAGCTGAAGCGCGCGCTGTCGAGCACGCCCGCCATGCCGGTCACGCGCGCGCCGGGGAAGCCGGTCTTGGCGCGCATCAGGTGCACCATCGAGTCGAGCGGGTTCGTGACCACGATCACATGCGCGTCCGGCGACCCGAGGCGCACGTAGTCGGCGACGCTGGTGATGATCTTCGCGTTCGTCTCGAGGAGGTCCGAGCGACTCATGCCTGGCTTGCGCGGCAGGCCGGCGGTCATGATCACCACGTCGGATCCGTGCGTGTCCTTGGGATCCGCCGTGCCGCGCACGCGCGCGCCGAAGCCCTCGACCGCCGCCGATTGGTTCAGGTCGAGCGCGATGCCCTTGGCGCGACCGTCGAGCACGTCGATGACGACGATCTCCGCGGCGAGGTTCTTGTACGCGCACAGCTGCGCGCAGGTCATGCCGACGTAGCCGGCGCCGACCACCGTGATCTTCTTCTGCGAAAGGCGGCTCATGGGCCGCGCAGGATAGCGACCGCGGAACCGGCGGCGGCAACCGCGCGCGCGGAAATGCGCAGGCGCGCCCGCGTTTGGAGCCGCTTCAGCGCAGCGCCTTCAGCCCGACGAGCAGGCGCTCCTCGTCGCGGCTGGCGAGCCGCGCGAACGACGCCGACCACGCCCGCTCGGCCACGCGCTCCTCGAAGGCGGCCGAGCGCGCGTCCCATGCCGCCAGGAACTCCTGCTCCGCCCACGGCTCCAGCACCGAAGCCGCGCGCGGCTCGAGTCGCGCCAGCCTTGCATCCTCGGCGCCCAGTTCCAGCGCCGCCGCGCGCGCCGCGCGCAGGTACTCGACCAGCAAGGCCCGCTGCTCGTCGGCGCGCGCGCCCCGGCCCCAGGCGAGCAAGGCCACGAGGCGCGTGGCTTGCGCTCGAGCGGACTGCGCGCCATCCAACTCCTCGGCGTGCCGCAACCCGCGCGACAACGCGATGTCCTTCAGCGGCAGCAGCTCGCCGTCCTTGGCCATCGAGCGCCACGCGCGGTCGAGCGACTCGCCGCAGCCCGGATCGAAGCCCGCGCTCTTGGCGCGCGCGTCGGCGAGCCAGTCGCGCAAGGCGTTCTTCAGCCACGCGGGCATCGCGTTCCACGAGTCGCGGTCCTTCTCCTGGAACCACAATGACAGCAGCGCCTCGCGAGCGAGGGCGCGATGCTCGCGCTCCTTGGCGCACGCCAGGCGCGCCGTCGAGACGCCCGCCTTGGGAGCGAAGTCGCCGCGGAACGAGGCCGGGAGATCGTCGCCGTGTCCGTGCACCAGCACGATCGGCGGCCGCGCGTGCTCCGCGGGCGCCATCCAGCCGAAGGTCCGCTCCATCCAGCTCCACTGCTGCTGCAACTCCTCGACCAGGCCGCGCACGCTGGAAGAGTCCTCGCGCGCCAGCACGCACCAGCCCTTCAACTGCAACGCGCGCCAACCATCCGGTGGATCGAGACGCCACTCGTCTTGCTCCTGCGCTTCGATCAAGCGCTTGCGCGCGCCACGCTCGGGCGGCGTGAGCTGGCGGAACTCGTTCCAGCTCAACGCGCGCGCCGGAGCCGCCGCGGGCCGCGTCTTGGCGCCCACTCGCGTCTGAGGCGCTTCGATCGCGTGCGCTTCGACCTTGGAAGCGCCAGCGACAAGGACCATGGCGCACAGGATGCCGGCGCACAGCCGACGCAGGGACGCGGAGAGTTGCATGCAGGGGGATGGCGAGACGATCCCGCCGGAACGCCCGGCGGCTGCGTCGCGCTGCCCTGCGACGCGACCTAGGCATCGAGCGGAGGCAGGGCGGGGCCATAACTAAATTGCGATTTCCATCCGCTGACCGGGCGCCGCCGACCGCCCGGCCCATGCGCCGCGCCGCCGCCGTGACAGCCGTGCCAAGCAGTTCTCCTCGCCGTCGGCGGCTGCGCTTTTTCGGCTCTTCACGGCAGGTCGGCGCGCCCACGACGAGGCCCCCTTGGCAGGCACGCGCCACAGTCGCCCCCGCCTGCATGCCGCGGCCTCGATGGCTCGCTAGTCCCCCGCCGGCCGCGCAAGCAGCGGTCTCGACGTCCACGTCGCCGGCTCCGACTTGCCGCCCTCGCGCACCCGCGCGCCGCACCGTGTCTCCCCCATTTGGAGAGGTGCCAGAGCGGCTCGATGAACTGGCTTGTTACCCCAGTAGGCGCCGGCACGTCCGCGGACCGCCGAGGGTTCGAATCCCCCCCTCTCCGCCAACCACGGCGTGCTGCGCGAGTCCGCGCGAGTCCGCGCGAGACGCGCGCGGCGAGTTCGGCGGCCAACCGCGTGCCACGCCACGCAGCCAGGAAGCCCGCAGGCCACCACATGCACACGCCAGCCGAAGACCACGCCAAGCATAGGCACCCCGATCCGGAGGATGCGCGCCTTCGCGCCCGCGCGAGCGGCGAACCTGCGCTCGGCGGTGTCCGACTTGGCGTTGCTGCTGGAGCGCGGCTACGGCCGAGGCGCTGCCGCCGGCCTCGTCGCCGACAGGTGGCGGTTCGTGTCGCGCGAACGCGCCGCCCTGCTGCGCCTTGCCTGCTCCGACCTGGAGCGTGACGCGCGCGCGCGCCGACGCGTGGACGAATTGCGAGGCCGACGCGTGATCGTCGACGGCTTCAACGTGGCGATCACGCTCGAAGGCGGACTGGGCGGAGCCGTGGTGTTCGCCGCACGCGACGGCTCCACGCGCGATCTCGCCTCCGCCGCGCGCTGGCGTCCCGTGGCGGAGACGGCGCCAGCCCTCCATGCCGCGTGCGAGACCATCGCGGCGCTCGGGCCCGAATCGGTCGATGTGCTGGTCGACTCGCGGGCCGTCGTCGCCTCCTCGGACAGCGCGGTGCTCGACCGCGCCGCGGGTTGGTGCGACCTGCCCGGCGACATCCTGCGCGGCCGCCGCGAACCCGTGTGGTGGGTGCCGACGCCCACATGTACCTCCCCCATGTCGAACTCGGCGTGGACCATCACCTGTCCTACTGCCAACCCAGGTCGCGGCACACGCGCCCTCGAAGAGCACGAACCCTGGCGCGCAAGGGGCCACTCCTTTCCGAAGACATCTTGGTCGAGGCGGAACTGCGCGAGTTCCACCGCGACTTCCCCAACCAGATCCAGCGCATCGACGCCAAGCTGTGCAAGCTGGCCTCCATCGACCGCGACCGCCACGTGTTCGGCGCCAAGCACCACCTCTACCGCCTGCGCGCGGCGTGCACCGCGGCCGAACTGCGCGCCTTCGAGGAGGCGCTGGAGCTGGCGCTGCCGACCGACTTCCGCCGGTTCCTCGCCGAGATCGTCAACGGTGGCGCGGGTCCCGCCTACGGCGCTGCGTTCGTCGTCGATCGCGAGGGGGATTTGCTGAACGAGCGCCTGCGCAAGTGGAACCAACTGCCACGCCACTCCGGCAGGCGCAATGTCGCTTGGAACGCGGTCGAGGCGGCCTTGCCGCCGGGCCCGCTCCCGCTCGACTGCACGATCCTGGTCCGCCACCTCGGTTGCGAGATCAACGCCCAACTCGTGCTGCGCGGAGACCATCCGGGGCGGCTGTGGGCCGACAACACCGGGGCCGAACTGGCCTGCGGGGGCTCTTACTCGAACTACGTACGAGATGTGGCTGGACGAGGGGCTCCCCGGTTGGAACTGGCACTGGGCCGGGCGCCCGGCGCGGGGCCGGCCGGCTCAAGCCGCCTGTACGCCGCGGCGCGCCAGGCGCCGCCAGGTGTCCACCACCGTGTCGGGGTTGAGCGAGATCGAGCCGATGCCCAAATCGACCAGCCATTCGGCGAAGTCTGGGAAGTCGGATGGCCCTTGGCCGCAGATGCCGATGTAGCGGCCGCGGCGGCGGCACGCCTCGACCGCCATGGCGATCAGGGCGCGCACGGCGGGATCACGTTCGTCGAAGCTGGAGGCGACCAGCCCCGAGTCGCGGTCGAGTCCGAGGCACAGCTGGGTCAAGTCGTTGCTGCCGATGCTGAACCCGTCGAAGTGGTCGAGGAAGCGGTCGGCGAGCAGCGCGTTCGACGGCACCTCGCACATCATCACGAGGCGCAGCCCGCCGGATCCGTCGGGCCGCGCGCCGCCGCCGCGCGCCAGTCCGTGGCGCGCCAACAGGGCGACGGCGCGCTGGGCCTCGGACAAGGTGCGCACGAACGGCACCATCAGCTCGACGTTGGTCAGGCCCAGCTCCTCGCGCACGCGCTTGAGCGCGCGGCACTCCATGGCGAAGGCCTCGGCGAATTCGTCGGCCACGTAGCGCGAGGCGCCGCGGAAGCCGATCATGGGGTTCTCCTCGACCGGCTCGAACACCTCGCCGCCGACGAGCGCGCGGTACTCGTTCGACTTGAAGTCCGACAAGCGCACGATGACGGGCTTGGGCCAGAACGCCGCGGCGATGGTGGCGACGCCTTCGGCCAGCTTGTCCTCCCACCACCGCGCCGGCGAGGCGTGGCCCGCGGCCAGTTCGGCGACGCGCGCGCGCACTTCGTCCGGCAGGCGTTCCGGCTCCAGCACGGCGCGCGGGTGCACTCCGATGGCGTTGCCGACCACGAACTCGATGCGCGCGAGGCCCACGCCTTCGTTGGGCTGCGTGGCGAAGCCGAAGGCCAGCTCGGGATTGCCGACATTGAGCATGAGCTTGCACGGCGCCTCGGGCAGCGGCTCGTCGACCTCGACGACCTCCTCGAGCGGCAGCGCGCCGCGCCAGACGACGCCGGTCTCGCCTTCGCAGCACGACACGGTCACCACTTGCCCGTCCTGCAGGCGCTCGCGCGCGTCGCCGCAGCCGACGACCGCCGGGATGCCCAGCTCGCGCGCGATGATGGCCGCGTGGCAGGTGCGCCCGCCGCGATCCGTGACGATGGCCGCCGCGCGCTTCATCACCGGCTCCCAGTTGGGATCGGTCATGTCGGCCACCAGCACGTCGCCCTTCTGCACGCGGTGCATCTCGGACGGATCGCGGACGACGCGCACCACGCCGACGCCGACTTTGGTGCCGATGGCGCGACCACTCGCCAGCGCCTCGGAGCGCGCCTGGAGCTTGTGCCGCACGCGACGCGCAGGGCGCCGCGACGCGACGGTCTCCGGGCGCGCCTGCAGGATCCACAGGCTGCCGTCGCGGCCGTCGAGTCCCCACTCCACATCCATGGCGCGGCCGTAGTGACGCTCGATGGCGACGGCGCAACGCGCGAGTTCCAGCACCTGGGCATCGGACAACGCAAAGGCGCCCCGCTCCGCCGCGCTCGTCTCGACCACGCGCACGCGCTCGGCCGAGCCGGGCTCGGCCCAGACCATCTTCCTCTCCTTCGAGCCGAGACGGCGGCGCACGATGGCGGGCCGTCCTTCGGCGAGCAGGGCCTTGTGCACGTGGTGCTCGTCGGGATTGACCGCGCCCTGGACGACGCACTCGCCCAGTCCATGGCTGGAAGTGACGAACACCACGCCGTCGAAGCCCGATTCCGTGTCGAGGGTAAAGAGCACGCCCGAGGCGCCGATGTCGCTCCTCACCATGCGCTGCACGCCCACGGACAAGCTGACGTCCTCGTGGCGGAATCCGTGGTGCGCGCGGTAGGCGATGGCGCGGTCGGTGTACAAGCTCGCGTGCACGTCGCGCAGGTGCTCGAGCACCGCCTCGACGCCGACGACGTTGAGGTAGGTCTCCTGCTGCCCGGCGAAGGAGGCGTCGGGCAGGTCCTCGGCGGTGGCCGACGAGCGCACGGCCACTGGCACAAGGGCGCCTTCGCGCGCCTCGAGCGCCGCGTGCGCCGCGCGCACGGCCTGTTCGAGCTCGGCGGGCAGCGGAGCGGCGCGGATCCACGCGCGCACCTCGGCGCCGCAAGCGGCGAGCGCCGCGACGTCCTCCACATCCAAGCCTTCGAGTCGCCGGGCGATGCGCTCGCCAAGGCCGTCCTGCGCCAAGGCAAGCCGGAAGGCCGTGGCCGTAGTGGCGTAGCCGCCGGGCACGCGCACGCCCGCCTCCGACAGCGCGCCGATCATCTCCCCCAAGGAGGAGTTCTTTCCCCCCACCAGGGCCAGGTCGGCGAGTCCGACATCGGCGAGGTCGAGGACGAAGGCTTCGGCGCGGGAGGAGGGACGGGGTCGGGACATGCTCGCACCACTTGGCTAGAGTCTGGGTTGATGGATCCGAACCAGCGCGGGAACGCGAACGGCGCGCGCAGCGTCTACTTCGTCTCCGACAGCACGGGCGTGACGGCGGAGACCTTCGGGCGCTCGCTGCTGGCGCAGTTCGGGCTCGGCCGCCGTCGCGACGACGCGTCGAACGTGCAGGAGCACCGCCTGCCCTTCGTCGACAGCATCGAGAAGGCAAGGGCGGCGCGCCGCGCGATCGACGAGCAGTGCGACAAGGACGGCGTCCGCGCGCTGGTGTTCAGCACGCTGGTGGACGCCTCCATCGCGGCGGAACTCGGCCGCACCAAGGGCCTGTTCCTCGACTTGTTCGCTTCGTTCATCGGACCTTTGGAGCGGGAACTGGAGCTCAAGGCCGAGCACGTGCTCGGCGCCTCCCACGCCGACGCGCAGACCCCCGCCTACCGGCGCCGCATCGAGGCCATCGACTACGCGCTTGCCACCGACGACGGCCAGCGTCCCGACCGCTTGCGCGAGGCCGATGTCGTGCTCGTGGGAGTCTCGCGCTGCGGCAAGACCCCCACCAGCCTGTACCTCGCCATGCAGCACGGCCTGAAGGCGGCCAACGTGCCCCTCATCCCCGAGGACTTCGAGCGCGCGCGGCTGCCCGAGGCCCTCGCCGGCCTCGAGGGCCGGATCTTCGGCCTGACGATCGCCCCGGCGCGCCTCAGCGAGATCCGGCAAGGTCGCCGGCCGGGCAGCCGCTACGCGGCCCTGGAGACGTGCAGGACCGAGATCGAGCAGGCCGCCGCGCTGATGGCCGCGGCGGGGATCGCCTGCCTGTCCACGACCTCGCGTTCCATCGAGGAGATCGCCGCCACCGTGCTGCAGCAACTCGAGGCCCGACGCGGCGCGGGGCGCGACGCGTGAGCGCGCGCGTCCTCAGGGACGCGGAGCCTCGGGCCGCAGCCAAAGCCAGGCGAGCACGACGACGAGCACGGAGACGACCGTGGCGGCGAGCGCAGGTCCCATGCCGGAACTGAGGATGCCGAAGGCGGAACCCGCGCCCATGGCGACGCTGGCCGCGACCTTGGCGCCGCGCGACACGACCCCATGCTCGAACCACGCCTTCAGCGACTTCCCGAAGCGGGGATGCGCCAGCAGCCAACGGCGCATGCGCGGCGAGCCGCGCGCCCAACAAGCCGCCGCCAACAACAAGAGCGGCGTCGTGGGTAGCAGAGGCAAGAAGGCACCCACGACGCCCAGCGCGAAGCACAAGGATCCAGCGGCGGTCCACACGGCTCCGCCAATGCGACGCGACGCACCGGACCGGGTCGATGCCCCGTCCGGCGCGTCGTGATCTTCGCGGCCGCACTGCAAGTCGAGCCGCCGCGCGAACTCAGGCCTTGATCTGGCCGAGGGCCTTGATGATCGCGGCACCCATCTCCTTGGTGCCGACGGCTGTCGGGTCGTTGCGATCGGACTTGAGGTCGTAGGTGACGTCGCGGCCTTCCTTGATCACGTGCGCGATGGCCTTCTCGAGGCGCGTGGCGGCCGACTGCTCGCCGAGGTGCTCGAGCATGAGGACGCCCGACAAGAGCATCGCGGTCGGATTGACCTTGTTGAGGCCCTTGTACTTGGGCGCCGAGCCGTGCGTGGCTTCGAAGATGGCGATGCCGCCATCGCCCTTGTTCTCGCCCGGCGCGATGCCGAGGCCGCCGATCAAGCCGGCGCACAGGTCGCTGAGCACGTCGCCGTACAGGTTCGGCAGCACGATGACGTCGTAGTCCTCGGGCTTCTGCACCAATTGCATCGCCATGTTGTCGACGATGCGATCGTCGAAGGCGATGTCCTTGTACTGCTCGGCCACGGCGCGCGCGGTCGACAAGAACAAGCCGTCCGAGAACTTCATGATGTTGCTCTTGTGGACGGCGGTCACCTTCTTGCGGCCCTTCTTGCGCGCGTACTCGAAGGCGGCGCGCACGATGCGCTCGGTGCCGAACACCGAGATGGGCTTGATGCTGATGCCGCTGTCGGGGCGGATCTTGGCGCCCGAGAGTTCCTTGATGTACTCGATGAGCTTGAGCGCCTTCTCGGTGCCCTTCTCGAACTCGATGCCGGCGTAGAGGTCTTCCGTGTTCTCGCGGAAGATGACCAGGTCGATGTTGTCGTAGCGCGAGCGCACGCCTTGGTAGGTCTTGCACGGGCGCACGCAGGCGTAGAGGTCGAACTCCTTGCGCAGCGCGACGTTGACCGAACGGAAGCCGGTACCCACCGGAGTGGTGATCGGCGCCTTGATGCAGGTCTTCGTGGCCTTGATGGCCTCGAGCGTCTCGGGCGGCAGCGGCGTGCCGGCCTTGTCCATGATGTCGACGCCGGCGTGGGCCACGGTCCACTCGAAGCCGACGCCCGTCGCGTCGAGCACGTCCTTGGTGACGTGGGCGAGTTCGGGACCGGTGCCGTCGCCGAGGATGAGGGTGACCGGGTGGCGCTTCATGGTGCTGCGAGGTTGGCTGGCCGGTCTGTTTCCGGCTTGGGGGAGGTCTGCGGAGGTTCGCCGCGAACGAAAGCGCGAACCCTCGGCCGCACGGCGGGGCGAGGAGTGTAGGCGCGCTCCACCCTCGGGGCAAGCAAGGCGACGCAGGGCCGGCGCGGTGGCGCGCTCAACCGCCGGCGGCCGGCGGGACCGGGTTCGGGCCCCCGCCTTGGGAGTCCGACTTGGGTCGCAGGCCACCCTCGACCGCGTCGCGCCAGGCGCGCGCGCGACGCGCCCGATCGGCATCGCTGCCCATGGGATCGAAGGCGAGGTCCAGACCCGTGCACGAGCGCAAGGCGACCCAAGCAGCTTCGCGCACGGGCGCCTTGTCGTCGAGCAACGCGTCGCACAAGGCAAGCAAGGCCTCGCCCTCCTTCGTCTTCAGGTCGCGCAGCGCGCGCGCCGTGGCGGTGCGCACGAACAAGTTCTCGTCACGCAAGAGCGGCACGAGGTGCGGCACCACGAGCGGATCGTGCGATTCGGCGAGGAACAGCACAGCCTCGAGGCGCACCGCCTCGCTCGGGTTCTTGAGGTCCCCGAGGCGCCCCTCCCAAGCGGGACGCGGCGGCGCGGCGGCCACGCCGGGAGTTCCGGAAGCCGACGCGGCCTCTTGCGCCGCAGCCACGCCGCGACCGAGTTCTTCGATGCGCGCAAGCAGCTTCACGCGCTCGTCGCCCAAGGCCCGCAGCTTCGACTCGAGGTCCTGCACGCGCGGCGCGAGCGGCTCGAGCGCCTGCAGCCGCGCGCGCAGCAAGTCGGCCTCGTCGGCGCGACGCGCCAAGGACTGCAACGCGGAACGCGCGTCGGCGAGTTGGCCTTGCAACTCGGACACGCGCCGAGCGGCCGTCTCTTCCGCCACGCGCGCGGCCTCGCGATCCTCGCGCGCGCGCGCGCTCCACTCGTCGGCCCGGCGCGTCAGTTCGCCGCGCAGCGGTTCGAGCTGCGCGAGTTTGATCTGCATGCCGCGCGACTCGCCTTGCAAGGCCTGCAGGCGATCGTCGAACACGAACCAGGCAGCGACCACACCCGCCAAGGCGCACACGGCCAAGCCCGCCCCCAGGCGCCCGAGGGGGACCGACGCGGGGGTCGCTGGCGGCGCGACAGCGACAGCGGCGGCGAGCGACGACGGCAGTGGCTGCGACGAGGCGGTAGCGAGGACGGACGCGGGCTCCGCGACCGTGGCGGGCCCCATCGCGCGCTCGCAAGCAACGCACACCACGCCCTTGCCGCGATGCACGGCGCGGCCGCGCTCGAGATCGGCCAAGGGGATCGACTCGTTGCACACGCTGCAGAAGGTGATGTCCATGGTCGCTGGTGCGGGGCGCGGCGCGGCACGCCACTGGCGCTTGCAAGCTAGCAGCCGGGAAGGCCGCGTCACAGGTGCGCCAAGGAAGGGAAAAGCCGAGCCGTCCACGAGCTGGCACCGCGTGCTGGCACTCACGGGCTCTACTGCGACTGTGGCGCGAGCGTCCGGACTGCTAGGCTCGGAACATGCCCCAGCGCTTCACCCCCACCGAGGCCGTCCTGAAGAGCTGCGCCACGCTCGGCGACCAGTTCCTCGTGCGCGTCATGGAAGCGGAGGTCGCGCGGCGTCCGGCGCACGCCGCCGCGTGGGCTGAGTTGGGCCATGCCCTGACACGGCTCGGCGAGCACGCGCGCGCCTTGGTCGCCGATGCGCGCGTGGTCGAGCTCTCGCCCGAGGATCCCACTGCGCATTACAACTTGGCTTGCTCGTTGGCGCTCTCGGGCCACGAGGAAGCTGCCTACGCCGGACTGGAGCGCGCGATCGAACTGGGCTGGGACGACCCCGTGCACATGGCGGCCGACGAGGATCTGGCCTCCTTGCGCGGTCAACCACGCTTCGAGGCGTTGTTGAAGCGGCTGGAGGGAACCTAGCCGTTCACTGGCCGGACCTGCTCGCCACCGACAAGTTGTCGGCGCCGCGTGCGTTCCACCACGCGTGCCAACGACCGATCGACTCGTCGCGGTTGGCGACTTCCGCGCGCGGGTCGTAGCCGAAACGTTCGCCGGTGGCCTCCTGCAAGGCTTGGATGCACAGGGCGCGCGTCATCAAGCGCTCGTCGCGCAAGCCCCCGATCAGGTGCGGCGCCATGGACCAGTCGCCTAGTCGCAACAAGGTGCGCGCGCGCTCCAAGGCCAACTCGACGTCCGGACCCGCCGCGGGCCAAGGCAGAGTGTTCAACGGCTCGACGAGGCGCGCGTCGCGCGTGGCGCCCAGGGCCGCCAGCGCGGCGCAAGCCACGTCCTTGCGCGGATCCAGCACCATGCCGAGCAGGGTCGGATAGGCCGGCTCGCCCACGCGGGAGAACCAGTGGATCAACTCCACGCGTTCCATGCCGTGGGTCCACGGCAAGCGCTTGGCCTCGGCATCGATCTGCTGGCGCAGCGCCGGGGAAGGTTCGAGCCAATCGCCACCAGCGTGGTCGAGCGACTGCTGGGTGCTGCTGCAAGAGGTGATCAGCGCCAGCACGAGCGGCGCGAGGTGGATGGTCTTCATGGGGCGTGGCAATGGTTCGGGGACGCGCGCGGTCCGGGCCATGCGCAGCCCGATCCCACGCGTCACTCATCGACCATGCCGAGCCGCAATCTTGAAGATGGGCGCCAACATCGCCCCACATAGACACGCCCCGGCCAGCAGGAGCAGCCAACGCGCGCCGCGCGCGGCGCGATGCAGGGAATTTCCTTCCACCTCGCGGGAAGGAACGACCGCGGCGGCGGCGGGCAGCTCCGGCTCGAGCACCGTCACCAGCGGCGCGACGAGCCCGGCCACGGAGAGCTCGACCGAACGGCCGCCAAGCGCGAGGCGCGCGAGATCCGTCAAGTCTCCTTGACGCACCGACGGGTCGGAGGCGGGAGCGGTGGCGAGCAGCATGCCGCGGCGCGCCCCGTCGGCACGCACCTCGACCTCGACCGCGGCGGGCACGCCGCTTGGCAAGCCCTCGAGCGAGAAGCAGTCTTGGAAGACTCGCACGCGCGGCGTCCCGGTGGTGGGGCGCACGGCCAGCACCGCCGCGGCCAAGGCGCTCGGCGGAGCCAGTCCGTCCGCGTCCGCGACCGGCGCGCCCGCCAGTCCCAGCACGCGACCGGCCTCGACGCGTCGCAGCGCGGCCAAGGCGCCGGACTTGCCGGTCTCCGAGCGCCACTCGAGTAGCAAGTTGGCGGCTGGATGGGCGCGCAGCGACCACGCGCACGGTCCGGCGAGCAGCTCCGCCGCGAGCGGCGCGCCGAGCAGCGGCTCGATCACCTCGACGCGCAGCGCCGCGGCTCCGCACTCGATCAGGGAGTCCGCGCCGGCCCGGCGCAAGGCGCGCGCCAGCAGTTCCGCGGCGCCTTCGCCACGCAAGTCCCCCGCCTCGACGACGCGTCCGCACAAGGCCGCCAGCAACTCGCGATCGGGCAGCGCTCCGGTGGCGACGGCGGCCAGTCGCACGCTACGCGCATCGGCGGCTTGGCGCAGGGCGGCGGCGCGGGCGAGCGACCCGATGGCGACCGCGCCGCCTGTCGCCCCCTCCGTCGCCCCCTCGTCGAGTCCGTCGCCGACGACCAACAGCACTGCTCCAGTTTGCACGCGGCGCTCGAGCACCTCCTCGAAGCACGCCAAGAGGCGCGTGGCTCCGCCCGGCTCGGGCAATCGCGGAGCCGAGCCCGCGCGCGGCCTGGACTCCGCGTGCAGGCGAGCGGCGAAGGGATGCAGCACGAGCTCGCGTTCCGCGCTCAGGTTGTCAAGTAAACCAGACAAGGCCCCGCGCGCGGCTCGCATGGGCTCGCCGACCATCGAGCCCGACACATCGAGCAGCACGTGCACCTCGCGCGCCCCGGACTTCAAAGGCGCTGGCAGCAAGGCGGCCAAGGCGCGCTCGCCGGCGAGCAAGCTGCGCGGACCGGGCACTTCGACGACGCCGCGTCCGGCGGCCAGCGCGCGGCGACGCAGGTCCTCGTCGCGACCCGGATCGACCTCGACCAGCACCTCGGCCGGCTCCGCGGGGATCTCGCCGGGCGCCAAGGCGCGCACGAGCATCCCGCCAGCGCGCAGCAAGGCCAGCGCCGAGGCCGCGTGCTCCTCCGGCGCGACGAGATCGACCGTGGCGGCGCCCGAGCAGGGCACGAACAGCCTGCGCTCGTCGTGCACGATCGGCGCGTCCGTGGTCGGGACGAGCACCAAGACCTGCACGCGCACGAGCGCACCGGGCGCGCTCCAAGGTGGCAGCGACAAGGACAGCGCCGAACGCCACGGACCGGGCGCGCGCGGTGGCGCTTCGGCGCGAGCCAGCTCCACGCCATCCGCGGCCAGCGCGCGCACCACGAGCCGCTCGCCCCGCACTAGTTCCGCCCCCAACACGACCACGAGTTGCGGCAGCGCGCCGTCCGGCACGCCAGTCGGCGCGACGACATCGTGGATCTGCGCGTCGCCGCGCACGCGCGGCGGCGGCGCCAGCAACTCCGACCACACGCCCGCGCTCGCCAGCGCGTCGAGTCGAGCCTGCGCCGCCACGCCGGCTGCGCCATCGCCGAGGATCAGCACGCGCCCGGGCGCCTCGTCCACGAGCGCGAGCGCCGCGTGCAGATCGCCGCGCGGCTCGCCACCACTCGCCGCCGCGCGGCGGGAGGCGAGGACCAGCGCGGGTGCTTCGAGCAAGCGCGCGCCTTCTCCATAGGCGATGCAGGCGAGCGATGCCCCAGCCTCGCGCGCCTCGTCCGCGGCGCGTGCGAGCACCTGCTCCACGGCCGCATCGAAGGCCTCGCGCCCCCCGCAACTCGAGCGCGACAGGTCGACGAGCAACCAGTGCTTGGGCGGCGAGGCCAGGAAGAGCAGCGCTTGCACCAGGGCCGCGACGAGGCACGCGGCCGCGGCGAGGATCGACAGCCGGCGCGCATCCATGCGGCGTTCAGGCCTCGCGCCGCGCCGGGCGAGTGGAGTCGATCCAACCACCGCCGACCAGGCGATCGCCAAGGTAGAACGCGGCGCCTTGACCAGGAGTCACGGCCAGTTCGGGCTCGTCGAAGGCCACCTCGGGCTGGCCGCGCGTCGACACGACCGCCGGCGCGGGACGCGAGCGGTAGCGGTGCTGCACGAGCACGCGCAGCTCGCCGGAATCCGGCGCATCGATCCCGATCCAATTGATGCGGTCGAGTCGGCAGCCGTCGACTCCGCCCTCGAGGCGGGTTCCGAGCACGACGCGCCCTTCGTCCGGTCGCAGTTCGACCACGTACAGAGGTTCACCTCCGCCCACTCCATGGCCGCGGCGCTGGCCGATCGTGTAGTGCTCCGTGCCGGCATGCCGGCCGAGCACCTTGCCGGAGGTGTCGACGAGTTCGCCTCCGTGCAGCGGCACGCCGTGCTCCTCGAGCAGCAGTCGATAGTCGTTCTTCGGCACAAAGCAGATCTCTTGGCTGTCCTTCTTCTCGCTCGTGCGCAGGCCGCGCTCGCGGGCCAGTCGACGAACCTCGGACTTCCTCAACCCGCCAAGCGGCAGGTGCGTGCGGCGCAAGTCGTCCTCGGCCACGGAGAAGAGTTGGTAGCTCTGGTCCTTGTCCGCGTCGAGGCCGCGCGCGAGGTGCACGCGCCCGTCGACCACGCCGAGACGCGCGTAGTGCCCGGTGGCCACGCCTTCGGCGCCGAGTTCGCGCGCGAACTCGATCAACTTGCCCATCTTCAAGTCGCGATTGCACACCGCGCAGGGATTGGGCGTGCGTCCGCGCGCGTACTCGCGCAGGAAGTAGCGCACGATCTCGCCGAACTCGCCCGACAAGTCGACCGAGTGGAACGGAATGCCCAACCCGGCGGCGACCATGCGCGCGTCGCGCGCGTCGGAGAGCGAGCAGCAGCTCTTCTTGCTCGACTCCTCGGCGGGCACCTTGACGCCGTTGCGCATGTACATGCCGACCAACTCGCGTCCTTCGGCGAGGAGCAGCATGGCGGCGACCGAACTGTCGACTCCGCCGCTCATGGCGACGACGAGGCGCCCCGGACGGGGGTCTGCGCGCGGCTCGACGGACGGGATGGAGTCCATGCGCGCATTCTAGTACCCTCTCCGGCCGCTCGGCACGCACCACGCCGGGCCCATACCGCCATGCCCACCTTCCTCACCCTGCTCCAGGACGCCGCCGCGCCCGCCGCCCCCGCCTCGCAACCCGGCGCGCTCGACGCCGTGCTGGGCAGCTTTTTCGTACCGCTGCTCTTGTGCTTCGGCGTCTTCTACTTCCTCGTCATCCGACCCGAGGGCAAGCAACGCAAGAAGCGCCAAGAGATGCTCGACGCGCTGAAGAAGGGCGATTCCGTGGTGCTGTCCTCGGGCATCCACGGCCATGTGTCGGCGATCCACGACGACACGGTCAGCGTGCAGGTGGACGAAGGCGTGCGCCTCAAGGTCTCGCGCAGCGCCATCGCCGAGATCAAGCCCGCCTCCTGAGCATCGCGCCGCCCGGTGGCATTCGCGCCCATGGCCGGCTTCGCGTGGCTGGTGCGAGCATGGACGCGCCTCGTGCGCGGCGATCCGGCGCGTTGGAACGACGCGCGACTGGGCCTCGCGGGCGAGCGCGAAGTGGCACGCATGCTGCGCGTCGAGGGCGATGTCCTGCTCGCCACGCGCCTGCGTTCGTCCTCCGCGGAGATCGACCTCCTGAGTCGCGACCGGCACGGCCGGCTGTGGCTGCACGAGGTCAAGACCACGCGCGAATCTCCGCTGCCCGCCCTAGCCGCGAAGCGCACGCGCGGCTCGCTCTCCAGGCGCGTGCGCGCGGCCCAGGCTGGACGGCTCGAGCGGGCCCGAAGCGCGCTTTCGGCGGCCCGGCGCGAGGAAGTCGGAATCAAGCTGTGGAGCGTGCGCGTCGATGCATCGGGAAAGTTCTTCGCGACGCCAGCGGTGCTGCGCGAGCCGCGCCGCACCTGAAGCGGCGCCTATGGGCTAAGCCCCCGACGGGCAGCCATCCGAAAGATGGCTACACTCCCGCGCCGGCGTCCAACCCGCCAGCGGCACCATGCTGCGCGTCATCCGACACTACCTGCCATTGCGCAAGGCGCTGCTGATCGCCTCCGAGACGATCATACTGACGGCAGTCATCTACGCGTGGATGAGCGCGCACTTGTGGCAACCCGACCCCGAGGTCGAGGCGCGGCTCTTCGGCCTGATCCCGGCCATGACGACCGAGGATGCGCTGTGGCGCTGCCTCTACTCGTCCTTCCTGCTGTCGGCGCTGGCGCAGCTCGCCATCAGCTTCAACGAGCTCTACGACGTGCGGATCTCGGGCTCGCGCTACGATCGCGCCGCGCGCTTCGTGGAGTCGGCCGGCTCGGCGCTGTTCCTGTCGATCGTGATGGTCGTACTGATGGACACGTGGCACCTCGACAAGGTGCTGGACTTCCCGCCGCTCACCTTGACCCAGCGCGTGCAGTCGCTCGTCTTCGCGCTGTTGACGGGCTTCGTGTTGTTGTACGCGTGGCGGTCGTTGTTCCACGCGTTGCTGCGCCAGGAACGTTTCGCGCAGCGCCTGCTCGTGCTCGGCGCCGGCGAGGCCGCCCACACCTTGGCGCGCGAGGTCCTCGAACGCCCCGACGCCGGCTACGCCCTCGTCGGAATGCTGCCCGGCGGCGCATCGACGCGCCAATCGACGCCCCACCTCCTTGCGGCCGTCGACCGCAGCCCCACGCAGGCCTTCGTGTTGCCGCTCCTCGCGACGCACGCGAGTCCGACGACGCTATCGCAGCTGGTCGAGGAGTTGCAGGTCGACACGGTGGCGGTGGCGCTGGAGGATCGGCGCAGCAGCTTGCCGACGGACGAGCTGCTC
>Ga0172376_10004120_pt1 | contig 16711 bp, 11 predicted proteins | sample Lak35m_FD_121114 | JGI IMG/M metagenome (GOLD analysis project Ga0172376, IMG submission 121114) | Freshwater microbial communities from Kabuno Bay, South-Kivu, Congo - kab_092012_35m | ecosystem: Environmental > Aquatic > Freshwater > Lake | place: Democratic Republic of the Congo: South-Kivu... | reverse complement strand
CTACAGACAAGCCCCTCTAGAGGCTAGAGCCTCCTGAGCCAAGGCCCAAGTCACGAGTCTGTCCTGGACTGGGCAAAGGGGCTAGAGCAAGTATCTTTGACTAGCAGGCAGCCTGAAAGATTTTGGCAGGCTCGGCTTGGGGGGAGAAGGACTGCGCAAAGCCTGTGAAAAACGGGTGATCTTAGGTGGAAAGTCGGGCCTGCATCGAGAAAACCAGCCCGTTTTCCACTTGCGCAGGGCTCAAAAACGAAATTTTCGTTTTGCCTTCAAATCAATTTTAAAACCCCTTGCTCCGGGGTCTGTCCCCATCCCAGCAGCAAAAAAATCGGGGTCTGTCCCCGTCCCAGCAGCAAAAAAATCGGGGTCTGTCCCCGCTTAATGACGTTTTCAGCCACGGTGATTGACTCGCAAAACGACAGAAGGTGCGTCCCAATTCCAATCGACGAAGCGTTATTCTAGTGAACGCGGTGGCCAGGTTTGGCACCAGAATCCACTCCAAGCAAAAAGACCTCGGTACCCCCCGCACCTGCTGCCGTCACCATCCCTTCACTAAGCCCAAATTTCATCTGCCGCGGCTGGAGGTTCGCAACAATCACTACCAACCTTCCTTCTAGTTGCTCAAGTGAATATGCCGCTTTGATCCCCGCAAACACCGTCCGAGTCACATCCCCCCCCAAACTTACTGTCAACTTGACTAACTTTTTGGCCTCCGGAACTTCCTCAGCCTTAATCACCCTTGCAACTCGTAAATCTATCTTCGCAAAATCCTCAATCGTGCATGTAGGTGCCAAAGGCTCAGCCTCCAATGGCTCAACGCCTAAGCTCTGCAGATCTTCCTTCTGAGGCGTACTTCCTTCAGATGTAACTGCTTCTATTGATACCGGTGCAGCAGGAATGCCTGGTTTGGTATCTTCTTTACTCTCTTCAACCATTTGCTGTACTTTCTTTGGATCCACGCGTTGCATTAAATGCTCAAACTTCGAAACACGATTTCCAATCAAAGGAGTCTGACTGTCGCTCCATGCGACAATCTCTTCGTTCAATAATCTACCGCATTGCTCGGCTAAACGCGGTAGGACAGGTGTCAAATACACACACAATTGCCGAAAGAGATTCAGTACAATCGTGCAAACTTCTTGCAAACGAACTTGCTGCTCAGGATCCTTTTTCAGTGTCCATGGAGCGGTGTTCTCCACAAATCCATTGGCCGAATCAGCCAACTCCATGATCAAGCGCATTGCTCTTGCATAATCACACTGCTGGTAAGCTTCAGCTATCCTCTGTCCGGCGACCGCACCAGCGTCGAACAATCCTCCATCATAAGGATACTCGGTACTCAAACCTGTGGCCTCAACGAACCTCGCCGTCCGACTGGCTAAATTTACCACCTTGCCGACAAGATCCGAATCCACCTTCGCTATGAACTCCTGCAAGTTCAAATCTATATCCTCTGGCCTCGGCCCTAACTTACTTGCGTAGTAGTACCTCAAATAGGATGGATCGAGCAACTCAAGATACTTACTGGCTCGAATCATAGTTCCCCGACTCTTGGCCATCTTCTCCTTATCCACGGTCAGGAATCCATGGATGTGAACGAAATCCGGCAAGGAATATCCAGACGCTTTGAGCACTCCAGGCCAGAATAATGTATGGAAGTATGTAATATCCTTGCCGATGAAATGATGGATTTGAGTAAGATCGCTCCTCCACCAATCACTCAATTCCTCACCGTGCAATTTGCACCATTGCCAAGTTGACGCGATATAGCCAATCGGAGCATCAAACCACACGTACCAGTAATTTCCAGGACTGTCGGGTATCGCGAAACCAAAATAAGGTTCCGGCCTAGAAACATCCCAGTCACGAAGGGGCTTCCCCAAAAAATGCCCCTTCAGATAATTCGCAATCTCTAATTGCAAATGTTCGCCTGACTGAGTCCACTGGATCAGAAACTCTCGAAGTTGCTCAATCTGCACAAACAAATGCTTAGCGGATCTTTTGATCGGAGTAGCTCCCGATAAGGTACTAATCGGATCAATCAAATCCGTCGGCGAGTAAGTCGCAGAACACTTGCTGCAGTTGTCTCCGTACTCTCCCGGGGATTTGCAACTTGGACAAGTTCCCTTGACAAACCGATCTGCCAAAAATGTTCCTGCCTGGGGATCATACAACTGCTCGACATCATCCTCGCGAATCAGCCCCGCCTGACGAAGCTTACCCCATATCTCTGCGCACAATTGATAGTTCTCAGGGGAGTTGGTTGAACCGTAATGGTCAAACTCAATCCCAAACCCCGCGAAGTCCTTCTCGTGCGCCGCCTGCATCTGAGCTATCAGCTCTTGCTCACTCCTGCCTTCCTGCCTTGCTCGTATCATGATTGCAGTGCCATGCGTGTCATCGGCACATACAAAAACACATTTGCGACCTACCAACTTTTGAAACCGTACCCAAATGTCAGTTTGGATGTATTCGACCAAGTGCCCAATGTGAATGTGACCGTTGGCATACGGCAAAGCAGCAGTAACCAGTAGTCTTTTGTCGCTGTTGGTATTTTCACTCATGAAGTGCTTGAATCTGGAGTTTTTGCGTGCTTGACTGTGCCCTTAGACACTTTCCGAACGCGTAAGTGTATTCCTTAAGCGTTTTCCGGGTAGCCCTTGTCATCTGCGCTCCCAACAGACGCCCTGTCTAGACTTAGGGCAATTCCACGTGCTTTGGGTTCAATTTTTGATTATCATTGTGCTGAAATTTCGCCTTTATCTGCCTGCCATTTCAAATCCTCCTGCCCCAGCTAAATCATTATGAACTCGTTGGACCTACAGGATCTTCAAACCCACCAAGCGCGATCGAATCGCAGACAACTCTTGGGAAATAGCGTCTCTGGCCTAGGTGCTATCGCACTGACTTCTTTGCTCAACCGAGACTCGATCGTTGCCGCCAACCCGCCGACCTGGACTGGCCAAGGACAAGCCCCCCTTGGGGGACTTCCCCACCATCCTCCAACTGCCAAACGGGTCGTAGTTCTATGGCAAGGAGGAGGACCTTCGCATATCGATCTGTTTGACGAGAAACCCGCCATGATCGAACAAGCCGGCAAGGATATTCCAGACTCAATCCGCGGAACAACACGCCTATCGACCATGTCCAGCGGCTATGCGAAGTGGCCATGCCTACCTGCTATCAAACCTTTCGAATCCTACGGCCAATGCGGCATGCGACTCAGCAGCATGCTTCCAAACGTCGGTAGCATCGCAGACGATATCACACTCATCCGCTCGATGTACACCGAAGCGGTCAACCATGCCCCAGGTGTGACTTTCTTTCTAACGGGTGCTCAAGTCCCCGGACGCCCTAGCATGGGTGCTTGGCTTTCCTACGGCCTAGGTAGCGTCACTGACAACCTGCCTACCTTCGTCGTGATGACCTCAAGCGACCGCGGGAAAACCTGCGGACAACTTTTCTTTGACTACTATTGGGGCAGCGGTTTCCTCCCAAGCCGCTATCAAGGCGTTCGATTCCGAAACACCGGCGACCCAGTTCCCTACCTTGCTAACCCTCAAGGGGTCTCCAGCGAATCTCGCCGCGCGATGCTCGATGACCTCGCTGCAATGAACCAACTTCACTTGCAGGAATTCTCTGACCCTGAAATCGATACTCGTATCGCCCAATACGAAATGGCTTACCGTATGCAAACGAGCGTCCCAGACCTTCTGGATTTCTCCAACGAATCCGCTGCAACCATCGAACGCTACGGACCCGACGCCCTGAATAAAGGAACCTTCGCCAACAATTGTCTTATCGCCAGACGCCTGCTGGAACGCGGCGTAGGTTTTGTTCAGCTGATGCATGCTGGTTGGGATCAACACGGAAATCTATTTACCCAGCTTGCCGAACAATGCAAAGACACCGAAGGCCCAGCCGCAGCCCTCGTTAAAGATCTCAAAGAACGCGGACTGCTCGACGATACCCTGGTCATCTGGGCCGGTGAATTTGGACGAACGCCTTTTGGCCAAGGCGATCCAAACAAACCCAATGGCCGAGATCACTTTGGAAAAGCCTTCAGTTGGTGGATGGCAGGAGGCGGTGTACGCGGCGGTCATGTCGTTGGCGCCACCGATGAGTTCGGCTGGAACATCACAGATAAACCAGTCCATGTCCACGACATCCAAGCCACCATCATGCACCTTTGCGGTATCGATCATCAACGACTAACGTTTCGATACCAAGGCCGTCAGTACCGCCTGACCGACGTGCATGGCAATGTCGTAAACGATGTTCTTAAGAACCCCAAAACCGCCTAATTGCTACTTCCTCAAAAAGACTATAGGGATTGAGCCCAACTGCTCACAATTAATAACCCCTGCGCTCAAGCAAAGGAGGTGGGGAAAAGCGAGGTGCGGTATTCCATGCACCATTGCTGGTACCAGCAGGCAATCTCGATGATGCCGATACCGGAGACCTCGACGATCCCACATACACATTGCCCATCGGCACTACATCCACCGTTTGCATCGCAGTAATAACATACTCACTGACCCCCTCCTGACTCAGTCGGATCACCTCGTTGACGTCAGGCCTTGTAACCACACCGTTGCTCTGCAACTGAGCCACAATCACATTGTCGCTGACACCACCTCGTACCATCTGGATGACTTCATCCAAAGTTACCGGCCTGCGAGTCGGTACAATCCTCTGAGGTACCCCTCGCGGAACCACCGCAGGTGTCCCAACCACCACCGTTGGCTGCCCAACATATCCATAAGGCTGAGTGTACATCTGCTGCTGATAGAATTGCTGCCTCTGACGTTCGTAAGCCTGCCGCTGACGCTCATAGCGGTCCCGTTGATTGCCAATCAATCCACCAGCAACCGCTCCAACAGCACCCCCAATGATCGCTCCCTCGGCCGTCTGATCCTTATGGTTGTGCCCAACAACCCCTCCGACGACCGCTCCGGCAAGCCCACCAAAAACAGCCCCACTCCGCGCGTTTTCCTGCCCCAGAGCCTCAGGCCCCATGACCAGAAGGGCTAATGCTAGCACAAGGGTAACTCTGCTGAGGCGGTTACGATTGGTCCCTTGCAATCTACCTACGACAAACTTTTTATTCATGCTCGACCTCGGTCTTCAATCCGTTGATTCCCATGGGACATTCTGAGTTTCGCCACACTTTTGGCACTCTTTTAGCCTCGTATCGAAGTCCAAGCCGTTTTGGTTTCTCCAAAACGCTACGATAGAACTGCTCTAGATTATCGGCTTTTCGAAAACAAGACTGAAACTTTGTGCCCTTAGCCGGGTTGGTTCCTTGTAAGCCTACCCCGTTTTTTCGCCTAACCTTTTCCATATTCTCTTAAACTCGGTCCAACCATGAGTTCGCCAATCGAACATCCCTGCACCGCCCCAGATCACACCGCGGCAAAGGGCAAGCATTCCAAGTGGATTTGGTTCTCGGGATTTGTCGCCCTGGCTTTACTGTCGGCCTGGCTCTTGCCACTTCAAGGATTCAAATCGTCTCCCAAGGCCAGACAAAACGGGGCCGGTTCTCGTCCAGAAACGTCACAGGACTCGAATTCCCAAGCGGTCTTCGTACACTCCACCACCCATAACTTGGACAACCCAGACTGGTCTCGGTTCCGAGGCCCCAACGGTTCAGGAATCAGCTCCGATGCGTCGATCCCTTCGAATTGGTCCGATACAGAAAATCTCAAATGGGCAACGCCCCTTCCTGGTCCTGGATCCTCAAGCCCAATCCTCACCGACAAACTTGTCTTTGTCACTTGTTACAGTGGCATCGACCCACAATCACGTCAAACCGATACAAGCAATCTCAAACGCCATCTGATTTGCCTGAGTCGACAAGATGGTCAAATCCTGTGGAATCACACCGAACCTGCTGTACAACCCGAAGATCGATTCCAAGGAATGGGAGTGCCCGAACACGGCTATGCGACCAACACGCCTGCAACCGATGGCCAACGCGTATTTGCATTCTTGGGTAAATCAGGAGTTTTCGCATTCGATCTCGACGGCAAAAAACTTTGGCAATCCAGCGTGGGAACCGAATCAGGCAATCGAGGTTGGGGTACCGCATCGAGCCTTGTGCTCTTCGAAGATCTCGTCATTGTCAATGCGTCGGAAGAGAGTCAAACGATTCGGGCTTTGAAAGCCTCCGATGGGCAAGAAGTTTGGAAAGCCACCGGCTCAGCACTAGAACTTGCTTACGGTACTCCCATCTTAGCCAAAGTCGATGATCAAAGAACCGATCTAGTCATCGCAGTTCCCGGAGAAATCTGGGGGCTTAATCCGAGAACCGGGAAACTGATCTGGTATGCAGAAACATCGCTCACCGGCAACCTATCTCCAAGTTTAATACTCGACGGAGATACCGTGATTGCCTTTGGTGGGTATCGATCCAGCGGTTCGGTTGCCATTCGAATCGGAGGCAGTGGCGATGTAACCAAAACCCATACGGTCTGGACCAGTCGCAACTCGTCGTATGTGTCAACTCCCATCTTGGTCGATGGCAAGCTTTTTTGGATCGATGACAAAGGGACTTACTATGTAAGCTCAGCAAAAACCGGTGAATTGATCCAACGCAGCCGCGTGGCAAATATCACAAGCAGAGATCGACCGGTGTATGCGTCAGCTATAGCCGTCGGAAACAACCTCATGTTCCAAACCCGGTTTGACGGCCTGCTCGTTACCACCCCCACATCCGAACTGAATGTGATAAGCCAAAACCGTTTTGAATCGGATAAAAGCATGTGCAACGCAACTCCGGCTGTAGATTCGGGGCAACTGTACTTGCGTTCGGATAAACGAATTTACTGTGTAAGCTCGAGCAAATAAAGTGAAGGTTACGAATCCTCTTTCTCTAGGAAAAATTGCATCATGAAAAAGCTACTGATGGCTGTCATGCTCTTAGGCGCATCGACTTGTTCAAGTCTTGCTCAACCTCCTGATGGGCCAGGCCCACAAGGCCCACCCCCTGGTCCAGGCCCACAGGGTTTTCCTGGACCACAAGGCGGCCCGGGTGGTTTTGGGCCCGGAATGAATCGACCTAGCCCCGAAGACTTTGTCAACATGGCCATGCGGTTTGATAAAGATGGCGATGGTAAACTCGATCGTGATGAACTGATGGAACTTGCAAAGGAAAATCAGCGATTCAGGATGCAAGGTAGAGGTCCACAGGGTGGCCCACCTGGAGGCCCTCCAGGCTTGATCCAAGATGCAAGGCCCGAAGGTGGTTCACCTCGCGAAGCCCGACGACCCGAAGGCGGACCACGACCAGAAGGTGGACCACGACCAGAAGGTGGACCACGACCAGAAGGTAGACCACGGCCAGAAGGCGGACCACGACCAGAAGGTGGACCACGGCCAGAAGGTGGACCACGGCCAGAAGGTGGACCACGACCAGAAGGTGGACCGCGACCAGAAGGTGGACCACGGCCAGAAGGCGGACCACGACCAGAAGGTGGACCACGGCCAGAAGGTGGACCACGACCAGAAGGCGGACCACGACCAGAAGGTGGACCGCGACCAGAAGGTGGACCACGGCCAGAAGGTGGACCACGGCCAGAAGGTGGACCACTTGAAGGGGCGCGGGGTCCTGGAGGATTTCAGCCAAATCCGGAGCGGTTTGTCGATCGAGCGATGCAGTTTGATCGCGACGGAGATGGAAAACTCAGCAGAGACGAATTGATGGAGTTTGCCAAAAACATGCCAATGGGTGGTCAGCGGCAACAGGGGCCGGGCGGACCACCCGAAGGTCAACCTGGTCGAGGGCGGGGGCCTGGATTTGGACCCGGTGGTCCTGACGGTATGCCCAGAGGGCCAGGAGGGGCATCCCCTGAGCGTCCTCGTCGACCTGACTTCTAATTTTCGGGTTGCTTGACAAAAAGTCACGCGACTGGGAAGAAACGTTACGGTCGGAAGTTTTCGACAACTCCGACCGAATGGATTCCCATCGCTTTGAGTGCGCTGCATGCATCTTCGAGGCAGTTTTTGTCTGACAGTTCTGCGTCGATTACCACCATCGCAGCGTGCAAGGAAGCGGATGTTTCGTAGCCGACCAGGGAGGTTGACTCTTTGTTCAACACGCAGGAGTCGAGAATCACTAAATCGTATTCTTTTGATAAACGTTCAACGAATCGAGCGATACGGGATCGGTCGCTTTGAAGAATACTGATCGGGTGTGACTCAGTCAGTGGGTAGATCGCGATGTTTTCTTCGACAGAGTGGACGGCTGCTTCATTCATCGCAAGCCGGTCGGTGATGCATTGAAACCATGAGTTTGGGGCATCGATTTGGAGTTGATCAATAAGGCTAGGATGTTGCAGATCTGCGTCAACTAAAGCAACCTTTAAGCCGGCTTGGGATGCTGCTCGAGCCAGATGCATAGAAACAGTCGATCTTCCGGTTCCACGCTGGCCAGCGGTGACGGCTAGCACTTTCAGTCCAGCATGATTCGATGCGGCGAGATGTTGGCTGATGCGGCGCATCGACTCGTTATTGAATTGCTGTAGCTTAAGTACGACTTCAGGCCAACAGAATGCGTCGACTTCCCAGCATGGCGTAACAGGCTCGGGTGTATCCCAAGGTTCCTCAGGAGCGATGGTTTGTTTAGAGGTGTTTCTAGGGCTCTGGGGTGGCAAAGAGGTCTCTGTGTCCCAAGGTCCCAGGAAGGAGATCGGTGTTTGGTTCATGATACAGCTTTGATAAGCACTCTTAAGGAACAGAATTGGGGTTGTTTTCTAGGGTAGCGGGCCGTTGTTTTTAATCCAACGAAGCTCCGATAGGCTGGTAGGGTTTGGGCGGTTGGGCAATCTCCATCGAAGTAGGACGACTTACAGGTGGTATTGAAGCAGATGGGATAGAAGCCGGGATACCGATTGGCTCATATTTTTGGCGAACTGGCGGATAGGTTTCGCCGGTAAGTTTGACGCCGGTATAGCCTTTGGGGGTAACTTGTTGAGATTCCAGGGTGGTCGTTCTCGTGGGAAGCTTCGATTGTCTCTCGTCACGATCGCGATGGACTAAATCGATCGATTTTCCTTGTCGCAGGAGAATCATATCTCGGGTATTTAGCGAGTCGGCTTGGATAGCGATCGCATTGGGGTTGTCATGACGCGAACTACTTTCGGGTGATGATTGAGTTGGTTGGGATTCGGCTGGATAGCTCGCTTGCACAACAGTGTCATCGATGCTTAGGACAGGTTTGCTCGCCAAATCGACTGGATTATCCCCATGGGGTTCAAGCGTTTGAGGAGCAATCGTATCAGGTACAAGCGATGTTGTAGGATTGGCAGGAGTGATCGGGGTTTGGAAGTTTGCTCGCTGAGGCCCGGTACTTACCGGAGACAATGGGGAGTTGGTAAGGTCGATGGATTGGGGATCTTGAGTATTTGCCTGGTTAGAGATGTTTGTTGGGACAGATCGAGTATCGGACTGGAGGGAAGAGTTGGCAAGCACACTTCCAGCGTTGGAGGTTTTGGAAACGGAGGAAGTGCGCTGGTTGGTTCTGGTGCGTTCGGAGACCGTGTCGGTGTAGATTTTCAGTCCTATGAGTAGCAACGCAAAGGCTAAGAAGCCTATGGCAGTATTCAAGAGGCTGGAAGACTTGGGGTTTGACTTCGGATCATGCGATGATTGAAGGACCGAGGGTTTATTGACGCCCATGGTCATTGGTGAAGAGGCAGCGATGGAGTCCGAATAAGTCGACAGTGGTTTCGGGACGGTTACGGGCTGGGATTCGCGCGGATCCGAAAGATCGGGCAAGGAGAACAAGACTGGCGGTAAGTTAGCGGCGGGTCTGGTACTGTTGGGTTGGATTGGTCGGGAGTTTCTCAGTCGCGCTGTATTTTGGCGTTGATGCATGGTGGGTCCTGCAGATTCCATGGTTTAGGCACCTGGGCAAATGGTGGATCCGACTGTACGGACCCGTGGCATAAAAATCTATATCGACAGGGAGGATATTGTGGATTCGTTAATCCAAGAGGTTTGGGTCAACTTTTCCGCCGATCCGCTGCTGCGGGAATGCTAGCGAACCAATCGACCAAACCAGAGTGCCTGGCACCTTTGGCACTGCCGCCGATCCGCTGCTGTGGGAATGCTAGCCAACCAACGAACCAAACCAGAGTGCCTGGCACCTCGGGCACTGCCGCCGAACCGCTGCTGCGGAAATGCTAGCGAACCAACTGACCAAACCAGAGTGCCTGGCACCTCGGGCACCGCCGCCGATCCGCTGCTGTGGGAATGCTAGCCAACCAATCGACCAAACCAGAGTGCCTGGCACCTTGGGTACCGCCGCCGATCCGCTGCTGTGGGAATGCTAGCCAACCAATCGACCAAACCAGAGTGCCTGGCACCTCGGGCACCGCCGCCGATCCGCTGCTGTGGGAATGCTAGCCAACCAATCGACCAAGCCAGAGTGCCTGGCACCTCGGGGGGCACTGACGACGTATTGCTAGCATAGCTCTGTAATCAGAATGAGATCTGGGCTACTCTCGTAGCACGCGAAGATTTTTTTATAGATCACAATCCAGGAGGATTTTCTTGCGTCGTTGTGTGTAAGCCCACCAAGGCTGTGCTGTTGCTCCAGCCATAAAGTCCGTTACTGACATCAAGATATCCAGAACGCATGGATCATGCTCAATACCGGTTACTTCATTGAGCCGTTGGTATAGCTCCAGGGGATCTTTGCCAACAAGATCCTGCGGGACCTGAATCCCAAGAAGTCGCAAATCCTTGGCTGTCGCCGGACCAACATTCGGAAGGTCCGTAAGTTGATGGGCCTTGGAACGGTCTGATTTCGATGGATTCATCTTTTTCTCTCGATCCTCCATTCTGCTACGATTAGGTATCGAGTTGCTGCTGCAATTTTTCTAGTCGCTTAGGAGAAACACTCATGCGTGTACCGAGCTTTTGTGCGTGAACGCTTACCCGATACTCTTCGATCATCCATCGATACTCCAATAGAATACCATCGGGAAACCACTTGCTGTTGTGCTTTGAAAACGCCAATTGAGATTCAAGCTTGGCGATCCTCTTTAAAAAGTCGCTTGAGGATTGCATGGGCCCATGATCAAGCTGTTGATCTTTTTGGAATCCACCAAGTTGAAGCTTTTCGATACGGATCGCCATGGCGCTTAAGAATCTCGGCAAATCCTTGATGTAAACCCAGGGGGTATGAAGTGCATGTGCTGGGTCCATCAGGCCATCAAGCTGGACTCGTATATCCTTGCTCTGCTCCCAAATGGGTTTGGGTACGTTCTCCTTAAGTCGCCTGACCTGATAGTAGGCTTCTGCAAATTTCTGCAACCAACGAGCAACTTCGCCAGCGGCCATCCCAATCTTTTGCACACAGCCCACGCATCGGGCTTCCCAGTCAATCAGCGTTCGAGGGCATGGCTCAAAGCGACCGGTATCCTTAGTCCAGTTGACTTCGACCATCGCTAGTCTTGCGATCAGAAAAGACACAAACTCGGACAACTCAGCCGCATTGAAACGGTCCGAGAGCCACAATCCACACTGAGTCCACTTGGGCAAATACTGAATTTGGCTTTTTATCTCTCGTCGTTGATTGCTTGCCGCAAGACGAATCCAACATTCCCGCAATTGCTGCTCGGCCAAATGAGGATGGTCGTATAGGATTGTTGAGGCCTTGGAGTCTCTCCAAACCATGCTTGGATAACGTTCCATGCGCACTCCCCCAACCAGTTCGATCACTTTCTCGGGCAATTGAGGGATGTCCCATTGCAACACACCTTGGCGTTGCCAGGGATAGTTGTTTTGAGATGTCGTCGCCCCTTGAAGCGTTTCTTGTTGCCGGTTGGTGACTTGCGTCAAGGCAGCTTGCTGGACGGTTTCGAGTTCTCTGGTAACGACAATATTTTTGCCTTGGGAGTCCTTGAGCTCGATACGAAAACGCAGGTGCTCGGGCAACCCTTGGCTATCGAAATCAGACTTCTGAACCGGCTCACCAAGGTGCTTGGAACAGACTTCGCACAAGCTTTTCCAAAACGGTTCTGACTTGGATGCTGCTTCAAGCATTTTTGGCAGCAGAAGACGCACGGTGTCTGGGACAGGGACCATTTGTCTTCTAAGCCTCTTTGGCAGCGATTTCAGCAGAGCGGAAATCTTTTCTTCTAGGAGCCCTGGGACGAGCCACTCGAGTTTCTCTTGATGGAGTTGTTCGACAAATGTCTGTGGGACTTGGACGGTAATTCCGTCGCTCTCGGAGCCAGGCTCAAAAAGGTAACTTAATGGCAAGCGACTTGTCGGTCCGATTTGAAGTTGATCAGGAAACTGACTAAGCGTTGTCGCAGGGTCCAGGTGCAACTCTAAAGCCTCGTAAGACAAATAGGGGGGGAGTTTGGCGTCATTGAGTGTCTTGTCCCATTGCTCAAGTGTGACTCGATCGACGACATGCTCAGGCACACAACTTCGGTAGAAACCCAACAGAGCAAAAGCATCGACAACAAAGTCGCGACGGCGGGTTTTATCGCCAATCCGCTGAACACCTTCAAGGAACTTGCAGTTATGCAACCAAAACTTGGCTTTCGATTCCAATTGCAATTCGGCTAAACCATGTTCGATCATCAGATCTCGTGCAAGCTTTGGATCTAAAGGAGCAAGAGCTACCGCATGACGGTTAACTGCAGGCAGGCCCATAAGTGTCCCGCGCCTCATGACCATTGCCGAACCTTGTTTTCGACTGAAGTGAGGCTCATCGTAGGAGTATTTTAAGCAGTGACTCAGCACGCGTTCGATCCAGACCGGATCGATCTTTGCTGCGGTGCGTGCGAAGCGATCATGGGTTTCGACGATTTCCGAACAGACAATCCATTTGGCGTTGGAGCCCCGTAGGCAGGATCCAGGCCACAGGAGAAGTTCCATGTTCGAAGCTCCTCGATATTTGCCTTTATCATCGAGCATGGCAACACCCGAGGGCAATCCAGCAAGTATCGATTGATGGACCTGGGCGTATCCATCCACAAAGCGATCTCGGGATACCGAAGGTTGGTTTTGTTGAACCGCTTGATCATCTTGGACTGCGAGTCGCCTCGATTGGATCGATAGGCCTTCTTGGCGACACTGTTCCATGAGTTGACGATGAACATCCCCCCATTCCCTCAATCGGACCAGGGATAGAAAAGAGTCGCGGCATGCTTTTTCGAGTCGACTACGACCGAGTTTCTCTCGCAGTGACTGGTAGTAGTCCCAGATTCGAAGCAGCGTAACAAAATCGCTTTGGCTGTCGCGAAACCGCTGGTGGGCTGTATCGGCGGCTTGCTGGAATTCCGGAGGACGCACGCGAGGATCTTGCGTCTCTAGCGCTGAAGCGATGATAAGCATCTCATGCAAGCAACCGTTTTGATGGGCAGCTAGCAGCATGCGTCCGATACTGGGTGACACAGGCCAATTCGATAAAGTTCTTCCGATTTTGGTTAGCTTGCCTGAATCATCGATGGCTTGAATTTCACGGAGAGTTTGCAGTCCTTCGCGGATGCTCTCAGGTCTTGGTGGATCGAGCCAAGCGAGCGATTCAATATCGTCGATCCTAAGTGATTTGGCGTGCAAAATGGTAGCGGCCAGATCGCAGCGCATGATCTCGGGTTGAGCAAAACCGTGACGACCTAAAAAATCTGATTCGTCGTAGAGTCGTATCGCGATGCCCGGTCCCAATCGTCCGCATCGTCCACTGCGTTGGTTGGCAGACGCTTGGCAAATCGGTTCGATCGGCAATCGCTGGACTCGACTGCGGGGAGCATAACGAGAGACTCTAGCCGTACCGGTATCGATCACATAACGAATCCCTGGGACGGTCAGCGAAGACTCAGCGACATTGGTGGCAAGTACAATTCGAGTCTGCTTGTGTGGCTGAAAAATCCGTTGCTGTTCGGCTTCGGTTAACCTTGCATACAGCGGCAAGACATCTACGGAATCGTGTAGTCCTCGTTGCGTCAGGTGTCCCCTGAGCCGTTTGCTCGCGTCCCGAATATCTCTCTCGGTAGGAAAGAACGCTAGGATATCGCCTCGGCCTTCGCTAAAGAGCTCATCAACCGCAGCGCACAGGCGATCGAGTTGACCGTAGTCGGTATCGCTGGGTACCGAGTCGGCCAGGCTTTGAATTCCGCGATACCGCACTTCGACCGGATAGCTTCGTCCTTGGATCGACAGGATGGGTGCCGGTCCTATCGAGTCGTAAAAATGGTCCGCAAATCGCTGCGCGTCGATCGTTGCACTGGTGATAATCAACCTTAGTTCCGGACGTTGATGCACCAAATCAGCAAGGTAAGCCATCAGCATATCGATTTGAATCGACCGCTCGTGAGCTTCATCGACGATGATGCAGTCATAGGATTCTAGGAGAGGATCTCTTTGGATCTCAGCCAAAAGAATACCGTCGGTCATGAGTTTCACCAGCGAGGATTCTTGGGTGCGATCTTGGAAACGGATCTTGTAGCCGACGACTTGCCCCAGCTGGGTGTCGAGTTCTTGGGCAAGTCGATTGGCGATCGAGCGTGCCGCAAGCCTACGTGGTTGGGTATGGCCGATCCAACCATGACGGAACAATCCAGCTTGGAGGCATAATTTCGGAAGCTGCGTGCTTTTACCAGAACCCGTCTCCCCACAGACGATCATCGTTTGTCGGTTGGCCAGCAACTCGATAATTTCTTCGCGGTGGTTGTAGATCGGTAGTTCCGGATCGTACTCAATGCGATAGGGGAGACTGAGCCGGCTTTGAAAGCGGGCATAAGCCGAATCGAGGGCAGCATGCCAACGCAAGAGGTCCGATTGCTTTGGACCGTGGCCGACTCGCTGCAAACGTACCCACTGCCCAATAAGCCTCGAAGCGTCGTGCCTGAGCAATCGATGCTCATCCAATGGAGCTTGGTCTTTCAAGCTCATGTGCGTTCCCAGCGGATAGCGAATATTCTTGCCGCAACGATGAAGCAAAAACCGCACAATGTCAGCACGCCGAGTTCCAGCTCGATATCCGGCAGCTTGAGATCTCGCCAAAAAATCTTGTTATAGCCTTCCAATGCCCAAGCGTTGAAGGTAAGCATCCCGGCTCGTTGCATCGATTCACTCATCAGGTATCTAGGGACCATACTGCCCCCCAGCGCAGACATGCTCAAGATCACGATGGTTGACACCCAACTGAGTTGCGTGCGGGATTTGCACAGAGATGCAAGCAACAAAGCAAAACTGGCCGAAGCACCAGCAGTCACCAGGGTCATCGCAAAAAAACCTTCCAAATGGTTCATCAAATCGATTCCAAATACCAAACTGCCCCAACCGAACATCAGCACCATTTGAAGGATTCCGACAATGGTCAAGTAGGACCATTTCCCGAGCAGCAACTGGTCCATGCTCAGACGACTGCAAAGCAATCGATCCAAGGTAGAGTTTTCGCGTTCTTCAAGGAGCGAACCACTGGCTGTGGTCGCCGAGAACAGGAGAAACATCACTGCGATCCCTGCGGCATACATAGCGATCACGGGGTTGGTCTTTTTGCCTCCTAGGACATCGACACTCTGAATCGCAGGAGGTTCGGTAAAAGCTGGAGTGGTCGTGGGGGAAATCGTCGTGTGGCCTGTATTGAAAGCGACCGCCTGGATGGAAGTCGTAGGTCCAGGTGGAACAGCCCTTCTTTGCTCTTCCGAAAACGCAGTCATCACCGATTTTTGCACCAGCGCTGAAAGGACTTGTCCTGAAACTTGATCGTAGGAATCCGAAAGGACTTGGATCTGCGGGAAGACCTCTTCTTGTGCAGGTGGCAAGAAGATCACGGCCACTGAGACCGATCCACGCCTGACCAAATCCTCGGCAACCACAGGTTCGACCAATTGCGCAAGTCCTCGTTCGAGCGAATCGGCATGCGATAAGGCTGATTCTGCATCGGTAACTCGAAGCGAGTTCTGCTCTCGAAGCAGTTCGATCGCTCGCTTTGAAACAGGTGATTGGGCGCGATCGGACAAAGCGACTTTGATTTTGGGCATCGAAGCCCCACTGGTTCCACGCGACCCAAAGATTAGCGCAAAGATGCTAAAAAACAGGATTGGAACCAAAAAAGTCAGCAGCAACTCGGACCGATTGTTCTTCAATCGACGGAAGCTAACTTGAAGGATCGTCCAAACCATAAATTGTTTTCTCAGCTAACTCACAGAACCTCGAACGAAACCATTCAAGCCCGAACATCATAAGTTCTGGGGGTTGAATTTGGAAACCCGATTGCTTTGAGCCCCAGGGGTTGCCATCGAATCAGCTTTATTTGCTAGCATGGAATGTGGAAAAGTAAATCGACCCGCCGGGCGGTCATGGCTAGTCGCACCAGAGGGTTCTAGAGGAAATAGGCTGAGGCATGCAAGCGGGTTTTGGGCAGCAAAGGAGCCGAGATATTGAGTAAAACCTCTGAGGCGGTCGTTCAAGCGGCCCGAAATCTCGTCCAGGGGCTCAGTGTCCTTGCGTTTGGTGAGCCGGTTCACACGGTTTACAACCCCTTGGAATACGCTTGGGAAGCCCACCGCCAGTACTTGGATCGCTTCGCAACAGGTCCCAAGAAAGTTCTATTTCTAGGGATGAACCCAGGGCCCTGGGGGATGGCTCAAAGCGGAGTACCGTTTGGAGAAATCCAGGCGGTTCTAGAGTTTCTCAAGATCGATGCCAGGATTGGTAAGCCTCCGTCGGAACATCCTAAACGCCCGAT
>Ga0172376_10004118_pt1 | contig 16713 bp, 15 predicted proteins | sample Lak35m_FD_121114 | JGI IMG/M metagenome (GOLD analysis project Ga0172376, IMG submission 121114) | Freshwater microbial communities from Kabuno Bay, South-Kivu, Congo - kab_092012_35m | ecosystem: Environmental > Aquatic > Freshwater > Lake | place: Democratic Republic of the Congo: South-Kivu... | reverse complement strand
GCGGGTACGACACTCATGGAGATCTTCGGCACCAGCCGGGCCACGTCGCCGTCGCATGGCTCGGGCTTCTATGATGCCGTGGATGTCGTCAACAACGGCACCCTCCAGTTTGGCGGCACCCTGACTCTCGAGTTTTCGAGCCTCTTCGACGACAACACGACATTCGACCTGTTTGTGCCCGCAACCGGCTCGTCGCTCGCGGGCAACTTTTCGGGCGTGACCGTCAGTGGCGGCTTCTACACGGGGCTGTCGTGGAGTCAGACGGGCGGCACGTGGAAGTCGTCGAACACGACGGCGGGCCAGTCGCTCGAGTTTTCCTCGGCGACGGGCCAACTCGTGATCGTGCCTGAGCCGAGCGCGGTCGTCCTCGCCGGCCTCGGCATGGTCGCGGCCGCTTGGGGCTGGAGACGCCGGCGGCCCGGGGTCGATCGGCTGGCATTCGAGTGCCCTTGGGAACGGGCGATGCTCCAAGGCACGTCGTCGATGAGCCGCCCCGGAGCCTGATCGGCACGTAGACCGCTTGAAAGTAGACCGCTTGCGGAGCAAGCGGATCTCAAACGGGATCCGCTTGCGGAGCAAGCGGTCTACTTTCCAACAGGTCTACTTTTCCTGCAGCGCGAGCCACCGCTCTTCAGCGGCGGAAAGCTTCGCCGCGACGGCCGTCATCTCCGTGTGGAGCTGCAGGGCCTCAGCGGGATCGGTGGCGGCCAGGAGCAGGGCGTCGAGCCCGCGCTTCTCTGCATCGAGCCTCGCGATCGTGCGCTCGAGATTCGCGATCTCCTTGCGAATCTCGCGCTCGCCCCGCTCGGCGGCCCGGCCTGGTTTCGTGCCTGCAGCCTGCGGGGCAGGGGGCTTGCGGCCGCCTGCATTCCCACGCCCGTGACCTTCTCCGGCCTCGGCGTCGTCGATCTCGCGGGTGACGGCCGCGAGATAGGCGGCGTAGTCGCCCAGATAATTCGTCACGCGGCCGTCCTTCACCTCGACCACGTTCGTGGCCACGGTCTTCATGAACGAGCGATCGTGGCTCGTGAAGATCACGGTGCCCTCGTAGTCGACGAGCGCCCGGGCGAGCGCATCGACCGTTTCCACGTCGAGATGGTTGCCGGGCTCGTCGAGCACGAGCACGTTGAACGGCCCGAGGAGCAGCCCGGCCATGCAGAGCCGCGCCCGCTCGCCGCCGGAGAGCACGCTCACCCGCTTCTCCACCGCCTTGCCGCGAAAGAGCATCGCGCCGGCCAGGTCGAGGATCTGCTGCTGCTTCGTGCCGATCATCGCGGCCCGCTCGAGGTATTCGAGCACCGTCTGCCGCTCGTCGAGGCTCGTGTAGACGTGCTGCGCGTAGATGCCGATCTCGCAGCCGTAGCCCCACTTCACATCGCCGGAGACGGGCGTGAGCGAATCGACGAGCGTCCGCAGAAACGTCGTCTTCCCCTGGCCATTGTCGCCGACGATCGCGGCCCGCGAGCCATGGACGATCTCGACGTCGATCCCCCGCGCGACCGTGTGCTCCGCGTACCCGATGGCGAGATCGCGGCACCGCACGGCGGGGCCCTTGCGTGGCGACACGACCGGGCAGCGGATCGCCGCGGTGGGGGCATCGACGGCGATCTCCTCCACCTCCAGTTTCTCGAGCTGCTTGCTCTTCGACTTCGCCCGCGAGGCGGTCGAGGCTCGGGCCTTGTTGCGGGAGATGAAGTCTTCGAGTTGGCGGCGCTTGGCGAGCACGGCGGCATTCGTCCGCTCGACGTGCTCGATCTTCTCGCGTTGGTGGATCAAAAAGGCGTCGATCTTGCCGGGGAAGACCGTCAGCTTGCCGTGGGAGAGGTCGAGCGTCTGGTCGCAGGTGGCCGCGAGAAACGCCCGGTCGTGCGAGACGATCAGGCAGGCTTCCTTGTAGCCGCGCAGGAAGTGCTCGAGCAGGATCTGCGTCCGCAGGTCGAGAAAGTTCGTGGGCTCGTCGAGCAGGAGGAGATTCGGCTCGTGCAGCAGGAGCGCCGCGAGCTTCACGCGGGTCTGCCAGCCGCCGGAGAGCTGTTGGACGGGCCCCTCGAGGTGGGGCGTCTTGAGCTCGAACTGGCCGGCCACCTCGCCGCACTTCCAATCGGCCTGGCCGCTGTCACGCATGAGAAATGCAAGCGCGGTCTCGCCGGGCAGAAAGGGATCGTGCTGCCGCAGATACCCGAGCCGCAGCCGGGGATGGCGGATCACCTCGCCGGAGTCGAGCTCCTCTTCGCCGAGGATCACGCGGAGCAGCGTGCTCTTGCCGGCCCCGTTGCGGCCGACGAACCCGATCTTCCCGTCATCGGTGATCGTGGCCGACGCGCGATCGAGCAGCACCTGGTCGCCGTAGCGCTTCGATGCGTTTTTGATGTCGAGCAGGACCGCCATCGGACCAAAGAAATCCCTGATGCCACGCGCATGTTCATCGGCAGCGGAGGGCACGGGAGTCGAACCCGCAACCGGTTTCCCGGCACCACATTTCCAGTGTGGCCGCTAGCCATTCGCTTACCCTCCGTATCGCGGCGATTCTAACCAGCGGGAGTGGCATGCGGAACCCATGCGCAAGTCTTGCGGAAAGTAGACCGCTTGCTCCGCAAGCGGATCGGGAAAGTAGACCGCTTGCTCCGCAAGCGGATCCACTGGAGATCCGCTTGCGGAGCAAGCGGTCTACTTTCGCAAGCGGTCTACTTTCGCAAGCGGTCTACTTTCGCAAGCGGTCTACTTTCGCAAGCGGTCTACTTTCGCAAGCGGTCTACTTGAGCGGACTACATCCCGAGGACGTCGCGCATCGAGTAGAGGCCGGCCGGCTTGCCGACGAGAAACCGGGCCGCGGCGAGCGCGCCCCGCGCGTAGCAATCGCGGTTGGTGGCCCGCACGTTGACGGAAAAACTCTCCCCCTCCATGCCGAAGAGGATCGTGTGCTCGCCCGGATTATCACCGGCGCGAACGGCGTGGTAGCCGATCTCGTCGGCGGGTCGGGCGCCGGGCCGCCCCTCGCGGCCATGCGCGGCCTTCGTCTGCCCCATCGCCTCCTGCACGATCGCGCCAAACTTCAGCGCCGTGCCGCTCGGTGAGTCTTCCTTATGGCGATGGTGGCACTCGATGATCTCGACGTCGGTGCGGCCACCCACGCGGCCAAGCAGGCTGCCCGCCCGGCCGACGAGGTCCATCGCGATATTCACGGCCAGGCTCATGCTCGGTGACTGCAGGATCGGTATCATTTTCGCGGCGGCCGCGATCGCGGCCCGTTCTTTGTCCTCGAGCCCCGTCGTGGCCACCACGAGCGGCAGCTTCGCCCGCACGCACGTCTCCACGATTCCCGCCACCGCCTCCGGCAGCGAGAAATCGATCACCACGTCGGCCGGGCAGGTCCAGACATCGCTCACCACGACGCCCAGGGCTGGCAGGCCGGCCAGCACGCCCGCATCGGCGCCGCACCGCGGATGACCGGCCCGCTCGATCGCGGCGACGAGTTTCCACGGCGGCGTGTCGCTCGCGGCGCACGCGACCACCCGCTGCCCCATCCGGCCTGCGGCTCCATGCACGACCAGACGCAGCGGCTCAGCCATAGAGGTCGATTGCCTGCACGATTTCGTCGAGGCGATTGCCCACGCTCACGGAGCGATTGGCGAAGCTCGCCCGGCTCACGCCGCGGCTGCCGAGCACCTCGTTGAAGAGTTTTTGATCCGTGGTGTGGTAGGCGACGGTGGCCGTCGGGTCTTTGAGCTGATGGCCCGTGAGGATGCAGACCACCCGCTCGTCCTTGCCGATCACGCCCTCCGCCACGAGCTGCTTCGCTCCGGCCACGCTCGCGGCGCTTGCCGGCTCGCAGCCGAGGCCGCCGGCCCCCACCTGGGCCTTCGCGTCGAGAATCTCCTGCTCGCTCACCTCGCGGACGACGCCATCACACACCTCGAGGGCCCGCAGGCACTTGTTGAGATTCACCGGACGGTTGATCTCGATGGCGCTGGCGATCGTGTCGGCCCGCTTCTTGTCGCGGTCGAGCTCGTCGTAGTAGTGGCAGGCGGGGGAAAGGTCGGCCCGGCCGCCATTCCACCGCAGGCCGCGGCGGGTGTAGAGCTCGTGGAGCGTGTTGGCGCCGGCGGCGTTGATGACGGCCAGCCGCGGCACGCGGTCGATGAGGCCGAGCTTGCGCAGTTCGGCAAACGCCTTCCCGAAGGCGCTCGAATTGCCGAGGTTGCCGCCAGGCACCACGATCCAGTCGGGCACCTCCCAGCCGAGCGACTCGAGCACGCGAAACATGATCGTCTTCTGGCCTTCGAGCCGGAAGGGATTGACGCTGTTGACGAGGTAGATGCCGAGCTTGCCCGCAACTTCCTTTACGCGAGCCATCGCGTCGTCGAAGTCGCCCGCGATCTGGATCGTGAGGGCGCCGTAGTCGAGGGCCTGCGAGAGCTTGCCGTAGGAGATCTTGCCGGAGCCGATGAAGATGATGCCCCGCATCAGCCGCGTGACGGCGCAGTAGACGGCCAGCGACGCGCTCGTATTACCTGTCGAGGCGCACGCAGCGCGGCGGGCCCCGATCATCCGAGCGTGGGTGAAGGCCGCCGACATGCCGTTGTCTTTGAACGAGCCCGAGGGATTGAGGCCCTCGTATTGCAGGAACAGCCGGCCGTTGTCGACGCCGACGTAGCGGGCCACGCCGTCGGAGGGCGGGCACATCGTCTGCCCCTCACCGATCGTGACGACGCTTTCGCGCGGAGCGTAGGGGAGCAGTTCGTGAAACCGCCACACACCGCTGAAGGCGAGCGGATCGCTCCGCCGCATCCACTTCCGCTCGAACACCTCGAACGACGTCGGCGGGCGGAGCCGGTCCCAGTCGTATTCGACGTCGAGCAGGTTGCCGCACGACGGGCAGCTCGTGAGCACCTCGTCGACGGAAAACGTCGCACCGCAGGCGGGCGAGATGCACTGCTGAAAGGCGAGATCGGTGCGGGCGGCGACAGCCACGGGGGGCTCCTTCGAATCGATCGGCGGCGACACATCAACAGTCGGCAATTCGGGCCGGGCGACTGCGAAGTGATTCACCACCGACTCAGGCAAAGGTAGGTCATCATCTGACCGGCAGCAAGCAGCCTTTGCCCAGACTGCGCAGCCGGAAATACCGGCCGAGGCGGCCCGGGCTGCCAGTTTGACAGCCGCCCCGGGGAGGGTAGTCTGAGGGGCTATCCTTGGTGCGGTCGAAACCACCCCTATGGGTGTCTCAGGCCGCCCCTTTCGAGCAATGGCGGGTGCAACGATGAAAGCGGCCGAAATGAAGCCCTTTAAGGAAGCGCTGGAAACCATGCGGGCGCGGCTGCGGGGAGACGTCTCGACGATGGCCGACGCGGCCCTGCGGAAGACCCGCGCCGAAGCGAGCGGCGATCTTTCGAGCATGCCGATCCACATGGCCGACCTCGGCTCCGACGCCTACGAGCAGGAATTCACGCTCAGCCTGATGGCGACCGAAGAGGGAACGCTCGAACAGGTGGAACACGCGCTCGATCGGATCCGGTCGCGCACCTACGGCGCCTGCGAGGACTGCGGCGGCGTCATCGCCAAGAAGCGGCTCGAGGCGATCCCCTTCGCGGCGCTCTGCATCCGCTGCGCCGAGAAACAGGAAAACCCGTCGGGCAGCCGGCCACGGCAGCCCCGCTGACGCCGACTCCCCACGGCCGACGGACCGACGAGCGAAACGGACTTCGCACCACCATGCAAGACACTCCTTCCGGCACGACCGCCGGATCCCGCGGCTGGCTGCTCTTCGCCGCGATCGCCACCGGGTCAGCAGTGATCGACCTCGTCACGAAGTGGGCGATCTTCCGCCGGCTCGGCATGCCGGGGGAGCGGCCCGGCATCGTGCTCGTGCCGCGCATGCTCTCGCTCGAGACGAATCTCAACGAAGGCGCGCTCTTCGGCATGGGGCAGGGGATGGGCCTGCTCTTCGCGGGCATCTCCTGCGCCGCGATCGGCGGCATTCTCTACGCCGTCTCGCGGCGGCCGACCCGCGAGGATCGCTGGCTGCTCGTGGCGCTCGCCCTGATCACCGGCGGCATCATCGGCAACCTCTACGACCGGCTCGGCCTGCCCGGGCTCATCTGGCACGCACCGGTCGCCCGGGCGGGCACGCCGGTGCTCGCCGTCCGTGACTGGATTCACTTCGCGCTCGAAGGCATCATCGATTGGCCGATCTTCAATCTCGCCGACACGTGGCTCGTGATCGGCGCGGGATTGCTCTTGCTCCTCTCGCTCCGCGCACCGCCGGCCCCCACTTCATGACGCTCCCCGCCGCCATCACCGCCGCGCTTGCAGGCTCCGCCCCCGCGATTCTCGAGCGGCTCGAGGCGGCGCTCGCCGCCACGGAGAAGGCCAGCCGCGAAACGCTCCGCTGGTTCAACAACCCATCCCTCGCGGTCACGGAGAAGCACGACCTCTCGCCGGTCACACAGGCCGACCACGCCGCCGAGAAGATCCTGCGGGAGCACCTGCTCGCGGCCTTTCCCGACGACGCCTTCCTCGGCGAGGAATCGGGCACGGCGGCCGGCTCCTCCGGATATGAATGGATTGTCGATCCAATCGACGGTACGAAGTCGTTCATCCGCGGCGTGCCGCTCTATGCGACGCTCGTCGGCTGCCGCCACGAGGGCCGGGGCATCATCGGCGTGATCGCCATTCCCGCGCTCGGCGAGCGGGTGTTTGCGGCCGCCGGGGCGGGAGCCTGGCACGCCTGCGGCGACGCGGCGGCCACGCGGGTCCGCGTGTCATCGCGGCCCGCGCTCGCCGAGAGCCTGCTCTGCACGAGCGACTTCACGTCATTCGGAAAGCGGGCCGACGGCGAGGCCGGCGATGCAGCGAGGCGGCGGCTCGAAAAAGCCTGCCGGATCGCGCGGACCTGGGGCGACGGGTACGGCTACCTGCTCGTGGCCACCGGGCGGGCCGAGGTGATGGCCGATCCAATCATGAGCCCCTGGGATGCGGCCGCGGTGGAGACCGTGATCGTGGAGGCGGGCGGCCGCTTCAGCGACTGGCGGGGCCGAACGAGCATCGATTCGGGCGACGGCCTGGCCACCAACGGCCTCGTGCATGCCGAGGCGCTGCGGCACCTGGTCCGAGAGTGATCGCGGAAGCGAACCAGTCGAGAACGTCGTGGCTCATCACGGCGAGGCTGGCGTGCGCTCGAGCCCCGGGGCGGACGTGCCATCGTCGTCGAGGCGGCCGGCAGCCCAGAGCAGGCCGCGGACCACGAGGTCGAGATACCGATCGTCGGCGACGGTGCCGTTGTTGTGGCCGAGCGACGTGCTGAAGATCCGCGTCTTATTGGGGCCATACTCGTTGACCCAGACAACGGCCGATGTCGCCTCGGTCGGCCGGGCTGCCGGATCGGCGGGTGCGCCCGGCTTCGGCGGCACGAGCTGCCGGCCCGAGGCGAGCACCTTCGCCGTCGGCAAAACCTGGACGGTGTTGTAAAGCTCCTCGTTGATCGTCTTCCAGTCGGCAAGCGGCTTCGTGATCGGATGCGCGCGGTCGGTGAACGTCACCTCGATCGGCAGCTGCGGACCATGGCCCGTCGATTGCAGCCCGATCATCTCATACCAAGACGCATTCTCGGCGCCGGCCTCCACCGGCTGCCGAAAGTCGCCGCGGCGATAGGAGTGCATCGCGCAATGGAGGTTCACGGCCGGCGTGCCGCGACGGTGGGCCGCAAGGACCCGCTCGATGTAGGCGGGGTCGGTCACGTCGCACGAACACTCGTCGTGGATGACGACGTCGTAGCCTTCGGCCCAGTCGGGATTGCCGTAGATGTCGAACGTGGCCTTGCCGGATGGCTCGGGACTGTAGGCCACATCCACCTGCGAACGCACGCGGGCCTCGATGCCCTGCTTGAGGATCTGCGACTGCGCTGCGTAGTCGTGCCAGCCGCCACCGGCGATGCAGAGCACCTCGAGCGGCTTGCTCGTCTCCGCGGCACTCGCCAGGCCGGAAACAAGAGCCGAGGCCACGGCCGCAACCAGAACCGCCGCAAGTGAGTTCGCCACGCGCATCGAAGCGTTCCTTGGGGATGAAAAAAGCCCGCAGAAGATAGCATGCCCGCGACGCGAAGAAGGGGCAGCGCTCCATCGGGACGGGCAATCCGGGCCCGCGATTCCGGCCGGCCTTGCCGGAAACCGGCCGTTCTGTATTCTTACTTCCCTGTATTCCAGTTTTTCCGACCTCCATTGATTGAGTGTTTTCGTGGCACGTTCCTGTCAGGTCTGCGGCAAGGGTTTCTCGATGGGAAACACCGTCACCATCCGCGGCAAGGCGAAGTATCTCGGCGGCGTCGGCACCAAGGTGACCGGCATTTCCCGTCGCAAGTTCAAGCCAAATCTCCAGCGGCTGCGGATCACCGTCGGCCGGGGCACCAGCACGACCGCCCTCGTCTGCACGCAGTGCATCAAAAGCGGGGCCGTCACGAAGCTCGTCCGCCAGCAGCCCTTCCGGCTGCCCACCGTCGAGAAAGCCAAGGCCGCCGCAGAGGAAGCTGTGCCGTCCGGTCCCCGCGCCCGCCCGTAATTGCCCGCCGCCATGCCACTCTCCCGCCAGGACGTCGCCAAGGTCGGGATGCTGGCGCGGCTCGCGCTCTCCGACGCCGATCTCGATCGGATGACGAAGGAGCTCTCGAAGATCGTCGGCTTCGTGTCGCTGCTCGAAGAGCTCGACACGTCGGCCGTCGAGCCGCTCGCGCATCCGCTCGACACGCAAAACGTGTTTCGTGACGACGTGCCGCAGCCCTCGCTCTCCACGGCGGAGGCTCTCCAATCGGCGCCGCGGCACGATGGCGAGTGCTTTCTCGTTCCCGCCGTTCTCGGCGAGTCGGGCGCGGCCTGACCGCTCCCGCACGCCGCCCTCCCGATCACGCCCATGCAACCCGCCGAACTCTCCGCGACCGACCTGGTGACCGCCGTCCGACAGGGCGACCTCTCGGCCGTCCAATGCACCGAAGCCTTTCTCGCGCGGATCGAAGCGATCGACGGCGCGGTCAACGCGTTCTTGAAAGTGGATCGCGATGGGGCGCTCGCGAAGGCGGCTGAGATCGACGCCCGCCGAAAGGCCGGCAAATCGATCGGGGCACTCGCCGGCCTGCCCATCGCCGTGAAGGACGTGCTCTGCACGGCCGACCTGCCCACGACCTGCGCCTCGAAGATGCTCGAGCACTTCCGGCCGCCCTACGATGCCGACACGGTCCGTCGGCTCCGCGAGGCCGATGCCGTGATCGTCGGCAAGACGAACATGGACGAATTCGCGATGGGCGGTTCGAACGAAAACTCCGCCTTCGGCCCCGTGAAGAATCCCTGGGATCTCACCCGCGCCCCCGGCGGCTCGAGCGGTCGCTCGGCCGCCTGCGTGGCCGCCGACATGGCCCCCGTCGCGATCGGCTCCGACACGGGCGGCTCGATCCGCCAGCCCGCCGGTCTCTGCGGGATCACCGGGCTCAAGCCGACCTACGGCCGCGTGAGCCGCCGTGGGCTCATCGCCTTTGCGTCGAGCCTCGACCAGATCGGCCCGATGGCCCGGTCCGCCGCGGATTGCGCGCTCGTCTTGGAGACGATCGCCGGCCATGATCCCGGCGATTCGACGTCGCTCTCAGCCGACGTGCCGCGCTACACGGAACTGCTCGAGCAGCCGCTCACGGGCCTACGGATCGGCCGCGTGGCGGAGCACTACGCTGAGGGGCTCGATCCGGAAGTGGCGAAGGGGGTCGACGAGGCGTTTGCCGTCTTTAAGGCGGCCGGCGCGACGGTGGTGGATGTCGAACTGCCACACGCGAAGTACGGCGTGCCGACGTATTACCTGATCGCTCCGTGCGAGGCGTCGAGTAATCTCGCGAGGTACGACGGTGCCCACTATGGGTACCGGGCCGAGCCCGGGGGGGCTTCTAGAAGCTCTTCCAAGGCCTGCGGATTCGAGTCGCCGCTCGTCGAGATGTATTGCCGCAGCCGCGCCGAGGGCTTCGGCCCTGAGGTGAAGCGGCGGATCATGCTCGGCACGTATGCCCTCTCCGCCGGCTATTACGACGCCTACTACGCCAAGGCGCTCAAGGTCCGCAGGCTGATCCGGCAGGACTACCTCGATGCCTTCAAGCAGGTCGACCTGATCGGCGGCCCGGTGTCGGCGACGCCCGCCTTCAAGCTCGGTGAGAAGACAAACGATCCGCTGGCGATGTATCTGGTCGATCTCTACACCGTGGCCACGAATCTCGCCGGTGTCGGCGGCATCTCGTTCCCCTGTGGATTCACGAAGTCGGGCCTGCCGGTCGGCTTCCAGTTGCAGGGCCCGGCCCTCGCCGAGCCGCTCCTGCTGCGGGCCACCGACCGCTTCCAGCGGCTCACCGACTGGCACACCCGTCGCCCCAAGAAGATCGTCTGACCATGAGCTCCGCCGCTTCCGAATCACTCGCGCCCTACACGACGATCATCGGGCTCGAGGTACACGTCCAGTTGCAGACCCGCACGAAGCTCTTCTGCGGCTGCTCCACGACATTCGGCAGCCCGCCCAACACGCAGGTCTGCCCGACCTGCCTCGGCCTGCCCGGCTCGCTGCCGGTGATGAATCGAGAGGCCTTCGCGCTCGCCATGAAGGCGGCGCTCGCGCTCAACTGCAAGATCGCGGCCTACACCAAATGGGATCGGAAAAACTACTTCTACCCCGACCTCCCCAAGGGCTATCAGATCAGCCAGTTCGACCTGCCGTTTTCGAGCGACGGGTTTCTGGAGGCGGTCGATCCGAAGGGAGCCTTCTCGCGACGAGTCGGCATCATCCGGGTGCACCTGGAGGAGGATGCCGGCAAGAGCATGCACGACGAGGCGGCAGGCACGGCCGACACCCGGATCGACCTGAACCGCGCCGGCACGCCCCTTTGCGAGATCGTCTCGCAGCCCGACCTGCGAACCCCGCAGGAAGCCCGTGCCTGGCTCAACGAGCTGAAACTCCTGCTCGTCTATCTCGGCGTGAGCGATTGCAACATGCAGGAGGGGAGCCTGCGGGTCGACGCCAACGTCAATCTGCACATTCCACAGCCCGACGGCCGGATCGCGAAGACGCCGATCGTCGAGATCAAGAACATGAATTCCTTCCGCTCCGTCGAGCGGGCGCTCACCTACGAGGCCGCGCGGCAGTGGGAGGAATGGCAGGCCACGAAGGCCGAACTCGGCACGATTCCGAAGCAGACCCGCGGCTGGGACGACCCCGCCGGCATCACGCGGGCCCAGCGGCACAAGGAGGAGTCGAGCGACTACCGCTACTTCCCGGAACCCGACCTCGTGCCCGTGACGGTGTCCGACGCGCGGCTGGCGGAAGTTCGCGCGAGCATGGGGGAGCCGCCGACCGTGCTCCGCAAGACGCTCGCCGAGACGTGGAAGATCTCCGCCTACGATGCCGACGTGCTCGTGAACCAGGGCCGCGAGATCGTCGCCTATTTCGAAGACGTGGCCGCGCGGGTGGCCGACGGCAAGGTGGCGAGCAACTGGCTGCAGCAGGACGTGCTCCGCACGCTCAACGAACGCGGTGAGACGATCGACGCCTTCCCGATTCGCCCCGAGGGGCTTGCCGACCTGATCGGCCGCGTGCAGAAGGGCGACTTCGACACGAGCCGGGGCCGCGAGATCTTCGCCGAGGTGCTCTCGAGCGGCCGGCCCGTCGCGGACGTGGTCGCGTCGCTCGGGATCGCGGCGGTGGGCGACGACGAGCTCGTCACGCTCTGCCGCGAACTCATCGCCGAGAACCCGAAGATCGTCGCCGACGTGAAGGGGGGCAAGGAGCAGGCCGCTGCGGGCCTGATCGGCCAGGCCAAGAAGAAAAACCCGAACGTCAATCCGGGCAAAGTCCGCACGATGTGCCTCGACCTCATCCGCGCCATGTAGGGTAGGCTTCAGCCTGCCAGAAAAAGGCTTCAGCCTGTCACCATGGCCCGCCCCATGCCGCGGATCGTCACGCTTACCACCGACTTCGGCTCGGGCTCCGAATACGTCGCCGAGCTGAAGGGCCGCCTGCTGCACGCGCGGCAGCCGTTCACACTCATCGACATCGCGCACGACGTGCCGCCACACGACATCCGCGCAGCGGCCTGGCTCATCGGCCAAGCCTGCTTCGCATTTCCTGCCGGCACGCTCCACGTCGTCGTCGTTGACCCCGTCGTGGGCACCGCCCGCCGGCTCGTCTGGGCGCGGATCGGCGACCAAGAATTCATCGCCCCAGACAACGGCGTGCTGTCGTGGGCGCTGAGAAAGGCCCCGCTGGCGGCCGCCCTCGCGATCTCCGCCCCGGCCGACGCGGCGGCGACCTTCCACGGCCGCGACGTGATCGCGCCACTGGCCGCACGACTGATCGATGGCACGGTCCCCGAGACGACAGGCGTTTCCGCCGACGATCTCGTCGTGCTGCCGTGGCCCGAGACACGAGTGACGCCGCACGGCCTCGAGGGGGAGGTGCTCCACGTCGATGCCTTCGGCAATCTCGTCACGAACCTGCCGGCGGCGCTTTGGCCGCGGGTCGTCACCGCCGGCGGCCTACAGATCGGCCGGCATGCCGTCACCACGCTCGTGCATACCTACGGCGACGCGCCGCGGGGCACGCCGGTCGCCCTCGTCGGCTCGCAGGGCTTCGTGGAAATCGCGGTCGTGGAAGGCCGCGCCGACGACCGGCTCGCGGTGGGCGTCGGCACGCCCGTCTCGGTCGCGGAACGCGACCCGGCCGCCGGCGGCTCAGCCCGCGAGCAGCGCGTCGAGCCCGGCCAGTTGGGAGGCCGATAAATCGGCGATCGAGTCGACGACCATGTCGGGGCGATAGGCGAACGCCCCGAGATCCTCCCGTAACGTTCCTCCCGAGAGGACGAGGATCGTGCAATAGCCCAACTGCGCGCCGCCGAGGATGTCGGTCTCCATGGTGTCGCCGATCATCGTGGTCTGCGCGGCATCGAGCCCGAGCTCCTTGCGGGCAGCCCGCATCATCACCGGGCTCGGCTTGCCGACACTGAACGCGCGGCGGCCCGTCGCCGTCTCCAGCATCGCGACGATCGCCCCGCAGCCGGGCCGCAGTCCGGCCTGGGTCGGGCAATTCGGGTCGAGGTTCGTGGCGATCAGTTTCGCGCCGCCCATCACCATCCGCACGGCCGTCTCGACCATCTCGTAGGTCACTGCCCGGCCTTCGCCGACGACGACGTAATCGGGATCGTGATCGACGATCGAATAGCCATTTTGGTGAAGAGCGTGCAGCAGCCCTCCTTCGCCGATGACATACGCCGTGCCTTTCGGCTTTTGCGATGCCAGGAATCTGGCGGTGGCCATCGCGCAGGTGAAGATGTGTGATTCATCGACGTCGATGCCGAGCCGATGCAGTTTCGTCACGACGTCGCGCCGCGTCCGCTGGCTGTTGTTCGTGAGAAAGAAGAATGGCAGGTTGAGTGACAGCAGATCACGCACGAAGCGGTCCGCCCCGGGGATCAGCTCGCTCCCACGGTAGATCACCCCATCCATGTCGATGAGAAAGCCATGGGGGGCGGACGACGGAAAGGCCACGGAGTCGGGCACGGTGCGAGGCATGGGTGGGCTCCGAAAACGAGGGAGGGCGATCAGCGCAGGGGGGAAGGATGCTGATCGACACGGAGCCGCCTGAACGTGCCGGGGCAGTCTGGCGGCAATTGCAGAAAGCTGCAACCCCCTGAGGCGCGGGTGTCAGGAACGTCATCCGCGAAGAGACTCGTTTGCGGGGCCACCCTCGCGATCGCGGGCGGGCTCTGTAGACTCCGGACATGCCCGACCACGACCTCGCATCGTTCGACCGCCACCATGTGTGGCATGCGTTCACGCAGATGCAGGAGTATGAACCGCTCCTGATCGAGCAGGGGGAGGGCTGCTGGCTCGTCGACACCGAGGGCAACCGCTACCTCGACGGCTCCGCAAGCATGTGGTGCAACGTGCACGGGCATCGCCACCCGCGGCTCGATGCCGCGCTCGCAGCGCAGGCCGCGAAGGTGGCCCACACCACAAACCTCGGCCTCTCGAACCCCACGAGCGTCGAGTTCGCACGGCGGCTCGTGGAGATCGCGCCCGCGGGCCTCGAGAAGGTCTTTTTTTCCTCCGACGGCTCGAGCGCGATCGAAGCAGCGCTCAAGATGGCGTTCCAATACTGGCTGCAGGCGGATCCGCCGCGGCCCTCGCGGACAAAGTTCGTCGCCATCGGCGAGGCCTACCACGGCGACACGCTCGGCGCCATCGGGGTCGGCGGCGTCGATCGGTTCACGGCGATGTTTGCCCCGCTGACATTCGAGGCGATTCGGCTGCCTTCCCCCGGCGGCCCATGCCCGCACACCGGTCGGTCGGCACCGTCGCTCGACGAGTCGCTCACGACCCTCGAAAAGATCCTCGCCGAGCACCGGGGCACCGTTGCGGCGCTCGTGCTGGAGCCGCTCGTGCAGATGGCCGCGGGCATCTACGTGCATCCAACGGGATTTCTGCGCGGGGTGCGCGAGTTGACGGCCCGGCACGACGTGCTCCTCATCCTTGACGAGGTGGCCACCGGCTTCGGACGCACCGGTACGATGTTTGCCTGCGAGCAGGAGGGCGTGTCGCCCGATCTGCTCTGCCTCGCCAAGGGGCTCACGGCGGGCTACCTGCCAATGGCGGCGACGCTCGCGACCGCGCAGGTGTGGAATGCCTTTCTCGGCACGCACGCCGACCGCAGAACCTTCTTTCACGGCCACACCTACGGTGGCAACCCGCTCGCCGCGGCCGTCGGAATCGCCTCGCTCGACATCTTTCGCGACGAGCGGGTGCTCGACTCGCTGCCGGCGAAAATCGACCGGCTGCGGGAGCATGCCGCTCGCATCGCACGGCTGGATCATGTCGGCGCGGTTCGGCAGTGCGGCCTCGTGGCGGGCCTCGACCTCGTGTCCGACAAGATCGCCGGCACGGCCTATCCGTGGCAGGAGAAGCGCGGCACGCTCGCCTGCCAGGCCGCGAGGAAGCACGGCGCGGTCCTGCGACAGCTCGGCGACACCGTCGTGCTCATGCCGCCGCTCTCGATCTCGCTCGACGAGATCGACCACCTCGCGGCCGCCGCCGAAGCCGGCATCCGCGCAGCCACGGCAAGCGATTCGTCAAACTAGACCGCTTGCTTCGCAAGCGGATCTGGATGGTATCGCACCGGCTCGCGGGCGGCAGAAGGTGGTCGCTGCGCGACTCCTTCGGATCCTCGCGGTGGCCCTCGAAGACTCGGTCCAAATGCTCGTCACGCTTCCGCCGACCCACTCGCCTTCGTCAAACTGAGTCCCTTACTGCACGACCGACTTGCTGCCGTCGGTGGAGCCGCCGATCGGGGCGCCCTCCGGCATCGGGCGGCCGGCCGTCGGGACACCGAGCCGGTGGAGCTCCTCGCGAAGCTTGCGAAACTCCTCGAAGCTGTCGGGATAGCACCAGAGCGTGACCGTCGTCTCCGGCGTGATGTCGGCGAGCACCTGACGAAACCGCGATCGCGGCCCAAGCGCCTCGGCCGCCGTCTCGCCGATCTGCTGCCGGGCGGGCCGCACCACCCACTCCCGCGAACGAATCAGCACCTGGCCGCGGGCCTGATCGACCTTCGCCTCGATCACGTAGTCGAGCGAGAAGTCTTGGACGGGCCCGACCGTCTCGATCCGATTGGAGAGCGTTGCGATCGAGCCGGAGTGACGCCGGGTCTGCGTCTTGGCCTGCTCGAAGAGCTCGGTGAGCGGGATGTAGGCGATGCGGCCCGCCTCGAGCCGGAAGTGGAGCTCGTCGCCGGTGACCGTGCGGGCGATCGGCGTGGGGTAGGCGAGCACCTCCTTCGTCGTCGCCGCAGCGTGGGCGATTCCCTCGGCCTCGAGCGTGCAGCGGTCGATCTCCTCCTGGATCTGCTTGCGGCGTGCGCCGGCCTCGGCCGCAGCGACCTTCTCCGCATCGGCCGACTGTTTTCGCTTTTCCACCTCCACCTTCGCCGCGGCCACGGCCGTGGCGAGCTGCACCCGCGACTCGCCGGCAAACGACGCGGCCGTCGCCACCGTCCGGGCCTGCGTCGCGAGATCTTCAATTTCACTTTCCGCCATCGCCGCGGACTTCTCGAGACCCTCGATCTCACGGAGGAGCGACTCTGTCTTCGCTGCCGACTCTGGCGCGGCCTTGAGCACGAGCTGCTGCACCCGTCCCCCGATCACCATCACGAGGATGATGAGGATGCCGACGATGTTCGTGACGACGTCGAGGAACGAATCCTGGCCGGCGGAACTTGCGTCTTCGATCTTCGGGCGCGGCATCGAGCGGGCTCCCGTGTTCAGCGTGGGGACGTGGTGTAGCTGGTGCGGCGCACCGGCGGCAGGTCGCGAATCTCGTCATCAGGCCTGTCAGACCGCGTGTCGATGCCGCTGTCGGCCAGCAGCCGTTCGAGATCGTCGCGGCGCGACTGGCCGTCCGGAGTGGCGGAGAGCACCAACTGCGGCTTCCAATACATCCGCTCACCAGCGATCCCCCAGCCTGCGACCCGCTTGTGGATCGCCTGCACGAGCGGATCGATCGCTTCGGCGGTGTCGCCGCCGACGGGAATCTTCACCTGCACGCGGCGGCCCGCATCGTCGAGGAGGCGGAACTCATCGAGCGCACACTCGAGCCGGATCGGGCGGGTGAGGGGAATCGGCCGGTCCTGCGTGGCGAGGCTCGCCCAATTCTT
>Ga0172376_10004117_pt1 | contig 16713 bp, 13 predicted proteins | sample Lak35m_FD_121114 | JGI IMG/M metagenome (GOLD analysis project Ga0172376, IMG submission 121114) | Freshwater microbial communities from Kabuno Bay, South-Kivu, Congo - kab_092012_35m | ecosystem: Environmental > Aquatic > Freshwater > Lake | place: Democratic Republic of the Congo: South-Kivu... | reverse complement strand
CCACGAGACGGCCAACCACGAGACGGCCAACCACGAGACGGCCAACCACGAGACGGCCAACCACGAGACGGCCAACCACGAGACGGCCAACCACGAGACGGCCAGCCACGAGACGGCCAGCCACGAGACGGCCAACCACGAGACGGCCAACCACGAGACGGACAACCACAAGACGGTCAGCCACAAGACGGACAACCACAAGACGGACAACCACAAGACGGACAACCACAAGACGGTCAGCCACGAGACGGACAACCACGCAGAGGGCAGCAGAACCGAGCTGGACGAAGCGTGCTGGAACAACTAGAAGACCGCATCGCGCAATCGGATGGAGGTGCTCGACAACTGAATTCACCACTGACCGGTGAGGATTACGCTCAATGGACCGATCGACTCAGGGACATTGAAGAACTTATTAGAGACCCGGACTTAAGGGCCGAGGCAGCCAGGGTACGTGAGGCGGCAAGAGAATTTCGAATGGAGTACAAGCGGCATTCGAAAGAACCGCAGTGGGATATGGTCAAAAAAATGATTTCCAGCCCACTGCAAGAGTTGCAGCGCAAGGTACAAGAGGAGTTAGTTCGCAAGACGGCCAAGCAAAATGAATTGGTTCCATTAGATCGGGATCCAGTGCCAGAGAAATACCGCACGGAGTTGGATCGTTACTTTGAACGACTCGGAGAGGAACGATCCAAGTGATGGGATGGATGAATGAGATTTTCTTTGCTCGAGGGGCATGGGCTCCACTTGCGATCTTGCTTTGGACCTTGTTTACGCTCTTTGGTTGGTTGTCGTACAGAGGCACCGCATCGTGGCAAGTCAAGTCGCTTGGGACCCTCTTGAGAGCTCTTGGGATTGGAATCCTATGCTTCTGCTTGCTTGAGCCGATTCGCAACACAAAGGTACCTAAATCACAGGCCAATTCGATCGCAGTGCTTGTGGATAATAGCCGCTCGATGCGAGCCTTGTACGAGGATGCTCGAGGCTCTGATGAGACGCAAAACCAGAGCGGTCAGATGCCAGCGAGTTTGCCGTTGCTTGAGCGATTTTCGGGCGTTATCGCCGATGATGCTAATTGGCTTTTGAAACTTGGGGAGCAGTATAGGATTCGCAAATACCTGTTTGCCGGTCAATTAGAATCGGCCGATGACTTTGCATCATGGGATGGATCGCAGTACGAGTCGAATATCGAGGGGGCGTTAGACAGCGTTCGAACAAGATCCCCGTCGCAGCCACCATCGGCCATTGTCTTGATCAGTGATGGCAAAAGTACCAATCGAAATGCGATATCCCAATCGCTGACCAAGCAAGATGGATCAGCAATCCCCATCTATCCGGTTTGGATACCGCCGCAGGGCGATTTAAGGCGGGATTTGTGGATCAAAGATGTTAGTGTGCAGACCAGCGATTTCGAAACGGCACCTGTGAGTATTTCCGTTAGCTTAGGGCATCGGGGATTTTCATCTGAAAACATCGAGGTTCGACTAGAGGATTTGAAGCATACCACCCTAGAGACCCAAACCATCCAGATCACAGACAATACAAAGGCACCTTTGGTTCGGTTTCAGTTCCGACCTAAGGAGAGCGGATCGCAGGGATACAAAGTGGTTTGCCGACCCATGCGAGATATCCCTGGTCTGGAAATGACCCTCGAGAACAATCATCGTTATGTGGCTATCGATCGAGCGATGGGGCCTTATCGGATTCTTTACTTATCCGGTCGTCCGAACTGGGAATACAAGTTCCTGCAAAGGGCATTGAGCGAGGATGCTGAGATATCATTAACAGCGCTTGTTAGAATCGCCAAGAAGCAACCGAAATTCAGTTTCCGCGCAAAGGGCAACGAGGATACCAACCCTCTGTTTTCGGGCTTTGAGGACATATCAGAGGAGGAGAAAGAAAAATACGACCAGCCTGTATTCGCTCGTTTGGGGATCGTTGGAAAAGACGAGTTAACCCAGGGTTTCCCAAAGGATGCGCAGGAGTTGTTTGCTTATTCGATGATCATACTCGACGATCTGGAAACTGAGTTTTTCACGGTCGATCAGCTTCAGCTACTCAGGCAATTCCTATCCCAGCGCGGAGGTACATTGCTGGTGCTCGGAGGACAAGAGAGCATGCGGGGACGAGCGTTTCGAGATTCTGCTCTGGGGCAGTTGCTGCCCGTTTATGGAGATCCTACCGAGGCAGATCTAATCATCCCTGGAATCGAACAGCAGGTCGAGGATCCTGTTCGCCTAAAACTATCGCGCGAGGGTTGGCTGGTACCTTTTTTAAGACTGCATGACAACCAAGCCGACGAATCCACTCGGCTTGAACGCATGCCCGCCTTTCAGGTTTGGAATAGTACCAGCCAAATTAAGGTTGGAGCCAGGGTTCTTATCGAGGGAGAGTTGCCTGACGGAAACAAACTACCGATGCTAGTGGTGCAGAAATTTGGTAAAGGTACTTCAGGAGCATTGCTCGTTGGGGATTTATGGAGATGGGCACTTGCGGATCGGCAAGAGTTGATCAGCCCGTTTTATCAAGGTTGGCGGCAACTGATACGTGGACTGATGGTTGATATCCCTAAACGTGTTCAAATGGACGGACGAGTCGATAAGGGTCAGAATTCGAAACGCAAGATAGAGATCCAAGTTCTGGATGATAAGTTTAGTTCGATGGACAATGCACTCGTTGAAGTTCAAATCACACCGCCGAAATCCGAAGTGATGGTTGTTAAAGCCATGGCGTCTTTGGATAAGGCAGGGCTGTACGAAACCAGTTTTCTGATGCGAGACAGTGGAGTGTATAGGGTGATCGGCCAAGCTAGAGCCCCAGATGGAACGTTGATCGGTGAAGCCCAATTAGCATTTGTGCATGAACCCGAAGCCTTGGAACTGGCCGATTGCAGCTTGGACGAAAATGTATTGAAATCCATGGCCCTACCCAGCGGCGGAGAATTGGTACCGTACCGGGAACTTGACTCATTGGTCGATAAAATACCCGTCGATCAATTGCGATATACGCAGAATCGAATGGTACCGATTTGGCATACGCCATGGCTTTTGGGGCTATCGGTAGGATGTTTGGCCATCGAGTGGTGGTGGAGGCGTCGTCATGGAATGGCTTAATCGAATTCGATTTGCATGGAATATCACGATGGGATTGTCTGTGATCGCCATGCAATCGTTTTTCTTCTGCCCAGTTACGGGTCTGGATCCAGATCCAGTGGAAACCAAGGTTTGTGTCGTGACCGGAGCACCTGGCGAACAGGAGTACGATAAATTGTTCGGTCAGTGGAGAGAGGAATGGGCAAAGTCTCTTGCAGGAGTGGGCGTGGAATGGATCGGTCAATCCGAGGCAGTCAATCCCGATGCAACTCAAAACGATCGAGATCGACTCAAGCGGTGGATCGACTCGGTGCAAGCCAAGGAAATACCAGGAACCTACTGGCTGATTTTGATGGGTCATGGGACTCACGACAGCAAGTCAACGAAATTTAATTTACGAGGAGCGGACGTCTCGGCTGCAGAACTTAGTCAATGGATTTCAAACTCCAAGCATCGTTGGGTGATAGCCATTTGCGCGTCGAGCTCAGGGCCTTTTATGCCTGCACTAAGCGGCCCGGGGCGCACGATCATCACTGCAACCAAAAGCGGCTTGGAGTCGAATTTCTCACGTTTTGGTGGGTACCTGGCAAAGTGTGCTGGCGATTTGAATTCGGATTTAGATCATGATCATTCGATTTCGGTGTTGGAGGCATTTGTTGCTGCGAGCCGCCAAACAGAGCGTTACTACCAGGAGAACAAATGGCTCGCGACCGAACACGCACTGATCGATGATAACGGAGACGGTAAAGGGACGAGTGTAGATTTCTTTCGTGGACTGCGAGCCATCAAGATGCCTGACAAAGGCAAGATTGACGGCGAGAGCTCCCGACAACTCTGGCTAAAAGAATCTCCTGCAACCGGAGTTTTGGGGGCAGAATCCAAATCCAAAGTCGACGACATCGAGAAGCAACTAGAAGCCTTGCGATCTAAGAAATCGACAATGTCTGAGGAGCAGTACTACTCGGATTTGGAGCGACTCTTGGTCGATCTGGCCAAGATCCTCTATCCGGACAGCGAATAACTACCTTGGGGTTTGGGAAGCTCTAAACTTCCAAAACGAAACGTATCAAAAAGCTTTTCCAGCCGCTGGTAGCAACAATGAAGGTTGCGATAGTGGCGAAAGCGAGAAAGTTTACTGAGTCGATCGACGACCGGCTGGCCGGGGTCAATTTCCCAAGGGTGTATGTAAAAGTGAATGGATCTGCCTGAGTTTTCGATTTTTCGCAGCGCCCACCGGGTAAACCACCATGGGAAGATTCGGAAGTATCCGCCACCTCCAATGGGTAGCCGATAAATTCGAGCATCAAGGACGCTTACTGGATGCTCGGCAATTTGATCCTGTCCGCTTTGTAAGTAATAGGAGCCCAAGGGAGAGTCTGGGATTCCATACTTGTCATGACGCACAGGCACAACGCTGCTATCGTGCTCGAAGCCGTGCTGCTTGAGAACAGGGACAGCCCAAGGAGTTCTTTTGGTGATCGAGAAGGTTGGGGCGCGAAAATGTCGGATTGGAGAATTGGTTATTTTCGAGAGAACATCGTTGGCCATCCCCAAATCCAGATGTAGCGATGTGGGGGTATGCTGGTGGATCATTCGGTGCCAATAGGTATGGGAACCAATGATGTGGCCATTGTGGGCGGCACGACGTACTAAGTCGGGATATCGTTCGGCGACCCACCCTAGAAAATAGCAGTAGGACTTAATCGATTTCTGCTCGAGTAGATCGAGCATTCGATGAGTACTTGACTCGACGCGTTGCTCCCAATCCAACCACCGATCCCGAGACGTGATGGAATCGAAATTGGAGACGTGATAGTAGTCCTCGACGTCAATGGAGAAGATGTGTTTGGGCTCGGAGGGACTCGTATGCTCTCCTTTAGGCCTTGAACTCACTTTGCAATTTATCCTTTTCGAACTTTTCGCATCGACGCCACAGATCGATGTAGTGGTTCGAGAACTTGGAATCCTCGGGTCGGCGGTCAAGTCCTGCCGTTTTGGTAGCGATACGACCAGGAACACCCACCAGACGAAGAGCAGTACACCCAACCATCCTCAAATCGGAACCAAGCGAAGCGTTTTCAATGTAATCGAGGTCTAGAGTTTGTTTCTTCAAGACAGACACAGTGCCACTGTCTGCAGGCAAGTTGATTTGGGCGTATCCTGTAATGCCAGGTCGAACGGTCAGTCGAGAAACGTAGTAAGGAACGCACTTTTCCAAATGCTCGACAATCTCAGGTCTTTCCGGTCTAGGTCCGCAAAAAGACATCTCTCCTTTGAGCACATTGATAATTTGTGGAAGTTCGTCCAAATGGAGTTTTCGTAGCCAATATCCTACAGGCGTAATGCGTTTATCGGTTTCCCCCTCACACCACTGCGCGCCGTTGGCTTCGGCATCGGCTTTCATGCTACGCAGCTTGTACATCGTGAACTCTTTGCCGTTTTTACCAGATCTTGTCTGGGCGTAGATCCCAGGACCTGCACTGGTCGCTCGGACCAACACCATCAAAATCGCGGTCATGAGCAACGCGGGAACCGCTAAAACGATAGCCACTGGAAGTTCCCAGAGCCTCTTGTAGTCGTGATAACGGGGGACGTCCAACGTAGATAGCACACCGTTGTGGATGATCTCACCTCGCAGTTCCTCAGGAATCTCAAAAGGAGGCTTCGGTAGCGTCGATAGTTTCGAGTTCGAGAAATTAGCTTGGCTACTCGGATCAGAGCCAAATGCTTCTGCTGGATTTAGGGCCACGGGTTCTGACATAGATCTAGGTCTGAATGGAGACAAGTAGTTTGGTCCCGGAGGGCAGAAAGCATCAGTATGACCATTCCCTGTTCGATTGGCAACTCGTTTCCTAGCCACCAGGTCATGAAAATTTGATGAGCTTGGAGACATTCGACAAATGCCCTGATCGACTGAATCAACCAAGAATCCCAGTAATTTCTTAGGAAATCTGGCGAATCCACCCCCCTCGTCGGCAGGCTTCATGGGCTAAACTCTGCGGGTTGCTCCGGTTTTCCGATCAATGGCTTTCTAGGCATCGTAATCGAGGGATCATGGTCCCTTTGAGCCTCATTAGCTTCGATCCTTTGGCACCTGGATCCTAATAGAGATAAATCGAAAAATCTTCGCAGGCTTTTTGACTGCAGGGTAGACTGTCTAACACGGCATCTTCTCGGCTACGTTGAAGTAGCTGCACAGACGCATCATCCAAAAGCTGGTAGCTCAACAAGTCGTTCAAACAATCAGCTTTTTTGGAGAATATCGCTTAATACTTAATAAAGGAGAACCCTTGGAGGAACCGGCGTCAACAATCAACCCACCCCCTCTTGAGTGGGGTGCAGGAAAGGTTCGTCTGGAATGTGTCTTCCTTGGCAAGACGCATCGGTTCGAACACGTTGGGGCATTTGCGAGGATCGGCAGCGATCCCCGTTGCGAGTTATGCATCCCCGAATTGCCGGCCCCGGTGTGTGTGTATTTGCAAATCGCGAGAGATTACGTCGCGGTATTAGAACTGGTCGATTGCGATCCGATTTCTTTGTGCGAACCGATCTACGCTTTGCCAGGTGCTACGGTCTGGTTGCAACCAAACGCCCGAATTACCGTCGAGAGCATCAAGAGCATTGATCGTTCGGAGCCCAAGGCCGAGAATTTTTCTTGGGAGAATTTCAACGTCGACGACATCAAAGTTTTCCCAAATACCCTCATGGCTCGTTCGGGTTACTTCTCCGCGCAATCTCAACCAACCCATCTGAGACTTCAGTATGCACTATCGGTGCTAGGGTCTTCTCCTAGCTGCCAGCTTCGCATAGCTCACAAGCATGTCGGACGATTTCAAGCTGTCATCTTTCGTGGCGAGCACCAAGGTGAGTCATGCCGAGTTGTCGACTTGCTTTCAGAACATCCTACGCTGGTCGATAACCAAATTGCTAAAGGACAAGTCTTAGAAGTAGGCAGTCAGCTCAACATTGCAAATCTGAACTTTGAAGCCGTACGATTGCTCTATAACGCTTCGCGCCCGAGTCAGATCGTCGAAGTCCGCACTCAATTTTCGACGCTACCTCTCTCGGTAAACCGGGAAACAGCATCGGATCGATCAGCGATTCCGAAACGTGATCTGCCATCGCAAGGGTCAGAAAGCTCCAACAATCAACGAGTTAGCCTTCCAGATCTACAAAATATGAAGGATCGCTTGGCAAAGGCGATCGGTTTTGACGCTGGCCAATCATCGGCTCCCAAAGTGCATTTCCCCTTGGAACAAGATCATGAGACTTCCGTAAAGACTCGTCCCGAGAATGACTTCGATCCTCGACTTGCCGATGGGCTTGATCGCGTTGCAAAAAGCCAAGAACGTATGGCTAGCGAATTCGAGAAGCTAGCGACGAGGCTTCAAGGGGTTGAAGAATCACTGGGACAACTTCCTGAAATCCTCGACAGCAACTCCCAGCAATTGGCCGACTCGATCGAATCCATCAAGGAGTTGATTCATCAAGCAGCCCTAACCAACCCAACACCGCTTAGCAATCCCATCGCAAATGACCAGAAATCCACGAACAACTCCCCAGAAACCTTGGAAAAAGCGAACCGCGCAGCCATCTCCAAAAAGGTTGTAAAAGTAGAAAGAATTCCTGCCAAGCAGCAACCAACGACTAGGAGCAAACCGGCAACGATTACTTCGAATAAAACTGCAACTCAAAAGGAAGGTAAACGCGAAAGCCAAAGCGATTTGAGCTTAAACGAAATCGTTCTATCTTGGATCCAGCGGGCCAGATCTATCGTGGCCCTTCGGATTCCGAACTTTCAAAATCGATACCGTGAAATTGCCGAGCGATCCGAAGGAAACGATGCGCTGAATCTTGGAAGCCAAACGACTGCCAAGAGAACCAGATTGCAGCACCGTGACGATGAATCTGAATTGCTTTCTGCTAGTGAATCCGAAGACGAAACTTTGGTGCTTGGATCCCTGATGGGACTCCGCTACCGAGATGCTAGGAAGTCTTTTCTTCGTTGGAGTCTCTTCGCTTCCGTACTACTGCTGATTGCTCTTGTCGGAGGCCCCCTGATTTGGAACCAAATCCCAGAAGGCTGGAGAGAACTGATTTGGCAGCGAATCAGCTTAACGGCTACTCCCAAAGAATCAGAGTATGTTCCAGATTTTGAATCGCAACCTACCGATTCAGCAGTTCCTAACCCGCAAGCACCTGAGGATCCCATACCCTCCACAGCACCAGCAATCTCTACCGAACCGGAGCCTTCTGCATCTGCCATCCCATAAGACCTCCAAAATCATGCGATGTTTAAATCTTTTTCAAGATTTCAGCTTGATCGTCTCAAGGTCTTTTGTAGTCTGTCTACCCCGGTAGGATCGACCCCACTCCTCGCGCGCCGCCTTAGCTATGCAAGACTCTACGACCGATAAACCTAAACTTGCAAATGACTCCCAAACAACCGAATTCTCCGATGCTGCTTCGAAACCCTTCGTAGGACGATGGCACAAGCTCGCTAGCGAAACCAATTGGGAAAAAGGTCGCATTATCCTCCAGTGGCGAAATGCACTGATCGAAGCCAAAGCACCCTCGAGCCAGTACAGCGACGAAGCTTGGGCGAACCGTGTCGGGTTCGTAACCTGCCAACATGTTGGGCGATTGCGCCGAGTGTTCGAAAGATTCGGCGAAACCTACGGAGAGTACCCCAAGCTTTACTGGAGCCATTTTTGGGCTGCGATCGAATGGGATGATGCGGAATTGTGGTTAGAGGGCGCCTCCAACAGCCGCTGGAGCATCTCGCAAATGTGCCGAATGAGGACCGAGTCGATGCAGTTGGCCGATGGCCAAACTACCGAAAGCGTCATGGCGATCGAATCGGAACGAATTCAAACCGAGTCCGATGACGGGTTTCTGGACTCCACCTCAAGCGCCTCGGGAAACTCCACCACAACCGAAGACAACGACCAACAAGAAGATTCGCAAAAACAGACTGATCGGTCTTTCGAAAGCAGCCCCCTGGCCGAAGGCCCCGACTTCGGTGAACATGCATCCGATGCAAGCGGTATTTCGGCCACCTCCCAATCTCACCAAACGGCAGACGATCCAACCCTCTTGCGAAACCCTTTCGAAGGCCTTGGGCCATTACCGCTTGATGTCACAGAAGCCGTCGATCCACTAAAGCTATGTATCCTTCGATATCGCTCCAGCCAGTGGGACGGTTTTTCCAAAAGTCAAATGCTCGATCTGATCGAAGCTCTTAAAGGGTTTTGCGAGTAATCGCCAAAAAGGATGCCTTCTATTGCTTACCAACAAGCTTGGTGATCAACTGATCTAGCTCCCGCTGCTGCACATTCATCTTGGCCGCCGCCACCGCAAAAAGCCTCTTTTCGATCTCATCAAGTTGGCCGTCAGCCGCCATAATCTTGATCAAATCCGAGAGCAATTGCATCTGCTCCTCGCGAACCTTAGGCAACTTCATCGTCGCATGATCGCTGATGGCAAACTCCAAGGCATTGCCCAAATCCGCGTCGTCCAACCCCAACTCTCCGCAACGATCCACCAACCAGTCAATCTCACGCTCGGTCAACGCCCCATCTGCCGAAGCCATAATCACCAGGTTCTTCAAATAATCGGTTGGCTTCATGTTCGCTCCATTGCCATAAAACAAGCGGTGATCTCGCGACGATCTGCCACCGATGGCATGCCGCATCCAATCTGCCGAGATTGTGAGCTTTTTTCCCGATTTTGTAACCAGCCCAGCGCCTTTGTTCCCTTTTTTCTAAGCCCTTGAGAAAAGCACGATTCCTTTTTGATATCAATTTGATATCCTAACGTGTCAAATCCCAGAGTAAAAACGATTGTTTTACGGGCAAACCAGCCCAAAGGAGCAGGAAAATGACCACCAATTCACCCAAAACCCAAAACCGAACTGTCGAGGAAAAAGCCTATCGACCCTCCTCGGGTTGGCCCATGCTGTTTGTTGTTCTAGGCACCTTTTTAGCCCTCCCATTTCTCATTTTTCTCGGTGCAGTCAGCTTTCCGCCCGTCCTCTTTGCCGTGGCGATCATGGCCATCGTCGCCTTCGTTTGCTCGTTCGGATTCCTTGCCGTCCAACCCAACGACGCCCGTGTTCTACTCCTTTTTGGCGATTACCAAGGCACCGTCACTGAGTCAGGCTTCTACTGGGTTAACCCCTTCCTGTCGAAGAAGAAAGTGTCACTGCGTGTCAGGAACTTTGAAACCGGTTCGACCAATGTCGCCGAAAGAAAGTCCGAAGCAGGCGTGGTGATTCAGCCAAAATTACGGACTTCGGGACGCCCCTCCAAAGTCAACGACCGCGATGGAAACCCGATCGAGATCTCGGCCGTCGTGGTCTGGAAAGTGGTCAATACCGCCGAAGCCCTATTCGAAGTCGACGACTACGAGGACTTTGTCGGTGTGCAAAGCGAATCGGCACTAAGAAGCCTAGCCTCTAGGTATCCTTACGACAGCGAGGACCATCAAGTTTCCCTGCGAGGATCGACCGAAGAAATCTGCGATCAACTCCAAATCGATATCCAGGACCGCCTCGAAAAAGCAGGGGTCGAAGTCATCGAAGCTCGGATCTGCCACCTTGCCTACGCTCCCGAAATAGCCGCTGCAATGCTTCAGCGTCAGCAGGCTGGTGCCGTGGTCGCCGCTCGAACAAAAATCGTCGAAGGAGCCGTCGGAATGGTCCAGCAAGCCCTCGAGCATCTGAGTCGCGATAAGATCGTTGAACTCGACGATGAACGCCGCGCAGCGATGGTATCGAACCTGCTCGTGGTCCTATGCAGCGATCGGCATGCTCAACCGGTCGTCAACACCGGAACCATGTACCACTAATCGCGCATCGAAATTGCTCAAACTTTCAGCTTGCCTCTGGGATTGGATCGATTAAGCGATGGCCAAACGCGACAGTTTTTTGCTCCGAATCAAGCCCGAAATGCTCGAAGCACTTCGGGCTTGGGCCGACGATGAGTTCCGGAGCCTCAACGGCCAAATCGAATTCGCCTTGCATCGAGCCCTGGAGCAAGCAGGCCGACTTCCCAAATCCCAACGTGCCTCCCCTGTCCATGCCGACGATAAACCAAATGACAATCGCCAATCCACTGGCAGCCCACCCGAACCTTCCAAAGCTCCGACCGAGCCTAGCCAAGAGTAAAGCTTCACCTTGCGGCAAACTGCCAGCCATGTCGCTTGCACTAGCCCTGAGGCTCGGTCATCGAGAATGGATCGAGTGCTTGTTTCAAAAGCTCCGCATCGAGAATCTTTTGCTCAATGCACAACTCGCGAATGGTTTTGCCCGAAGCAAACGCTTCTTTGGTCAATTTCGCAGCTTTCTCATACCCGATGTAGGGGTTCAAACTCGTAACCATCGATAAACTCTGCTCAACACTGGCTTCGCATGCACTGGGGTTGGCTTCCAAGCCGTCCATGCAAAACTCGATAAAGGCGCCGATTCCGTTGGAAAGAAGCTGGATACTCTCAAGGATCGCATGGCCCATCACCGGCATCATGATGTTGAGCTGGAAATTACCACCAGCAGCACCCGACAATGTCATCGTCGCATCGTTGCCGATGACTCGTGCGGTCAATTGCATCATGCTCTCACACATCACCGGGTTGACCTTGCCTGGCATGATCGATGAACCAGGTTGTCGATCCGGCAGGATCACTTCGAAAAATCCGCAGCGAGGTCCAGAGCCTAACCAGCGAATGTTGTTGGCGATGTTGAACAATGTCATGGCTATGGTTTTGAGTTGGCCATGGGATTCCACCAGTCCATCGCGCTGCGCGTTGGCTTCGAAGTGATCGAGAGCTTCGATAAAAGCAATCCCAGTTTGCTTGGCAAGCGCCTCGCTGACCCGCTTGCCAAATTCCGGGTGCGTATTGATCCCACTTCCTACCGCAGTGCCTCCCACAGGCAATTCATACACGGCCTCAGCAGCTAGCTTGGCCCTCTGGATCGATAAAGCAATCTGCCTGGCAAAGCCTCCAAACTCCTGGCCTAATCTCAGCGGTGTAGCATCCATCAAGTGAGTCCGACCGATCTTGATGACCCGGTCCCATGCCTTGGCTTTTTCAACCAGCGATGCATGGAAACGCTCCAATTGCGGCACAAGCTTGGTGTGAATTTCATAAGCCGCCGCGACATGGATGGCCGTCGGGAAGGTGTCGTTGGTGCTCTGGCCCATGTTGACATGGTCATTCGGATGAATCGGCTTGACCTTGTCCAAGCGATTGCCACCCAAGATTTCGATCGCCCGATTCGAAATCACTTCGTTGATGTTCATGTTGCTCGAAGTCCCCGAACCGGTTTGAAAAACGTCAACGGGGAACTGATCGTCCATTTTGCCATCAATGATTTCCTGACAAGCTTCACACAACGCTGCGACTTGCTCGTTGCTCAAAGGGTTTTTGCCGGTTTTGGTGAGTTTACCAAGGTCGTTGTTAACCGTTGCACAAGCCAATTTCACACGGCCCATGGCCCGGATCAGAGCCACTGGCAAGTGCCAACCAGAGATGGGAAAGTTCTCCACTGCTCGCTGTGTCTGGGCACTGTAGTAAGCATTCGCTGGAACAAGAACCTCACCCATCGAATCGACTTCAGTTCGGAATTGCGACATGACTTTGGATCCTCAACGTTTTTGAATTGAAAATGAGCCTACCAACCTCTTGCAGTCAACGAGAGACCTGAGTAACCGCCTTTTATAGCAAGCTTGCAAAATCTGACTATTCGTCTTGAAAAAACGATGTTTTTTGATGACATAGCCCTACCCAAAACCCTATATCTCACTAGGATTTCGGCTCATGTGAAGCACTTTTGTGCCGAACGCTTGGAAAGCCAATGGTTCTTCGGCCTAGTTGAAATGGACAGGCCATCAACGGCACTGCCGTCTGTGCGAGCCCCCACTTTCCGACGTTTGCTTTGGGGATCTGATGATCCCCAACCCAAGGAAAGTGATTGATTGATTCGGCTCGATTCTCTGGCCAATGCGCCGACGCTTTGGAGGTGTTCACCCCCTCTAAGAACGTTCGCGTTTTGCCACATTGCTTAATGCAAATACGAAAGTTCGCTATGACGAAGAAAAACTCCGGTCCCGAAATCATCTCCCAAGAGCACGCGTTGGCAGCAGCCATCTTGGCCGATCTGCCGTATGTGGTCTCTCAAGAGAGCAAACCCAAAAAAGACAAAGTCAAAAAAACAAAACCACCGCGCGACGCTGCTCCAATCGAAACTGCTCCAATCGAGCCAACCGCAGCATCCCATACTCAGCCTTCCATCAATCTTGAAAAGGAACATACTGCGGACGCAATCAGCCCTGAGGCCGACAGCGCAACAGAATCCAGCCCTGCAATCACTGCAATGGAAACCAGCGAATCGAGTCAGGAGCAAGACGGACTGACGTTCCGAAGCCTCCTGCTACCAGATGATATTTGCTCGGCGTTGGAAGCCTCAGGTTACAGAACTCCAACGGACATCCAAGCCGCTACGATCCCTGCGATGCTTCAAGGACGCGATGTGCTCGGCCAAGCCCAAACAGGGACCGGAAAAACAGCAGCGTTCGCCCTTCCACTACTTGCCAATATCGATGTGGAAATTCCAGAGACCCAAGTTCTCGTCCTAACTCCCACTCGCGAATTGGCAAACCAAGTCTCCGAGTCGTTCCTGAAGTATGGTCAGCATCTACGAGGACTACGGGTGGCACCGATTTATGGAGGTGCCCCGTATGTCAACCAAATCAATGCACTTAAGCGTGGGGCTCATGTGGTCGTCGGTACTCCCGGTCGAATCATGGACCACATGCGCGAAGCTAGACTCAGGATCGAGTCGCTGAAAACAATGGTGCTCGATGAAGCGGACGAAATGCTTCGTATGGGATTCGTCGATGATGTCCAGTGGATCTTAGACCAATGCCCCTCGGACAAGCAGATCGCACTGTTCTCTGCGACCATGCCCGAACCCATTCGGCAAATCGCCAACAAACACCTGAAGTCTCCCACGGTAGTGCGGATATCCTCCAAACAGCAAACCGCCGACAACATCCAGCAGCGATTCTTAGTCGTGGAACCGAGCATGAAACTCGAAGCCCTCACGCGAATTATCGAAGCCGAGGAATTCGACGGGATGATCATCTTCGTGAAAACCAAAATGGCAACCGTTGAAGTCGCCGATTACCTCCGAGAACACGGCTATGCAGCCGCTGCCCTCAACGGCGATATTGCACAAAATCAACGTGAAAGGACCGTCGAACAACTCAAGGAAGGTGTATTCAATATCCTGGTGGCCACCGATGTTGCCGCTCGAGGTTTGGACGTCCAACGAATCACCCATGTGATCAATTACGATCTTCCCAGCGACTCAGAAGCTTACGTGCACCGAATCGGACGCACGGGCCGTGCAGGGCGAAAAGGCCACGCAATCGTCTTTGTATCCCCCAAACAGAGAGGATTTCTCCGAGAGATCGATCGCGCCGCCGGGGACTCCATCGAACCGATGTCCCTGCCCACTGCCAAAGACATCAATTCGGCTCGCGTTGAAAAATTCAAAGAGAAACTCGCCACCGCGTCCGCCGGACAATCCAATCCAGAACTCTTCGCCACCTTGGAAAAGCTCGTCTCGCAAACAGTGGCCGATAAGGAATTAGACCCAATGCGAATCATCGCTGGTCTTGCAGTCATGATGCACGGCGACCGCCCCTTTTTCATCCATGAACTCCCAGAACGCCTTCTGAATCGCAGGTCCAGAAACGATCGCCCCGAAAGGTCTGACCGATTCGATAGATCCGATCGTTTCGACCGAAGCGACCGCGGAGAACGGGACTCACGAAGGGAATCAAGGCGAGATCGACCCTCCATGGTTTCCGATAGCGACCATGGTCCCCGAGAAACATTTCGCGTCGAAGTCGGAAGAGTCCACGGAGTCAAACCCGGGAATCTGGTCGGGGCCATCGTCAATGAAATCGGATTGGAACCCAATCAGATCGGCCATATCCGGATCGAACACGATTACAGTACCGTCGATCTGCCTTCAGGCATGTCACGGGATGTCTTCAAAGTGATAGGACGAGCTTGGGTACTAGGCAGGCAATTGAGAATCTCCAAACTCAGCGATCATCCCGATTTTTCGCAGCGATCCAATTCCGAAGGAAACCCAAAAGGAAACTACCCGCGACGACCTAGACCCGAAGGAGCTTCGTACAAGGACAAACGACCCAAGGATCGTCGTCGGTAACCTCCAGACCCAATCGCGGTTCCCACGGTGCAACGATGCCAACTACCAAACGAATCGGGATCGATCACGTCAAGATCGCAGCGGAGATCCTCAGGCAAGGCGGAACGGTCGCTTTCCCGACCGAAACCGTTTATGGACTGGGTGCCGACGCGCTGAACCCAGAAGCAATCGACAAGATCTTTGTCGCCAAAGGGAGACCCTCAGACAACCCACTGATCGTGCACATCGCATCGCTAGAGCAACTCGATGCGATTGCCCACGCCGTAACGCCTTTGGCGAAAACCCTAATCGAGCGATATTGGCCCGGGCCATTGACGGTCGTCTTAAAAAAGAGTCCGGACATTCCAGCAAACGTTACAGCAGGGCTAGATACCCTCGCAGTGCGAATGCCCGAAGATCCGATCGCAATAGAACTGATTCGGCTTACCGATCGCCCGATCGTAGCACCCAGCGCGAATCGTTCCGGTAGGCCCTCAGCAACCAGTTGGCAAGCGGTCGTGGAGGATCTCGACGGATTGATCGATGGAGTACTTTGTGGCCCACCCACACGGATTGGACTTGAGAGCACCGTGGTCGATACGACCGGCAAGTGGCCGATCATCTTAAGGCATGGGGCGATTACCCAAGAGATGATACAAGCACGTATTGGAAATGTTTCAACAGCCACTTCGGATGCACACTGTCGATCACCCGGAACGAGGCATCGGCACTACCAACCACGGGCTCGAGTCGTGCTGTTTAAAGATTTTCTCACCCTCGATCCTGTTTTGCCAGATCCTTATGAGATTCCTGTTGGGATCATCGGATGCCGCGACGACTCGGATAGAGCAGAGATTCAAAACAGGCTACAAAAACGATATCCACATGCGGAAATCAAGATCTGTCGATCTATGGACGAGTATGCAAACAGTCTCTTCGAGTTCTTTCGCCACTGCGATTCTTTAAAACTTCAGACGATATTCTGTCAACAAGTCGATTCCAGCGGTCTGGGCCGGGCGATCATGGATCGTCTCACCCGCGCAAGTCAGTAATATGGATCCTGAGTAAATGGCCCGTCGCAGGATGCCCAAGGTATTAGGCACATTCCATGTGCCGTTCTGAAAATTGAATCAGTTACCCATCAATCACTGGCTGACGGCAGGCGCAATTTGACTACATGGATGGTCTTGACAAGAGTGACTCTGTTGATATTGGGCAGGATAGACCAAGTTGCATGGTTGTCGACCAATCCCAATCTCGGCAGTCTGGACAATGCGGTCCGCAGTACCAAGCGGCAACACAAGGTATTAGGCACATTCCATGTGCCGTTCTGAAGATCGAATCAGTTACCCATCAATCACTGGCTGACGGCAGGCGCAATTTGACTACATGGATGGTCTT
>Ga0172376_10004116_pt1 | contig 16717 bp, 6 predicted proteins | sample Lak35m_FD_121114 | JGI IMG/M metagenome (GOLD analysis project Ga0172376, IMG submission 121114) | Freshwater microbial communities from Kabuno Bay, South-Kivu, Congo - kab_092012_35m | ecosystem: Environmental > Aquatic > Freshwater > Lake | place: Democratic Republic of the Congo: South-Kivu... | reverse complement strand
CCTTGGCCTTTGAGGTGCTTTCAGCAACGCCCTTGAGTTGTGCGGGCAGTTTCTTGGTGACATCCAACTTCACCTGTGGTTTGGACTTTGCCTGAGGTCGCGTTGAGGTTGTTGGGTTTTGGCCCAACGTGATCTCGATGCCTGTTCCTTTCAGGGCCTCTGCTAAGGCGGTGTTGACCGTTGCGTCGACATCGGGAATTGCGATGCCGGGAATGCCAACATCAGGTGTCTTTGGCTTCGCTGTCTTGGTGCTTTTTGTGGTCGCTCGCTGGGCTTCCTCGTTGTCAGCCTGCCGTTGAGCGACCAAACGCTGCGCAGCCTCACGCTGTGTCTTCTCACGAGCAGCCACTTCCGTCGCTGTGAAGTGCGTGACGTCAGCGGTTGTCTTGTCGCCTTGTCGCTGGAGTTCGAGGGACAGCACATCACCGGCCTTGTTGCGAAACGCTTGCAGCGCAACTGTCTGACCGAAGTTGTTTTTCGATGCGACGATTTCATCGGTTGTCGGCATGAAGCCTTGTCGAGCGAGTCGCTCTTGGTAGAAGCGAGCGATCGAATCGAATTCGGCATCCGTTTCGAACCGCAAGGACTTCGTCGAATCTGAGAAGCCAACTTCCTTAGCATCTTGCGGAGCGGGAATATCTGCAGACATCAATTGCAGGCTGTAGTTGATCGTCACCGCGCCAGCTTGATTGGTTCCAGGAACTGCTGGGGTGATGTAGGCAATGAGACGAATGGCGCCCCGTTTGAAGGTCTGTACTTCCGAATCAGGCGGCACGGGGTTCGATCCATAAGGCTCCCAACCAGCCGCAATCAGCAGATTCCGTGTTTGTTTCACAGTCTCTGCGGCTTTCAAGTGAGTTCCGTATAAGGCGTGTCCAGCGCCGCTACTGACGCGCTTCGCGTCTTTCACGACCGGTACTTCATCTGCCAGGATGTTGCCGAGGTGACTCAAAAAAATGCGAGTCGATGCCTGAGCATTGGTTGGATCTCCATAGGCCATCAGAGAGACCGTAAAGCCATCTTTGCGAAACATGCCGTTGCAATACGTTGCCTCGGTCTGCGACCCCGGTTGCTCTTTGAAGCCTGATTTCACAAGTCGTTGCTGCTGAAACCGAAATGCGTCTTTGAGTGAAGACTTGGTTTCGTAGCTCACCATGTTGAGTTGAGCGCCCTCCGAGAATGTCGAACCCGTCGGCAATTCAACCTGTCGCAGGTCGATCACTCGTGCGGCTTCTTCAATGCTCGCCGCACCAGTCGGCTCAGCGGCCTGCGCAAGCGGTACAATCGGCGACTCGAAAATCGCGCCGCCTCCGATCGCCCATGAGACTCCTAATGCGATCGTCCAAGAATGAACCGTGCGACTCCAAGTGACTCGTTTCATGATGATTCCAGTGCCGGTGACGTTGAGAGGTTTGTTATTCGAGCCACCGTGACTTGCAGCGGCGACAAACAACTCAACGCAACCCCCCAACGCATCGCACAGAATTTTCGTGAAAGAGTTTCATCGAACCGCCGTGCTGCCGAGTTTCGAATCACTCTGTGGCAAAACGAAAAAGCCCACTGAACACCTTGCTCAGCGGGCTTTCCGTAATTTTGGTCGCTCGTCACCAGTGAGCTTGCTGATTAAGCGAACTCTGGGCGGCGGCGGTTTAGCTGATCTTTCAGTCGCGAGACGATGCTGGAATGCATCTGGCTAACGCGAGACTCGGAGAGACCGAGCGTCGAGCCGATTTCTTTCATCGTCAGTTCCTCGTAGTAGTAGAGGATGATGATGAGCCGCTCGTTGCGATTCAGGCCGCGCGTCACCAGTCGCATGATGTCGCGTTTCTGAATGCCGTTCGTTGGATCCTCGCCACGCTCATCTTCGATCACATCGACTTCGCGGACGTCTTTATAGCTGTCGGTCTCGTACCACTTTTTGTTGAGGCTCACGAGATTCACGGCACTCGACTCGGTCTTGAGCTTGTCGTACTCCTCCAGCGGTACGCCCAACTCAGCAGCCATTTCCGCATCGGTTGGCGGCCGCCCCACACGCGCTTCGACGCGTTTACGAGCTTGCTCGTGCTTACTGGCCTTACTACGGACGAGTCGCGGAACCCAGTCCATCGTTCGCAGTTCGTCGAGCATCGCACCGCGAATTCGCGGAACGCAATAGGTCTCGAACTTAACGCCGCGTTCCATGTCGAATGCCTCGATGGCGTCCATAAGTCCAAAGACGCCGGCAGAGATGAGGTCGTTTAGATCGACGCCATCTGGCAGTTTTTGCCACACGCGTTCCGCGTTGTATTTCACGAGCGGCAGATAGCGCTCAATGAGGATGTTTCTGAGATTCTGGTCTTCGATGTTCTCTTTGAAGTTCATCCAAACTTCAGCCAGAGCTTCATCGCTGAGCCGTGTTGCCATGAAACCCTCCGTGGTTTTTCAGTAGCTCGGGTGTTCGCCAACAGGTGAAAGGGCCGTCTTAGGCGGTCTGAGCCGACGCGGATTGTTGTTCCACACCATCCAAGTGCAGAACGTCTTGCAGGACTCGTTCGACTTCCGTGCGAACGGTGTCCTCAACGAGCCGTCGAGCGAGGTCACCGAGGACCAGCCCGATAGGAAACGCGATCGTGCCAGCCAGAAGCGCCGTGTTGAGCGTTGCTTCTAAGCCAGCTCGATCTAGCACGCCGCGCATCGCGACCGTCGCAAACGCGATCAAGGTCAGACGATGAGCCACGTGCAGAGCCACTCGACCACCTCTAATTCTTCCGGGACTCAAGCCAGTTTCGATCGAGCCCTGCCATTCAAAGCGATAATGCTCTGAGCGACCTGAGTGCGACCGTTCTGAAACTGTGACTTCAGCCTAGTTTCAGCCCGAAGAGTTATCGGCATTCGAGGGAGTTCAAGGTCAGCGAATCTGGCAAAGTTCTCCTAATCGTCAAACTTTGACAGCCGCTGGGAGAAAAGCAGAAAAGGGGATGGGAGAGTGATCGCGGCCTGCAAAGAAGGCTTGCATACCGGCTGTTTTGGTGGGCCAAGTGAAGGGGCGGGGAGACTACTGACGCCTTTTTTTTGGTGATAGGCCAGTTTCTCGAAATCACCAACGAGGCTCTATGGGCGTTCAGAGCCAGGGCCAGGTGCCCGCAGAAGACTTGTGTTATGGCCGCTATTCGCCGACTTGCACGGCTTGTCCCTGTGCTCCAGGCTGACCATTTTGTTGGCCCGGTTGATTGCCTTGCTTGCCCTGGGGGGCCGGCTTGGGACCGAGGATGCTATGCAGCTTTTGCTGCAAGATCTTCGGGTTCACGCGCGAGTCGATCTGCACAACTCGCATCGACGCATTCGGCTTCGCGGCTTCGTCAAGGGCCTCGATGATTTGGCCAACATTGAGCAGTAACCCCTCGGTGGCCGAGACGATCAAGATGTTGGATGACTCGTCGGTGCCGATTGACAGTAAGCCTTTGAACTTGATGGGCTGCTCTTTTTTGTCGTCCTCGCCACCACCGGTTCCACCTTTGTTGCCGCCATAGATGTAGGTGTAACTGGGGGCCGATGGCTTCTCGTCCTTTTTGCCGTTAGGGCCGCCGCGACCCTCCTGCATCGATTTGTCGTTCTCGCTTAAGAGGTCGCGATAGACATCTTTGACAGCCTCAGCGAGCACTTTGGCTTTGCCGTATTTCAACTGAAAGATCTTTGTCAGTCGCCGCGCGTGTCCCTCGGTTGATTGTTCTCGGTCATAGATATTGATGATGTCCTGGATCATCCGGAGCTGATCTTGATTCGCTCCCTGCACAAGGATCGTCTGGGTATCGCGGTCCGAAATGATCTTCATCGGCTTGCGCTTCGAAAGGCGGCGCGAGCTTGTGCCTTTATTGCTGCCAGGCATGAAACCAAAGAAGGGGTCATACTCAATGCCACCACTCTTCTTCTCGACCTCCATTTCCTCTTTGAAGAGATCTTTGAGAGTTAACTCGATGCCATAGGCCCAGGTGCTTGCATATTTGAGCTGGAACACTTTCCAATCGCTGCGTGGCGGAGCTTGTTCATCGAGTACCTCTTCGAGCAGATCCAGCACGGCGGGATCGTCGCACTCCAGGTGCAATTGACCGCCATCGGTCACTCGAATGCGAATTGGAGCCGCGTCGCCAGTCGGTGCTGGAGCGCGGCCTTCGGCTGCTCGCTGCTTGCGAATTTGCTCGACGAGCTTGCGGAGTTCGTCTTCGGGGTTTGAACCACTTGGCGCCGCTTGCGGGGCATTAGGCGAGCGGGTTTCTTCTGGTGGCAGGTTGGGTTTCGTGAGCAATGGCGGTTGTTCATCGCTGACGAGAATGATACGTCCGGCAGGTGTTGTTGGTCGCGCGAAGTCATCTTGGGTATTCGGTGGACGGATTGAATTCCTGGCGTATCCAACGACAGAGTCATTCGGCAACGCTCGCGCTTCGCGTGCGGGAGCACTTTTTGTCGCGGGCTCAACTTGATCGGGAGTCAACGGCTTCTGAGTTGGGCGTTCGAGTGGGTTTTTCTCCTGGACCTCTGGTGCGTCAATCTTGAGGGGATTCTTGCTGCGGTTAGGCCAGGCTTTCTGCACACGTTTCAGCAACTCGACGGCGTCTTCGACACTGCCAGCTTCATAGATGCGGCGGTTATTTGGATTACCACCCGGCATTGGTAGCTCGCCCAACTTGATCAACAATGCTTCGATGTCTTTGAGTTCGCCGTCGTGGCACCACAGCAACAACCGGTTGTGTTCAACATCGGCATCGACTCGAAAGTCATCGGTCTTCTTCTCTTCTTGTGAGCCACCACGTCCATAACCGCCGAATGGATCGAAGTAATAGCTGCGACGCGACTGCGATTGGTTCGACTGCTCGACTTCCTTGCCCATCATGAAGCGGATCGAGCCTGCCACGTAATCTGCCGGGAGCTTTCGTAGCCCAATCACTTGGAACGTGCGTGCGTTGCCGTCGAGTTTCTTCACGAGCATATCAACAGTCGCCAAGTCCGCTCGGTTGCCGGAGACGACGAGTGCTCGATTTGGCTCGTCGATCTGGACCGTCGTGCGAGGTGAGAGACCGGCGACTTTGTTGATGGTCTCGGCGAACGACTTGGGGTTGAGATTGTTCAATCGAAAGATGCGCGTTTGGTCGATTGCTTCGAACACGGAGGTCTCGCGATCGGCCGGTTGATCGAGGATCTGAATCGCCTCGGCGATCTTGGCCATCTTGTCTGGCGGCGCATCGATCAGCAGCGTGTTCTCACGCGGGATCGCCACGATGCGAACTTCAGCTTCTTTCTTAGGGCCCTTGCCACCGGGTTGTTGCTGCATCTGCTGCTGCATTTGCTGCATCTGTTGCATTTGCTGCTGCATCATTTGCTGCATTTGATAGCCATCAAATCCGCCGCCCCCGCTGCTGCTTGGCGGACGTCGTTGCCCCATGAGCTCGCGGACTTGATCAACGACATCTTCAACCCTCACATGGACCAGTTTGAATGGCTTGACGAGATTCTCGCCGCCTTCGGGAGCTTGCTCTTCTTCAAGCATTTCCCAGATTTCGCGCAGGTTGATCGCGGCGTCCATCGCTTCGAGGCGATTGGTGTGCTTAAGCGGATTGAGCTTCCCATTGGGGCTCAGCATCGGCTTGAGTTCTTCATGGGCATCGTCCGCGAGCATCCATTTCAGCGAGAACGACGTCTTCACGAACGAGTAATCTGGCAGTGACTTCAGCTCGGATGGCTTGACGCGTGGAACCATGCTGGGGTCGAGCTTCTTTAGATTTTCGACGGTCAGCATTTCACCACGCTTCAAGAGCGTGAAGCCGCGCGCCAGTAAATGGCGATTGATGAGATCCTGCACCTCGCGCAATTCGTACTCGCGCTGAGTCGTGAGATTGAGATAGTCGCCGGGAAGTTCTTGCCAATCCAAACTGACGCCCGCCGTCTTGCTATACCAATCAAGGACTGCAGGCCAAGGTTGGCCATGAAAGCTGACACGAATCTTGCCGTCCGGGTTGGGCTTGATTTGGAGTTCTTTGGGATCGGCCACGAATTCGGGTTTCGCTTGCCGAGTGATTGGACCGGCAGCAGTTCCGGGCATGGGCTGCCCAGGCATGGGAGTGGCGCCTGGTTGTCCCGGCATGGGCATCGGCTGACTAGGATTCGGCTGCGCCGCTGGCCCCTCCACGACAGCCGGTTGTCCTTCGACGGATACTCCGCGCGCGGACTTACTGAGACGTACGCCCGGCGGTTGAGCACCAGAGTCTTCAAGGAACGTGGTGAGCGAAAGCAATCCGGCCGTCAGTACGAGACTGCGGCGAGCGAACAGCAATCGTGAGTGAGTCATGGATGGCACCGGGTGGAAGCGTCGTGGGGCTGGTCAATCACAGAACGGAGGCGAGGGTTGGCGTACACGATCATGGGAGTACGCCGCTCGAACGCGAATCGATCCCCTGAAAAGAGTCATTAGGGGCGAATTCACCAACGCAGTGGAGTCCTCCCCCAAAGCCTTTCTGACTCGAGTCGCCAATTACGACTCCGCGTTACTGACTGAGCGAAGAGTCGTCTTCTTAGACATTTTGTCTGAACGTCCGCGAAACTGTGACGGAATCTTTGAGTTCTATGGGACGTCGAATGGCCGCTGCAGAAATTCAAACACTGCTCTTTAACTTTGAGATAAGACGGCACAGAACCGGATCAGACACGACAGTATGAGAGGACGGCGACAGCAGGAGCAATCAACAAGTCGGTGGCAGCATGGACTTACTGATGTCGAACGTGAATTTCGTGCCGTTTGAGGATCTTGCCTAGCAACGACGATGACTCATTCACATCATGCGACGGCGCGTATGTGGCCTTTGAGACACCACTAAGCAATCTCGATCAACCTGTCGGGTCTGTCCGACGGACACCAACCACTGAGGAGAACTGGCGATGCCTTTCCGCCGCCTGACAGACTGGATTCACGATCAACTTCGCAAAAGTGTCGCTCGTCGTAGCCTTAAACGCATGTCGCGCCGTCCTGAAATCTGTGAACCGCGTTGCCTGCTCGCTGTGACAATCAGTTTCAACTACTCGCTCGATACCAATGGCTTTTTCAGTGACGCGGGTCGTAAGGCTGTGCTGGAAGCGGCGGCGACTGGATTGACTCAGCGATTCAACGACACCTTAAGTGCGATCACGCCGAGCACGAACAACACTTGGAACGCGACTTTCAATCACCCTGGCACTGGATCGAACACTTCCGTCAATAACCCCACAATCCCCGCCAACGTGATTGTCGTTTATGCGGGTGGTCGAGAACTGGGGTCGACGCTGGGTATCGGAGGCCCTGGCGGATTCTCGGTGTCGTTCGTGGACTCCAACTTCCGCGACGCGGTGCAAGCACGCGGTGAGACTGGAGCACTCGCGACTCCGAAGACCGACTTCGGACCGTGGGGCGGTTCGATCACCTTTGACACAACGACCAATTGGCACTTCGGCACGACGACCACAGGTCTTGATGCCGGCGAGGCCGACTTCTTCTCCGTGGCGATGCACGAACTAGGGCACTTGCTGGGCATTGGTACGGCGGCGTCGTGGGATGCCAAAGTGAGCGGTGGCACATTCACGGGTGCCGCGTCGCAAGCCGAGTACGACCTCGGTGGCCCAGTGCCGCTCGATGGCGACGACTCGCACTGGGAAGACGGCACGACTGATGGTGGACAAGAAACGGCGATGGACCCCGTCATCACCATTGGCAGTCGTAAAGTTTTCACGGAACTCGACTTTGCTGGTTTGGATGATCTTGGTTGGGAAGTCACCGATCCTCCGACTTCCGTGCAGCGCACCTTCACGCTGTCAAATGGTGTGACTCACACCGTCGTCATTTCCGACAGTGGCACCTCGAACGACGGCAACAGTCAGATCGTCATCGACGGCGTCACGACGGTCTTCGAGAATCCTTCCAGTTCGCTGATCATCGAAGGTGGGAGCTTGGCTGACTCGATCATCATCAACAGTGTCGATGGCGGGTTTTCGGCGACCGTGATCGTCAACGGCAACGCAGGCGACGACTCCATCACCATCAACACCGACGTTGGTGCGGGCAAGACAATCAACGGTGGCGACGGAACCGATTCGCTGATCATGAGCGGCACGGCAGCAACATCGGTTGACGTCACTTACTCGTCGACGACTGCCGCGGCAGTCGCGATGACGAATGTGGGCGGTTCAGAGTCGGTCAGTCTGTCGAATATCGAGTCGATCACCGACAGCATCGTCGCTGCCGCCCGGACCTTCACGACGTTGTCGTCCGCCGAAACGTTGACGCTTGGTGACGATGGGGTGACCCCAGGAGTGTCGCGACTGAGTGGCGCAACCCTCGGAATTCCCATCAACTTCACGAATCCGACGACATCGCTGACGCTCAATGCTGGATCGGGCAATGACGTCATCACGGTCGGACCGCTGGATAGCACGCTCGCTGCGGCCATCACGATCAACGGCGAAGGTAACAACGACTCGATTTCGGCAGCAGGGATCAATTTGCCAATCACGCTCACTGCCGGTGGCGGAGTGAATACACTCGTTGGAGGTAATGGAAATGACACAATTACCGGCGGCACCTTCGAAGACACGATCACCGGTGGTCCGGGAGCTGACAATTTGAACCCAGGCGACGGCTCTGACACGTTGATCGAATCGTTCGATGCCAACATCACGTTGACTCAAACAACGTTGACGACCACTCCACCCGGCGGAGGCTCGGCCACGATCGACACGATCACAGGCTTTGACCGTATTGGTATTACGGGTGGTCCTTCAGGCACCACGATCGATCTGGGGGCGTTTGTGCCCACAAGTTCGATCGGAGCGACGATTGTTGGTGGTGGCGGACGTGATTCGATCATCGGTACGTCCAAAGCGGATTCGATCGACGCGTCGGCTTCGGTCGTGCAGGTCACTGTCGAATCTGGTAGCGGAAACGACACCATCACTACAGGGAGCCACAACGACCGCATCCTCGCAGGCGGCGGCAATGACTCTGTGGATTCAGGTGCAGGTGATGACACCGTTTTTGGTGCCAGCGGATTGGACACCATCAATGCTGGTGCTGGTGCCGACAGTCTTCTTGGTCAGAACGATGCAGACTCGATCAACGGTGGCGACGGCGACGATCGCATTCAAGGCGGTGGTGGTGCTGACACACTCAACGCCGGAGCCGGTGCCGATCGAGCATTTGGCGGCACAGAAAACGACTTGGTGTTAGGCGGCGCGGGGAATGACTCGCTCTTCGGTGATCTCGGTGACGACACCGTTCAAGGCGAAGACGGGAATGACCAAATCAGCGGCTACGGCGGGACAGACTCATTGGATGGCGGGCCGGGAACGGATCGCGTTTCTGAGACCGAAGACACCAACGTCACGATCAGCGGCACCACGATGACGTCTCCGTTTTTTGGGACCGAGGTGCACACCACGATCGAACGTTACAACCTCAATGGCGGTGCTGGAGCGAATTTGATCGACGCACGGCTGGCGAGCGTGTTTGCGGTCATTAACGGCCTTGATGGGAACGATACGTTGCTGGGGACTCCGTTCGCCGACCAGATCTTTGGTGGTACGGGCACGGATGTGATTTCAGGCGGCGCCGGAGTGGACACGATCGACGGTGGTGACAGTCTGAACGACGTCTTCTACGAGAAGGCAGACGGTAACTTCACATTGGTTGGTAACTCCGTGACGTCCACTGCTACCGGCAACGAGACGCTGGCCAACATTGAGAAGTACGTCATCGTCGGCGGTGTGGGAAACAATGTGATCGACGCTTCCCAAGCAGAAAAGAACACGACGTTGCTGGGTGGTGCGGGTAACGACACCTTGATTGGAAGTTCGTTGAAAGATGTTCTCGTCGGTGGTTCGCGAGCAGACTCAGATGCCGGTACTGACTCGCTGGATGGAGGCGGGGCGGCAGACACCTACGACAATCATTCTGCCGACACACGTTTGGGATCAGGTGATACCGTCAGCTCTGGCGCGACGATCTTCGCCGCACTACCGAGTTGGATTGACTCGATCTGAAGCGACAAGCCTTGAGACTTGGTAGCTGCTTGGATGAGGACTCGCCACATCGATGCGTCTGCATCTCATGGTGGCCACTGCCGGTTTTGCTCGTCATGAAAGGTGTGGCATGCTGTCTCGTCGCCGTCTGCTCCAGAGTGCGTTCATCGTAGGAGCCATGCCGGCCTCGAATGTCCTGAGCCTCAAGGCACGGGAAAAGGAGCCGACCTCCAGTTTTCGATTTGTGTTTCTCACAGACCCCCATGTGCAGCCAGAACGCGGCGCGGTCGAGGGAACTCGGCAATGTTTTGCGATGGTGAATCAACGCCAGCCGGAGTTTGTCATCACTGGCGGCGACTTGATTATGGATGCCCTGGAAGTGGGAACGGATCGGCTCAAGCTGCAATGGCAGTTGTGGGATGAGTGTCTCAGAACACTGGCGACGCCGGTTCATCACACGATCGGCAATCACGACGTTTGTGGTTGGTCATCGAAAGCGATCGTGAAACCGGGCGATGCTGACTACGGCAAAAAGTTTTTTGCGGAGCGTTACGGTGCCGGTCGCACCTATCGCAGCTTTGATCATCAAGGTTGGCATTTCGTGCTGCTCGACTCGATCGGACAGGACCCCGAAACACTCAACTACAAAGGCTGGATCGACAACGAGCAACTCACTTGGCTGAAGGCAGATTTAGACAACGCTGGCCGCCACACCCCCACAGTGTTAGTGACTCACATTCCCTTTTTTTCGATCTGGCATCAAGCGTTGAAGGGACCTCAGTTCGCGCTGGATGCGAAGGCACTGGTTGGGAATGTGTATGAGTTCCGTACTTGGCTTAAGAACTACAACATCCGATTGGTGCTCTCGGGGCATGGCCATTTATGGGAGCGGATTGAACTTGGCGGCGTGACTTTCTTGCAAGGCGGAGCGGTTAGTGGTCTGTGGTGGAAAGGCCCCGTGAACGGCGATCCCGAGGGCTTTGTGGAAATCGAATGCCACCCGGACGGCACGTTTCGAACTCAGCACATCGGCTATGGCTGGAAGGTTCGGTCCTAAGGTCGGTGTCTGGGGAGAACGCTGGCGAGTTGACGCTCTCGAATTTCGAGATGACTGTTGCACTTTGCGCAGGTTCGCGGAAGCTCGGTCAGGTGGCTCGTGGCATCTTGCAACGAATTGGCAAATATCAACTTACGTCGCTCGAAATAAGGCAGATTGCGAGTCACAAACTCGCTCGCTCGCACTTTCTTTGGTGAGTGCTGGCTGTCGATCCAAATTGGTCCTTGCAACGGACCTCTCGGCAGCGAGCGTCGCGCTTCTCTTGCCTCATCGAGATACATCATGCGAGCCATTGACTGGTTGAAGCCGTTGCGAAGTGTCCCCCGACGAGATGCCCGCCGAGCGATTGGTCGCACCATTGGTCGAAACGTGCAACGGACCGATGCGTGTTCAAGCATTGCTCAATGCGAGTTGTTGGAGACTCGGCAGTTGCTGTCGTCGATCGGTCTCAATGTCGAGACCGGAGAGCATGAGCACGAGCATGCGACCGAGTCGTTCTATCTGCCGCCTCAGCAGCGACTCGATGGCGCGGGCTCGTTGTTGTCGGGACCGGTCGCCGGTGAGCCGTTGGATGTCGCGATTGGATTCCTGCGCGAGCACGCATCGCAGCTCGGCCTTTCGACGAATGATCTCGATGAGTTCGTCGTCTCGTCGCGATACACCGATGAAGGCTCGGCGACTTCGCACATCTACTTACGACAGACATTCGAGGGTCTTGAGGTCATGCATGCCGATATCAGCATCTCGCTGACGGCACGTAACGAAGTCATTCATGTCGCGAGCAGCTTTGTGCGTGACGCTCAGCCGACGGACGATGTGCTTGAGCCGTTTGTGGTGAGTGCTGCTTCAGCGTTTCAGGAATGGAGCGATGACAAAGGGCTCAACGTGCCGGTCGAACCGACCGTTGTGAGCAGCGACAGCGCGGCACTCGATGCACTCACGTTGTTGGCGCTTGAGGGAACTCCGATTGAGGACGTTGCCGCGCGGCTCGTGTATGTGCCGACGGAGAACGGACTCGAACGCGCATGGCAGCTCGATGTGCATGATGCGGATTATCGGCACTGGGTGACGGCCTATGTCAGCGCGACAGACGGCGAGTCGCTTTACACCAATGGCAACGTCGAGTTTGCGACTTACAACGTCTTCGCGTTTCCGACTGTATCGCCGATTACAGGATCGCGATCGAATGTCGTCGATCCGCATGACCCCGTCGCTTCGCCGTTTGGATGGCACGACACCAATGGCGTTGCCGGCGCCGAGTTCACGGACACGCGCGGCAACAACGCGACAGTTCAGGAAGATGGGAACGCCGATAACGCAGGCGGCTTCCGACCGGACGGCGGAGCGAATCTCGTCTTCGACTTCCCATTCGATGCGGCTCAAGACCCCGCGCTCTATCAGTCAGCCGCGATTACGAACGCCTACTACTGGGTCAATCTGCTGCATGACATTCATTACCAGTACGGCTTCACGGAAGCTGCGGGCAACTTTCAGGTCAACAACTATGGCCGAGGCGGGCTCGGCAACGATCCGGTGATTGTCGACATTCAAGACGGTGACGGTGGCAGTGACAGCTTCGCCGCGCTGCCTGATGGTCAGAGCCCGCGCATGTCGTTGTATCGGCGCGAAGACCCGTATCGAGATCGCGCGTATGACAGCGACATTCTCATTCATGAGTTCGGTCACGGCGTCTCGGAGCGATTGGTCGGCGGGCCGGGCAACACGACCGCGCTCAACGCCGTGCAGAGCAAAGGCATGGGCGAAGGATGGAGCGACTTCTGGGCCATCATGCTGCAGCAGGTTCCGTCGGACGCGAAGTTGGATGCCTATCCGATCGGCAACTATGCGGCGGGCTTCGCACCGGACGGACCCGGCATCAGGCAGTATCCCTACAGCTTCGACATGACGAAGAATCCGCTGACCTATGACAACTTCAACGGCGGCTCGGCGAATAATCAGCAACACAAAGCCGGCACCATTTGGGCATCGGCATTGTGGGATCTGAATTGGCTCATGATCGACAAGCACGGATTCAGCGCGGACATGCTGCACGGCAATGGCGGCAACAACTTGACGCTGCAATTGGTGATGGACGCCTTGAAGTTGCAGGGCACGAATCCGTCCTTCTTAGCCGGACGCGATGCGATCTTGGCGGCAGACGTTGCTCGGACTGGAGGCGCGAATCAGGCCGAGATATGGCAAGCGTTCGCTCGACGCGGAATGGGTCTGAGTGCGAGTGATGGCGGTTCGGGCGGAGCCACAACTGTTGTCGAAGCCTTCGATGTGCCGGCGGTAATTCGCGGTACCGTCTTTCGAGACGACAACGGCGACGGTACACAGAACGGCATTGAACCGGGACTCGCGGGGCGAAATGTCTATCGCGACTTGAACAACAACGGCGCTCAAGACGTCGCGAGCGTCAGTGTCTTTACTCAAACCCCAAACGCGGCGATTCCCGACGGTGCGAATACGAAGTTCACTCGCACGATCTCGGGATTGTCAGGAGTGATCACCGATCTCGACATCACCGTGAATCTGACGCATCCCAGTGACGGCGATCTCTACATCACACTGATCTCGCCAGCAGGGACTCCGATCATCTTGTCGAACTATCTTGGAGACACCGGCGACAACTTCACCAATACAACATTCGACGATGAGGCTGCGACGTTTATTTCAGAAGGCACGGCACCGTTCACGGGATCCTTCAAGCCGTATTTCAATCTCTCTCAGGTTGATGGCCGAGATCCAAATGGCACTTGGACGCTGAGGTTTGATGACCGATTTGCCGGGAACACGGGCACGCTGCTGAGTTGGTCGTTGCGTATCTCGCACGGCAATGTCGATCCCGTGACAACGACCGATAGTAACGGAGATTACACATTCTTCGGGCTCGGTAACGCGACGCATCATGTCCGTGATGTCGTGCCGGTCGGATTCACTCAGACGGCACCGGCGAGCGGGTTACACGATGTTGTGATTGCGAACGGTGTCTCAGTGACTGACCGAGACTTCGGAATCCGAGCGATCGCGACGGTCGCCAATGTGTCGACACTGCAGGACACATTGTCCGGAGCAATCACGGTCACGCCTCCAGCGGGGCTCGGTGCGACACATTTCAGAATCAGTGGCATCACGAATGGCACGCTTTTCAAGAGCGACGGTACGACCGTCGTCAGTAACGGCGATTACATCTCCGTGACAGACGGCTCGAACGGACTGCGGTTCTTGCCGTTATTCGGGAGCACGGCTACCGGAAGCTTTGATGTCGAACTCTCGGCAAATGGCTCGACGGTGATTCCCGACACCTGCAAGGCCAGCGGGACAATCACCATTGGAGCACTCGGCAGCTATTCGCTTAGCAAGTCCGCGTTGACGATCACTGAGGCCGGCTCGACAGCGACTTTCACTGCGGTACTGGGATCGCAGCCGACTTCGAACGTTGTGCTCGCGGTGACGATCGGCGATGCGACCGAAGCGACGGTCAGTCCAACGACGCTGACGTTTACTCCGGCCAATTGGAATGTCGCTCAAACGGTGACGGTGACCGGAGTCGATGACGCGCTCGACGACGGCGACATTGTCTCGAATGTTGTGGTCGCAGTGATCGACGCGCAGAGCGACGACGCTTTCGATCCGGCTGCGGACCTGTTGGCTGCGGTGACAACGACCGACGATGACAGTCGGGTTTTGCGATCGTGCAAACTAGTGGATCGACCAGCGTGACGGAGGCCGGCACGACGGACACCTTCACCATCGTGCTCAATGCTCAGCCGACTTCAAACGTCGTGCTCTCGGTGACGAGCGGCGATACGACCGAAGCAACGGTCAGCACGCCGTCTCTCACATTCACTCCGATGAATTGGAACGTCCCTCAATCCGTCACCGTGACTGGCGTTGATGACGGGCTCGACGACGGTGACATCGTCTCCAACGTGACGGTCTCGGTCGTCGATGTGTCGAGCGATCACTCGTTCGATCCACTGCCCGATCAGACGGTCGCCGTGACAACGCTTGATAACGATGGTGTCGGCTTCGCCATCGTTGAAAGCAACGGTTCGACAGTCGTCAGCGAGGCGTTAACGATCGACTCATTCGCGATTGTGTTGACCGCACAGCCTCTCTCGAATGTTGTGATCTCCGCCGTACGAACCAACAGTGTCGAACCTGATCTCTCACCTTCGACGCTGACGTTCAACTCTTCGAATTGGAACACACCGCAGACCGTCTTTGTGCGCGGTGTCGACGATTTCGTCGATGATGGTGATGTGGTGTCGACAATCACGGTTTCGATCATTGACGCGCAAAGCGCCGATGCGTTCGACGCGGTGCCGGACCAACTCGTCAATGTCACAACGATCGACAACGACTCGGCTGGTTTTGTGGTGACTCAATCCGAAAATGCGACTTCGGTCACCGAAGCCGGTACGACCGATGGCGTGAGCGTGGTTTTGACCGCTCAGCCAAGTTCAAACGTCGTGTTGTTGATAACGAGCAGTGACATCACTGAAGCCATTGTTAGCCCGGTGACACTGACCTTTACGCCTCAAAACTGGAACGTTTCTCAATCAGTGACAGTGACGGGAGTCGCCGACGTTTTGAACGACGGAAGCCAACAGTCGACGTTGACGATCTCTGTGGCTGATGCGCAGAGCGATGATGTTTTCGATTTGCTCGCCGATCACACCATTTTCGTCACGACGAGCGACGTGAATCTGGCGCCGACGATCAGCAACGTTGCTGACCTTTCGCTCGATGAAGATGGCATGACGCCTGCGATTGCGTTCGTTGTTAGCGATGTCGAGACGGCAGCCAGTTCGCTGGTCGTGACGGCAACATCGTCGAATCAGAACGTCTTACTGGCGTCCGGCATCACGCTCGGTGGAAGTGGGGCGAATCGCTCGCTGACACTCAAACCGATCGCCAATCGTTTCGGTATGACGACGGTCACGCTGACGGTCAGCGATGGATCGCAAACGGCATCCGAATCGTTCGTGCTGACGGTCAATTCCATCAACGATGTGCCGACCATCACGAGCATAAGCAATCGCACGATCAACGAAGATTCCTCGACTGCGCCGATCAACTTCACGATCAGTGATGTGGAAACCCCGAGCGGACAACTCGTCGTGACGGTGGCCTCGTCGGATGAAGATCTTGTCCCATTGAACGGTCTCGTTCTGTCGGGAACAACCGCTTCGCGTTCGCTTGTTGCGACTCCAGCAGCGGACCACTTCGGAACTGCGACGATCACGATCAACGTCAGTGACGGAACGGCTGTGAAATCGACGTCGTTCCTCTTGACCGTGAACAACACGTCCGATGTGCCTGTCGTGCCGTCGATGATGTTCGAGGTTCCGGAGAATTCGGCTATCGGCACAAGTGTCGGTGTTGTGACCGCGCTGGTGCCGCATGGCGAGACCGTGACATTCGCCATCGTTGGTGGCAACGACGACGGAGCATTCGCTCTCGACGCGACGACCGGCGAGATCACCGTCGCTAATCCGAGGCGGCTTAACTTCGAACGACGTCAAACAACTGAGCTCACCGTGACTGCCACCAACTCGGCGAATGAAGTGAGCTCGGGCACGATCACTGTGAATATCGCGGACGTCTTCAACGAGCGTTTGCTGATCGATCCCAATG
>Ga0172376_10004115_pt1 | contig 16721 bp, 25 predicted proteins | sample Lak35m_FD_121114 | JGI IMG/M metagenome (GOLD analysis project Ga0172376, IMG submission 121114) | Freshwater microbial communities from Kabuno Bay, South-Kivu, Congo - kab_092012_35m | ecosystem: Environmental > Aquatic > Freshwater > Lake | place: Democratic Republic of the Congo: South-Kivu... | reverse complement strand
GAGCTTGAAAAAGAACTTGGTATTGTATGAAAGGAGCTTTTATGGAAGAAGAGCCTACGGCTACGGAGTTAAAGCTAGTGCAAGACGAGAATCAAGATGGTTATGTTGACTTTGCGGATACTCGTATTGCTATTCTTATAACTCCTGAAGGCGGATTTACGATGATGATGACTGACGACATGCGCGAAATTCTTGAAGGTATTACGTATCAAGGGCCAGTAGTTATTCAGATTCCTTGGAACTCTCAAGACCTTAAGATTTATAGCATTCGTCCAGAAGATTACGAGCAGCTAATCAAGCAAATAGGAAGTTAAAAGCCAAACCAAAAGAGCCTATTGACAAGCTCGCAGAACCATGCTATACTCACAGCATACAAATGGCGACACGGTTACTAACACAATTCTTGTAACACTTATGTACACTCTAGTAGTAAAGAAAGAGAGGCACCTATGGCTTTTGGTGACAGCATGAAGATGGCCGCGAACGCATCAGCAACAGCAAACAGCACAGACTCATTCATGAACATCTGGACTGATCCTCAGCGCGGTGTGTATCGTACAGGGCGGCGCGTGTTTCGTATTCTGCCGGTTTACGCAAACGGTAAGCTTGTAGTGCCTAACGAGGTAAGTTTTGCTGAATACTGGATTCCTATTATGCGTAAGGGTGTTCAGAAGCAGCAGCGTGTGATGGTAGATTTTGGCAACCGCTTTCGTAACCCTATCTGGGAGCGTTTGTACGAGGCAATGCCAAAGGAGGTGAACGGCAAGCCTAATCGCAACCGTAAGCTTGCTAATCAGCGGTTTGCTATGAACGTTCTTGACAAGACAAAGGTGATTAAGCTACCTGATGGTCGCTATGCCTATCCTTCAGAGAACGGTCAATACTACGTAGACAGTAACGGAGTAGCAAGCAAGCTTGAGGGTACTCCTACACAGCTCAATCAGGTTCGTATTCTTGAAGGATCTACTGGTAAGCCAGGAGGCAAGCATATGCTTCGTGGGCTTGGAGATCTGGTTGGTTCAGTAACACATCCTGAGGACGATGAGCGTGTACTTCAGCTCTATGAGTTTGACATTGTGCTCAAGGTTAGCGGTGAGGGTACTGACACGATGCGCTCTTTCAATCTTGGTGGCAACGTACAGTCTTTGACAGAAGAGTATATCAATCTCCCACGGTTTGATCTTGAGAGTTGGGTCAAGCCTTGGCCACACAGCATTATTAACGCTTTGCTTGATGGCGAAGACTTTGATGAGGTTATGCAGGGATCTGGTATTGTTCTTATCCCGCAGATTATCAAGGACAGTACAGGCGAAGAGGTAGAAGAGGAGGTGTTTCAGGATTAAGAATGAGCAGTAGTAGGACAAGGGTATAGCGCAATACTATACCCTTGTCTTTTTTTATTTAGAAAAGAAAATATCTATGGGTAGAAAAACAGACTGCTCTTCATGCGGAGGAGACAATTTCTACATTACTGATCATAATGGCTTTGGTTATTGCTTTAATTGTGGATACTACTCCTCTTCGACACAGAACATCAGCTATATCCCAAAGCGTAGTGAGGTTATTCCTGAGATACGAGATTTTTATGCTCGTATGACCAGCTACTATCAAAGCTGCCTTACAAAGTCTGCGCGGGATTGGTTATACACAAGAGGATACACAGATACAAATATAGGACATCTACGTATAGGATATTGTCCAGAAGAATCATCAATTCTTTACCGTAGTTCAATAGCTCGTGAATCAGGACTAGCTGTTGATGGTAGAGCATTTTTTGCAAATCGTATAACATTTCCGTATATCACAGATTCCACAACAATTAGCGACATACGTGCAAGATCGCTTGTACAAGATGTTATTAAGTATAAGTCTCCATTAGGCAGTGCATTTACTCGTGGGGCGGACTATCCATATAATTACTTTTTACGTAAACATTCTTCAATTATTATTACCGAAGGTGAAATTAAAGCTGGTATTGCATATCAGCATGGTTATTCTGCGTTAGCTCTTCCAGGTATGAATAGTTGGCGATCTGGTTTTCAACAACAGCCCAAGCAGGAAGTAATTGTGGTACTTGACACGCAGCCAGAAGATCGCTATAATATCGTGCGGGCTACGATAAACATAGCGTCAAAACTAAACCAATGTAAAATAGCTACACTACCAATTCTAGGTAGAAAAAAGATGGATATAGATACATGCATCTTAGAGCATGGTAAAGAGCTATTTGATCAGGCAATTCAATCGGCATTACCATTTGAGCGATGGATTAAGTTTAGATACTAAGTAACATAAAGTAAGTAGTATAGAAATGGAGATTCTATGACGTTCAGCAACAAGTTTGCAAGTAACACTAGCTTTGCGGGGGGTAAGAAAAAGCCAGTATCCTACAGTGATGTATACGTAGATGACATTAGTGAGTGGAAGCTTCTTGGAGCTTTGTTTGATCCAAAGAATGTAGATTATCTTCATCGTATGAATGAGGTTATGTTTACTGAAGAGCGAGTGTTAGTATTTAAGGCTTTTCAGGAGACCTTTACTGAATATGGTGTTATTGATCATAAGGGATTGTCTCTGCATTTGAAAGGTGATATTCCAGGGGAGTTACTTGCCGCGCACACATCAAACATTAAAACAGTATATGATGATTGTGTACGTCTTGCAACAAAGCGTGTAGCAAAGAAGAAAGCCGAAGAGTTTGAAGAGATTGCAAAGTATCATACACCACAAGATGATGATATTATGCGTGCATTAGGCTTTACCGCTATTGGAGCAGGAGAAGATAGTTCGATTGTTTCAGGAGCAGTAGAGTTTCTTGGTAATCTACATGCAAAGCTCTCAAAGAACTATCGCTTTGCAAGTACCGGTATGAACTGGCTAAACCTTCGCATGGGCGGAGAGTGGAAGCCAAAAGCTTTTGTTGTGCTTGCAGCAGGGCCAGGTGGCGGTAAAACTACGTTTGTAGCAAATAGTATGCTAGAAATGGCAAGACAGAAAGACGCTCAAGGAGGTCACGATCCAACACCTTCGCTCTTTTTTAGCCTTGAGATGTCAAAGGAAGATCTTTATGTCAAGTGGATTGCTGATATTTTGAGCATTGATAGCAGGCATCTTGCTAGTGCAAAGCTTAGCGCAGAGCAAGCAAAGGACATAGAACGTACGGTGCGGCTACTACAAAACCTTCCTATGTACGTAGTAGATAATGGTAAGATTACCCTATACAAGATGATTAAAGAAATTAGAGAGCACGTATCCCAAAGGAATGTTCGTGTTGTATTTCTTGACTATATTCAGATTATCAATCATTCTCCTACAGGCAATACGAATGCGGATCTTGGAGAAGTTGCTGAAAAGCTCAAGGCGCTTGCTAAGGAGCTAAACATTACGATCGTAGCGCTTTCTCAGTTAAATCGTCAAGGTCAAGGGTTAGACAGCATTCGTGACAGCGGTGAAATTGCACAGGTTGCTGATGTAGTGATTATGCTTAATCCAGAAGATACTGGCGATGTTCGTAACGTAGAGGTTAATTTCTTGAAGAATCGCTATGGGCCTATTGGTACTACTGGTGTGCTATTCTATGGGCCGTATCAGCGCTTTATGGGGATGGATACATGAGCGAAGAAGAAACACTACCGCTTTTTATTCGCAAGCGTAAGCGTGTTAAGGACAGAATACAGCAAATACCTATCTCTCCAGATAAGGTACGCCCGCGTAAAAAGCAAAGGCCACATCGTGGCATTATTACCCAAATGGGTAAGGCAGGACGTATGCAGCAAACGGAAAAGAAGCGAGAAATAAGTAGAATGAATAAGCAACGCTCGCAAATTATGGAGCGTCGTATTGCAAAAGTGTTTGGTGGTGTACGTGTGCCGCTCTCAGGAGCGGCAAAACATTGGAAAGGAGATGTCCTTGTACCAATTATCAACGAAAAAGAGCAAGTAGGGCATTTTATTATTGAGTGTAAACTTTCATCAAAGCTAAGTAAAAGCATTCCTACTATTACATTTTTGTTTGATTGGTTTAATCAGTTAGAGGTTGAGATTTACACTACCCGCGCAAAGTTTGGCTTTATTGTATTCTATTTTCATGGATCTTCTCATTACTATGCTGCAATAACGCCAGCTAATCTTAGCATGCTCTTGACATACCAGACGAACCATGCTATGATACAGCATATACTGCATTCACCAACGAACGATAACTGGTCTCAACGATCAGAAAGTACGCGGGCAAATGGTAAACACCAAAGACAATTCCATCTCACTACAGAATACCTACAGAACAATATGCAGCATATAATTGTAGGAGACAACAAGCTCAGTTGGATGAACGTAAGCATGTATAATCACGCACAGAAGCGACAGTTCAATGCTATTATTATGCCATTAGCAATGTGCAAAGATATTCTACTACCAATTATATAAGAGAAAGGAGAACGTATGGCTGTATCAAAGCAAGTTCAAGAGCGTGTGGAGTATATTAAGAAGCTGTGCAGTAATCTTATGGGTAGGGAGGTAGTCATAACTTTTGATAACCATACGTTCTCTGGTACTCTTACAGGTATTACGGCTAAGGGCGTTACAGGATTCTCACTAGCTCCAGAAAAGCGTGAGGGGGCCGATGGTAAAGTAAAATCACCAACACTCATTCAATTAACTCTTGACAATAAGGATAACCTTGTCTTTGTAGATGAAGATACTACATGGTTTGCAGTTATGAACGGTGTAATGGCTGAAGTAGCCGGAGATGTAACAGTAGCATTTCTTCTTCGAGAGGAGAAGTAGATGTATACTTACGTAACAAAGAAGATGCAAGCGCTGGCTATCCTTAACGCAATTGAGGATAGTTCATGGATGGATGCTTATCGTATCAGTGTAGATACCGAGACTACTTCGCTCAATCCATACGAGGCTAGACTGTTGCTTATCTCTATCAGCACTCCTAGTGATAACTATGTGTTTGATATGACGAAGCTTTCTGTTGCTATGTTCAAACAGGTTTTAGAAAACCCACACATTATTAAGCTAGGACATAATCTTACCTATGACTATAAGATCTTTTATCATCATGGAATTGCATTACAGAATATGCATGATACGATGATTACAGATCGTCTTATTCACGCGGTAGGGTATAAGATGGGCTTTAGTCTTGCTGATGTTACCAAGCGCAGGCTTGGTATTACTCGTGATAAGAGTATTCGTGATGGCTTTATTAACAAGACTAACAGCTTCTTTAGCGAAGAAGAATTGCTCTATGCTGCTGAAGATACTTCATACCTTCATCCTATCTATGAGCAGCAAATGACTGAGATGAAGAAGTTAGGCTTGATGCGAGTATACCAGTTAGAGATGAGTATCATTGCTCCTACGGCTATGATGGAGTACACAGGGGTATACGTAAATAAAGATCTTCTATCACAGATGAAGCATCCATTTGAAGAGCATATTCGTATAGCCAATAAAGCACTACAAGACTTGTTTATTGCTCACGGCGCAGCAGATACTATTGTATTTAGTAAGGATGGTTACTACTGTGTAAACACCAACAGCACACAACAGATTAAGGATATGCTTGCGCGGGTAGGAGTAAACATTCCAACACTTAATGTAAAAGACGTACAGCGATGGGAATTAGAACAGAAAAAGAGCAAGAAGAAAAAGACTGATGACTTCAGCTATTTTGACATCATTGATGACGAGGAGATTGCAAACGCTATTGATCAGTATCCTGGTGTAGAGAATAAGTACCTTCGTGCTTTAGGTTTTCTCAAAGGTGCTAGGATCTTGCTCAACACGTTTATTTACGGTATTCTTGATCGTATTGACAATACAACAGGAAGAGTACATCCATCGTTCAATAGCCTTGGTGCTATGGCTACGGGCAGATACTCTAGTACAAGGCCAAACTTTCAGAATATCCCTACGGATAAGAAGCTACAACTTCTAGGGCTAGGTGCATATTCTATTCGTAATTGTATTGAAGCCTCACAAGGTAAGCGAATTATTATTGCCGACTTTGCAAGTATTGAGCTTGTTATCCTTGCAGCATTGAGCAATGATCAGCATTTGCTTGAAGAGATCTTACGTGGGGATGTGCATACGTTTGTAGTGCGCGAGGTACTAAACTACAAAGACATTACTCCACAGAACAAGAAGAAAGAGCCTCATAAGTTCTGGAGAGACGCAGCAAAAACTCTAAGCTATGGCATTGCGTACGGTACTACTGGTAGAAATATCAGTGAGACTCTCAACGTCATGCTTGCGTCTCAAGGCTATAAGATTACACCGCAAGATGGTGATGCTCTTATTGCTAAGTGGTATTCTCTATTTCCAACTACTGCAAACTATCTTAACGCAAATGCTCGTAAGGCGGTGCTTGATGGGTATGTGACAGATGCTTGGGGTAGGCGTCGTAATTGGGATCGTAGCACATTTATTGACAAGTGGAAGCGTTTTGCGGCAGAACGAGAAGGTAAGAACGCAGGCATTCAGGGCAGCTCTGCTACAATGACAAAGCGAGCTATCCAGCTTTTTTGGGAGCGGGCCGATAAGACAAAAGCAAGAATGATTATCTGTGTACATGACGAGATTGTAGTAGAGGCAGATGAAGAGTATACTGAGCAGGCTTGTGCATTACTCAAGGAAGCTATGGAGCAGGCTATTAAGGAGGTGCTACCAAACGTTGCACATGATGTAGGTAAGTATGAAGGTACTTCGGTAGATCCTAAGGTAAGTGTTCGTTATGACAAGTAAGATGCGTATGTAAGGAGGCTTCATGGGTGATCTGCTTTCAAAGCTACTACAACAAAACAGAGATACAATGCGCTTTGCTGATGAAGAAGTAGAGCATCATCAGTTTCGCACAGGTCTTATTGGTTTAAATCATGTCATTGGTATTAACGGCTATATTCCTGGCGGTAGTATTATACAACTTATTGGAGAGCCAAAGCACGGTAAGAGTACACTCGCTGCTGACATGGTAGCTCAAGCTCAGAAGTCAGGTGTGCGGGAAATAGAAATACCATACAACAAAAAATCACGAACAGTAAACGCAGTATGGTTGGACTTTGAACACAGCTTTGATCCAGACTACGCAAGCAAAATAGGGATAGACGTTACAAAGCTCCTTGTACTAGAGACACGTTACGGAGAAGAAGCTTTTGCTCTTGTAGAAGCTTTGCTTGCTGAAGGATTACAGATGGTAGTTGTGGACAGCGTGTCAATGTTTGATCCAAAAAGCGAAGAGGATAAAACGCTTTCTGATCCAGAGAAGATGAGTGCTATTGCTAATCCATTGACTCGTATTCTACGCCGCATGTTGCATCTTGTAGCAGCAGCGGATGCTTTAATGATTCTTATCAATCAATATAGAGCAAACATCTCTACAATGAGTAGGAAGGAAAAAAAGCCATTTGGGGCTAGAGCTATTCAGTATGTAGTAAAGGTAACTATTGAGCTGGTACGTGTCAAGAATGAGCAGAATAAAGCTGACGTAGTTGCTACTGTTGAAAAGACAAAGCTAGGAGCTGAGGGCAGGCAGGTACCTTTTCAAATGCAGTATGGGCAAGGTATTAACTACAAACACCATGTATTGACACTTGCTGAAGAATATGGTATTATAGAGCGTGCAGGGGCAAGATATACCTTTGAACACGAAAAAGTTATCCAGAAAGCACATGGTATGGAGAAGGCTACACAGGAGTTTAACATTCCTCTTATTGAAAGTCTCGTTGAGAAAAAGCTTGAAGCAGAAAGAGCAGCTTTACAATCTCAATCTTGGGCATGGCAAAATCAAAGTTTAGTTACAAAGAAACTTTTAGCAGAAAGAGAGGGACATGAACAAGTTAGCATTCTTAACAGATCAGAAAACTCCTGATCAGATTATCCATGATAAGCTGAATAGCTGGCTACAAAACCCTCCAGACTATCACACTGTATGTACCGTGTATGACATGCTTGGGCAGTTGCGCAAGCGTGCGCGGGTAGTTAAAGGAGAAATAGCAACAATAGAACGAAGTATCACCGCAGAATCAGATAAACCAAAAAGCAACGATGTACGCAAAAAGCAAATAGTAGCTACTGAGGAGTTACAAACAGAGCTAACTAATCTTGAGTCTGAGATCGAATACTATGAGGCACAAGCAAAAAAGCTTGAGTATATGAAAGCAATGTTCTCTTCAAGTACATTTGCTATGAGATCGAAGTTAGAAATTACATAGTAGGGTACACATATGATACTAGGAGCTAAACCACAAGAAAAGCAAATGCGTATCATCTTCTGCGGTGATCGTGACTGGGATAACATACAAATGGTACGTAATGTTATTCAAGAGTTAAGGCAGCGTTATGGTGACTTTCTTATGATCAATGGCTGTAGTAGAGGGCTAGATAGTCTAGCCCTCCATCTTGCTGAAGTTATTTACAACTTACCAGTATTAAAAATACCAGCAAATGTAGAAGCTTTTGGCAAACAGGCTTGGTTTATCCGTAACAAGCAAATGCTGGCAGAAGGTAAGCCAGATCTTGTAGTAGTGTTTCACAACTACTTGCAATACAGCAAAGGTACAAAGCATATGTTTGAGATTGCAGGGCTTGCAAAAATCCCAAGAGTGTGGTATACTGAGTATATCAAAGAACTAGATGAGCGCAGGTAGGTAGGTAATTATAGTAGAGAGGAAAACAATAATGATCAAGCTCCCACGGTTTTTTCGGATCGTCGAGGAAGCTGACCGCCAGGGCTGGCGGCTGTCCATGGAAGACAACGGCAAGTGGATTCTGACCCACAAGGTAAATCGGGCAATAGTCAAGATAGTAGACGACCTCCACAGTGTGGAGGAGTTCCTGAAGGGTATAGAAAACTAGGAAGCAGCAACTGAAGTGGAGAACAGTTATTATTATTACAAGGCTACCAACCGCTATTCTTATCCATGAGTATGAGGACGACGGCGCGGTGTTAATTAAAAGTATTGTAGCATAGTTATAGATAAAATATATTAGAAAGGACAATGTATGTGGTTTTTTAATAAGAATCATTCTACAAGTCAGCGGTATCGAAATACACAATCGCATATTATTTCTATTATGCCTTACAAGCTGACACATGCCGATTATGTAGGCGGATGGGTATTTGATGACGAGCGTGTTGGTTTGTTTCGTGAAGCGTTTGTAGCTGGAGCAGATCTTATTATTGACGATCTTGTACAGCATATTCCAAATGCGCATCTTGGTTTTGAAATGTCATTTTCAGCTCGTCCCTTCCCTGGATATGAGCATACGTTTACGTGGGTACGTGAGGAGTACGGAGGTAACTGGTATCGCACTGAAAATGGTGCAAAGGAGGGCTGGCTATGTCCTGCATTGTTTAAGTATTTTCGCAATACTCCAAAGCATATTTACGTTCGTGTAAAGCCCGTACGTCTATAAACATTTATAAAAGGAGTATCTATGTACCCACTAGCAGCTATGGTTCCAAACTTGCAAAAGCTTCCTGTTGTTTCAGCTTCTAAGATTAAGATGTATAAAACGTGCGGGCGCAAATACTACTACCGTTACATCATGTCAAAAGAAGAAAGACCAGAAGATCAAAAGAATATCTACGCACTTAAAGGCATAGCACTACACGCAGCAATAGAAACCTACTACAAGAAGAAAGATCCTGAATCAGCACTTACCGCAGCACTAGCAGAATATCAAGATAAGATGCTTACAACGATGACCCAATGGCAAGATGAAGGTATTGTAATTGGAGAAGATCAACTACCCCAAACGCTTCGTAGTGGTAAGGAGATGTTACGTCAGTTAGATTGGAAGAATATGGTTCCTGACAAGCTAGAATATCGCTTCTCGTTACCGTTTCCAAATCTCGAATCGCCGTTTGTATTCGTTGAAGGTATTATTGATATGATTACAAAAGAAGGATCGGTTATTGATCACAAGAGCAACAGTAAAGCCCCAAACATGCAAGAGCTTGAGCACGATCCGCAGTTTATGCTCTATCGATGGGCTTACCAGCAGATGTACGGTATGTATCCTTTACGAGTAGCATGGCATCATTTAAAGAACGGAGAGATGCTTGAGTTGTCGTTTGATGCCTTTGATAAGAACTTTTCTGCTCTTGTGGATGATGTGCGGGAGATGGTAAATCGTAACCTTACAATTCCCCCCGCACGACGATTACTAGACTCAGAATGTAAGCAGTGTATGTTCTTTAAGGAATGTTATACCTAATGTCTGCACTTATGAAGGAATTGCTGATTGACTATGCTGACAGCAAAGTAGACATGGAGATGAGGTTTGATATTGAGCAGGCACTCGAACAACTACCGACGCTACGAAAGCAACTCCTCCTGCTATACAGTTACGGGTATAGCAGCGAGGAGCTTGAGCGGTATATCAATCATCCTACTTTCACCAAACAATATATTGAAGTAATTTTAAGCTTTGCCGTTGAAAGCATAGCAATAATACTTCGTATTTCTGACAACTCATTAGTATCATTTGCAAAGCGTAATGGATACGCAAAGAGTAAGATGCAAGAGTTTGAGCGATATTTAGAGATACATGGTAGAACATTCTAATGATTTTTACATAAAGGAGATATGCTATGGATCTTGTTCTTTCTATTGCGATTGTTCTTCTTCTAGCGGTAGTCCCTATTGCTGTATATGTACTTAATAAGAAATACCAACAAGAGTATGAGCGTAACATTGAAGAAATAAAGCATATAGCTAGGCTAGAGTGTAAGTATGAGTACGAACAGAAATACGAGTCAACAAAGAAGAATAGTTCAAATACCGCTCGTAACGTGCTTCGTGGGCAACTACTAGAACAGTTCGTACCTGTGCTTAGTAGCGATGAGTATAATCTTTTTGACTGGAGATTTCTTGGAGACTTTGCTGACTTTATTGTTATTGATGGTTACACTGAGGTAAAAGACGGACTAGCCACAGAGGTAAAGCAGATTGTGTTTGTAGAAATTAAGACAGGAGATTCAAAACTATCAAAGCATCAGCAAGCAGTTAAGCGAGCTATTCAGGATGGTAGGGTAAAATGGGGGGAGGTAAAACTAGACGTGCATGGAAACAAGTCATAATTTAGATTAAGGATTTTCACTATGGATTTTCAAAATTATGAAGGAAATTGGGGTTCAGTTCGCTTGATAGATTACATGGGTAATGATCTTCGAGTAGTAAATGCAGCGCGGGCTAGTTTTAACAAAGAGAAAGATACCTTCGACCAAAAAGATGAAAAACTCATTAAGTTCCTAGCAACTTCAGAGCCAGCACACACTATGCCATTTCGACATGTCTACTTTACCTTTCAAGTGAAAGCTCCGATCTTTGTGCTTCGGCAGTGGCAGAAGCATCTTATTGGCTGTGAGTATTCCTTTGAGCAATATAAGGATACTCCTTGGTCGGAGCAGAGCGGCAGGTACGTAGCGTATGATGGCTACTGGTACCCTAAATACTTTCGTATGAGCGCGGAGAATAAAAAGCAGGGCAGTATCGACATCCCACATCCTAACTCAAACCTATGGATAGAAAAGTATAAGGAGTACACCGAACAAGGACTTGAACTGTACCAACTTATGGTAGACGATGGTATTGCTCCTGAGCAAGCTCGGACATTACTTGGACTAAATATGTTTACAAACTTTTACTGGACAGCAAGTCTGCAAGCCGTAGCTCATTTTGTTAACCTTCGAGATCATTCTGAAGCTCAACCAGAAATTAAAAAGTTTGCAGGCATTATTAGGGAAATCATAGAAACTATCGTGCCGTACTCCTGGTCTTTTTCTCGCTCGCTCTAGCTAACAATTCTAACACGTTTCTAACACAATGCTAACGTTTTGCTAACAGATTTTCTAACAAAGTTCAAATAATCTACTAGCAAAACGTTAGCACTCTTTTTTTACATATAGTGATGTATATTGAAGTGTTAGAGTATTGCATGAGTTTTATTATACAAACTGTTAGAAAAACTGTTAGAAAGTTGCTAGAAAACTGCCTCTTGACAAGCCTACTCCAGCGTGCTATGATTACAGCGTGTCGATTATCAATTACGGATGTCAAGCGCAAACGTTAAGCACAGAAAGGAACTAACATGCTACATGCCTCGGTACAGCTTCCTATTGGGACAGTTGATTACACGTATTATATCAATAACATCAAAAAGCCTATATCAAGAACCCTACAGCTATTCACGCTTCAGCTTCAAAGTATGCTTGTAATGTACAGCATAACTACCGATGCTGTTACATATCAACGTCATGATGGATTAGCCGATGTAACATCAGCTTTTCCAAGTTTAATAGAGGTGTTGTTTATTGAAGATTGTCATGGAAATACATACATCTCTATTCTTAATTCCAACGCTGATGATATTATTATAACAAAGCTTATGGATCGGCCTTTTGATGGCGACATGATCTACGAGTGGACAGACCAGTATGTACAGAATGTTGTAGCCAGCGCGTTTTTACATGGTATTATTACCTAAGGAGATCTCTAGTGAAGTCCGCAATGAGTGAAAAGCATCTTATCTCTTCAAAACGGGTACGTAAGCTCAAAGACAAAAAAGATAGCAGGCTGATCAAAGAAAAACCGATTAAGCCAGTTAACAAGTCAGTTAAGACAAACAAGCATGCAAAATATACTGCTGTCATCGATGATGTAGTGATTGATATTCGAGATGTAAAAAGCGTGCTGATTGTTATTAGCGAAAAACTAGACTAGCTCTAACAAAGCTCTAACAAAAAGCCCCTTCACACAGCGCCACCAGTATGCTACACTAGCTGTGTGAGGGGGCAAATACTACAAGAAAGGACAATTACACGTGAAGAAGAGTATTATTATCTCATTGTCTACGCTACTCTTAGCTATGCTGCTTGCTTGCGGTGCGGGCAGTATGACACCGGCAGAGGCACAAGAGGCGTGTAGGAAAGATCCTACATGCCATCCAGCGCCGGAAGCTGTGCAGATTCAGATGGCGCAAACTGAGCAGGCAGGGCGATAATGCAAACATTCTTACCATATCCTGACTTCAGACAATCAGCACACTGTCTTGATACAAAGCGACTAGGTAAACAGCGCGTTGAGACGTTACAGATTCTCAACGCGCTACATGGAAAAACTGATGGGTGGGTTAACCATCCAGCTACAAAAATGTGGAGAGGTTATGAGCAAGCACTTGTAGAGTACGGTATTGTCTTTTGTGATACTTGGATTGCATTAGGCTACAAAGACACGTGTAAAGATAAGATCGCTGTATACCGACGTGGGCATGTTGTTTATCCCTCTTGGCTTGGTGGGTATATCCACCGCACGCACAAAGCTGCATTATTACATAAAAAGTATGATTTTTATGCTCAGTATGACTGGGATAAGTACCCTAATTATGTACCAGTAGAAGAAAACTACTACTGGCCGATCTAACACTGCTCTAACACAAGCCCCTTCACACAGCGCTACGAGTATGCTATACTAGCTGTGTGAGGGGGCAATTACAAGAAAGGATACTGTAGTGCATGTACTTGTTCTTACAAACGAGCCTGCTGTTGATGATACCGATTGTTTTTGGGAGTCTGTTGATACTGCTGGTATTCATGACTATAGTGTAATTGCTCAGGAGGTCAACAAAAAGTTCAATGGGGAGCTTTGGCCAGTTTGGTCTTTTATTGAGTATAGTATCATTAGTTATGGTAAGCATGATACTGTTACTATTACTAACGGTAACGGCGTTTACATAACGTTTCGTGATCTTACGAATAATACTATGCTTGTAAAGCATGTTATGCAGGCAGAAGATCTAACAAAGCTCTAACACAAAGCCCTTCACGCAGAGCTACCAGTATGCTATACTAGCTGTGTGAGGGGCAAATACTGCAAGAAAGGATACTACATGTTACTTATCATTCGGGGTTTGCCTGGTAGTGGTAAGAGCACACTAGCACAGGAGTATGTTGCTAAGGGTTATCAGCATTATGAAGCTGACATGTATTTTATGCGAGACGGGACATATACTTTTGATCAATCTTTGCTTCGAGAAGCGCATGCTTGGTGCAGGTTGATGACGTTTCGAGATCTCAAAGCAGGTAAGGATGTAGTTGTTAGCAATACGTTTGTCAAACACTGGGAGTATCAGCCATATATTGATTTTTGTAATGAGCATAACATCCCTTACGGTATTAAGGTTGCAAGCTTTTCTTATGCAAATGTTCATAATGTATCACCAGAAGTTATTTCTCGTATGATGCGCAATTGGGAGGATTAGTTAGAGAAGATTAAATAGAAAGGCTATACTATGACTACCGACAAGACTACCGATAAAGAACAACTGCAAGCGCTAATCAGAGAGCTGGATAATTACATGAACTACTTACATATGATCTCTGATGCGTATATGTATTCAGCTAATGATCTGGAACAACAGAAAGGTTATATTTTTGAAGAAGTGCTTGATAGGTTGCGTAGTATTTTAGCACCGCATGTAAGGCGCTAATAAAGCTCTTCTAGCATTGCTCTAACACAAAGCCCTTCACACAGCTATGCAGATCTGCTATACTAGCTGTGTGAGGGGTCAATTACAAGAAAGGATACTATGTTATTTGTACAAGATATAAAAGGACGAACAGAGCTACAGGTACCATTATCAGTGTTTAACAAACGCTATAATGTATTGTACGGGCACGCAAAATGGGTTACTACAGAAAAGCATAACTATCTTACAAAAAATGGCGTTGTGTTGCCAAATACGGAATATGTTATAGAGTGTCCGTACCCTAAACCGCTATTACTACAGGGCAACCAGGGCTATTTTTCGCTAGTACGTGCTAGTGTGGAGGTAGGTAATCGCAAAATGTATGCTGATAACACCACACTATACGATGTTGATATAACGATCCGCCAGCAAAAAGGCTTTTGGCTGCTTTTCAATCCGCTAGCGGAAACGATACCCGTCCCTTCTTTAGAAAAAGGCATAGCTTTGTGTCGTTATATGGATGTGTTTACCATAAATAGGGTAGGTTTTGCTGGGAACTATTTGTATGCTCGTGACTTTCGAGATCGTTATTGGCAGATGATCGAGAATGAGCTAAAGCGAAACTTAGTTGTATAAATTAGGTATGTATATACCATAGCTCTAACAAAGCTCTAACACAAAGCCCTTCACACAGCGCTACCAGTATGCTATACTAGCTGTGTGAGGGGGCAAGCAATAACAGAAAGGATACTACACAATGTTAACCGTCACATCAAGAGTAGGCAGTATGGTATATGCGAATGTAGCTTTCTATACACGAGCAGAGTATGATCAGCTGCCAGCATTTACCGTACCAACGATTGTGTTAGACACTAAAGCAGAGTTTGTCTATAATCGTGATACAATGAATCGAGTCCATGCTGCTTATGCTGATCGTGCAACGAGCGGTGTATCACTCGTTGCTTATCCTAGTGCTACGCTTCATTCTAATGGTAGGTTTTTTGCAATTGTCTCAAAACAGCAGAGCGCGATCAATACTCCAGTTACCATGATTATTCAGGATAATCAAGTAATTGACATGGATATTGAGATCTATAAGCATAACGGTTACAGCGTGCTGTGTATACCCCTAGGCTTGATTATCCCTTCTGAAAAGCTTGCTGATGCAAAGCAGCTCCAGAAGCATATGGAAGCCTACGCAACTACTTTGCTTGATGGTGTGCAAGTAGACTCGTTAACGATCAAGCAGTTCTTTGACAAGTACGCACAGATGTTTACTGTTGAAGCAAAGAAGTTTTTATCTGAAAAGCCCGACAAGATTGAAAAGCCTAAAAAGACTGAGCAGCTTGATCAGCTTTTTACCATTAAGCTAAAAGGTAGGCATTCTTCAAGCCCTGGCTTTGCTCTTGTAGTAGATCGCAACACTGGCTATGTGTTGTGCAAAACCAACAAGCCCGCTAATTTCATTAAGGATGTTAAAAACGAGCTTGTTTTTGTTGAAGAGCGGATAGACGTAGTACCACACAAAACTGAAAAGTTGAGAATGAACTATACAACACAAGAAGTAACAGCAGATCTGATGTACGACAGGAGCTATAATGGCATGGTAGGGGTGTATAAAATTGCAGGCTTTATGACCGTCCGATGTCAAAATAAATTAAAATTAGATATGATTTCAGAATATGACCCTGCAATTGCTTGCTACGAGTATTACGGCGACGAAGAAGATCTATACAGCATTGATACTCCCAAGCGAGCAGGTTTACATAAGTCAAGTTAGCTCTAACAAAGCTCTAACACAAAGCCCTTCACACAGCGCTACCAGTATGCTATACTAGCTGTGTGAGGGGTCAATTATACAGAAAGGAACCAACATGACTATCAAGCTATACGGAACATATGGGGCTAATAACAAAGGTAGTGTATATATCAAGCCTGACTCAGTAGGCTTTTATGTAACACACTATGGAGAAGCCAAGCGTGTACTCTATAAGCAAAACCCCATGACCTGGAAGCTGCGTCATGGTAAGGACTGGACGGGGGCAGGTTACAGTATGATTGAGTCATACAACGAAGCTACTAAGTGCTTTTATACAAGCGGAAATTGTATGCGTTCACCTAGCGTCGGTATTCAGTTTTGGGAGTATAATGAGCTGTTTGCGCACATGTTGATACCTGAATATAGCCGTGGATCAAAACAGTATGTTTTGCAAACCTATTCAGCAATTTATTCTCTTGATG
>Ga0172376_10004114_pt1 | contig 16721 bp, 12 predicted proteins | sample Lak35m_FD_121114 | JGI IMG/M metagenome (GOLD analysis project Ga0172376, IMG submission 121114) | Freshwater microbial communities from Kabuno Bay, South-Kivu, Congo - kab_092012_35m | ecosystem: Environmental > Aquatic > Freshwater > Lake | place: Democratic Republic of the Congo: South-Kivu... | reverse complement strand
CTGTTTTTGGGCCGATCAGTATAATTAAGGATTATGTATCATGAATAATTACATTATGAGCATAATTGGCACAACAGCAGGAACAAACAAGTTTCAAGGGGAAGGCGCGTGGGGAGGAGCGGCGTGGGATGGTATATTAAATGTTGGGATGTATCTTTTTAAGAGAAGGGTAGAATCCCAAAGAAATCCAATATTTGTTATCTCAGAATATAACCCACGGTGGAAAGAAATAGCAAAAAAAGAGATGGATTATATAAAGGAAAATCTATCAAAATTTCCTTGGTTTAAAGATATTCAACACATAGGAAGCACGTCAATCGAGGGAATGGGCGCAAAACCGTTTATTGACCTCATGCTGGGTGTCACGGAAGAATCAAGCAGGGATGATATTGGAACACAATTGGCTTTGATAGGGTGGGTCCACCATGAATACCAATTTTTCGACAAAATAATTGAAAACACTTGCCTTACCATTCACTTATGTTCTTTTGACTCGCCTTATTGGAAATGCCGAATTATATTCAGAGATCATTTTCTGAAGAACCCTGAAGAAATTAGAGATTACTCTGATTTAAAAAAGCAGCTTATCAGTATGGGGATTTCTTTTGATGAATATGTGATTGGGAAGCAGAGATATATTTACAACATCCTCCTAAGAGAAGGACTCACCCATGAAGAAATGAGGCTTGGTCTTGTTTTTCATCGTGACCCGTTTAGCACAACAACAATACTCCCTAAAAATATTTATTTTCATTTTCGGGAGAATATCTATGGTTAATTACAAAATAAACGACTTCCAAGGCGCTCTTATTAAGAAAAGTAATGGCTCTCTATTGTATATATGGGATGAGATTCCGCCATTGGTAGACGGACCAGCAAATCTTGTTGACTATAACCCTGATTGGGAAATATTAGCCCAAAACGAAATCGAATACATTAAATCTATCTTTCCTCCTGGTTCAATAATCGCGGCGGAACATATAGGAAGTACGTCTATTAAGGGAATTAAAGCACGCAATTGCATTGCCATTAACTTCGCAGTTAAATCTGTGAGAGAAATAAGTGATTATTTGAAGAAACACCCCATCCCAGAATATGAATTAGTTATTGACCTTGCCCATGAGATATCTCTTTGCAAAAACCCAAAGGTAAGCAGCCTTCCAAATCAGCCTCAATCATTCCAAATTTATTTTCTTTCTCCTTTAAAGAATGACTGGATCATGAAAAAGGCGTTTAGAGATTATATGAATGCAAATTTATATGAAAGGGATTCTTATGAGAATATGAAACTGATGACCTATAAGGAATTTATATGGAGTTGTGGACGTTACTGCCGTGGTAAAACAGATTTTTGTTATGAAGTTTATAAAAAAATAGGCTTCAACCATATCTCGGTTAGGGATTATGGAGGAAGAACGGGTAGATGGGTTCAAGGATTTTCGTTTATTGATTACCTTGAACAAAGAAAAAATGCAAATTGGCAAAGCACCAATCTTTATAAATTTACCTGATTACCAACAATATTCAGCTAGCTTCTTGTGATAAATCAAATTGGCCATAATCCTCACTTTTTAGTACAACGTCCTTGCAAAAATTGATTTGGTTTGAGCCAAAATTAGTCATCTCAAGCCTTTTTATCGTGAGAAAATTTGACCATAAAGTGAGTCCAATATCTAAGGAATCACAAGCTAGGTCAACGAATTTCCTAGCGCTAAAAGTGGAGCTGAGTATTGTTGGTAATCAGGTAAATTTATAAAAATTTGTTTTTTTCAGATGCCTTATGGAGGCAACTATGAGAAACATTGATGCACAGATAATGTTTTATCTATCCAAGCACGGTTGGTATTTAGGCGACTCAAAGATCAATCTCGTAAATGATAGATTGCCAAGTTTAGGCATCGACCCAAAGTGTGTTAACTTTACCAACTCAGGTGATTTGGCTTGGGCACGGGGAAGTTCTATAAATTTAAACCAGTGCTTGGGGTGGGTTGCTTCTTTACCTCAGTTAGATTTTTTAGTTCTACATGAATATTTTCATATTAAGCTGGGACATTGCTTTCAAACAAAGAACATGAGCCGGAATTTGTGTCACGGGAGGGAGTATGATTGTGACAGGTTAGCATTAAAATATCTTATTGATTCCGGTAAACGCAGTCCAAAAGAATTGTATGATGCTATCCAAATATTTGAGGATGTAATCTGTGAGGAAGAATCAGAAACACACCCATCTAGCAAGAGCCGATATAAACGCCTATTAAGCTATTTAAAAAGAGAAGGTGTGCCATATCATCGTTAAACATGGAAATTTATAGATAATGTGGTCGATGAGCCTATTTATTTAGTTAGCTTGGGCGCGGATTATAGGCTCCGCGTGGCCCTTAGCGATAAAATCAGCAATAGTTTTTATCTGACCTAAAATTTTATTTTTATCACAAGCATTGATCAGCCCCTCAGAGAGACCTTGAGAACCCTTCCATCAAGTAACATTGTGTACCATACGGCTTATGCAAACAAATGCCGTCGTGCATTTTCCACTACAAGCATTTCCATAAGCATATGTTATGAAGCTTATTTAGAGACTCTGGTAAAATTTACTAAAATTTTATAGGCAATGACGGAGGTTATATAAGTTCTGTTTTGTTTTCAGGGGTTCATCCAGTTGAAAAACCAAGGATGCTACTGATGGATAGTATGGATGCTGATAGCTTAACTTGTATCGCCCAGGAAATTGACAAAATCTGCGCCCCTTTCCTTCACCCAAGAGGTTTTTCTTACTTTCAATTTAAAAGGGTTTATAAAAACGGTTCCCTCGTAATCCTTGCAAATCACCCTGATTTCTTTGGTGATTTTTTGGAAACTGATTTTGCAGAATTTTTCCATAGCATTCCATTTCAGATACGCCAATCCACGATTTATTCCTGGGATGAGTTACGACAAGTCACCCCCCTTCCCCTTATAAATGATAACATGGAGGCTTATCACGGCATTACTTTCATAAATCGGCGAAAGCTTTTTTATGATTGCACCAGCTTTGCCATGTCAGAACGCCACCCTACACCTTTTTCCTATTATTTTAACCTATTAAAGGAACTTCAAAAATTTGTAGAATTCTTTCCAACGTTAGCACGGGGCCTTATTGAAAAAGCAAGCAAGAAGCCAATAAAGGTTCTAGCTCCTACTCAAGAACTAAAGCGCAAAAAATTCTTTTTACCAAAACGGTCATCTCGGTGTCATCTCGGAACAGGAATGAAAGATTATGTAACGACATATGAGGTATTTTGCCTACAGCTTTTGCAAGAAGGTAAATCTTATAAAGAAATCGGTTCTGTTCTCTCAATGTCCAAAAATACTGTTGAAACTCATCTTGCTCGTTTAAAGGAAAGGACAGGGCTAACGTTTCAAGAATTATCCCTACAATCCTTTTATACAAATGATATTAACAAAAGAACCTTTAATGTAGTGCGCCCTAACGAACGCCTTAACCTCTTACCAAAAGTGGGGTCAAAAAAGCAGAAAATTGACCCGTAGATGCGTTTTGACCTTATAAAGCGCTCCGGCTCGTGTTCTTCGTAAAAACTGCTTACAATAAGTGACTCTATATTCTTTCCTGGACTTGTATTCGAGTATTTACATATTTCCCCGTCATCTATACCCCTCTATACAAAGCGCCCTACTAGCACAAAATTGCATTTTATTCTATTTTGTGCTATGTAATAGCTATAAATTTTTAGCACAAAATAGATATTTTTACTATTCTGTGCTAGACGATCAACAATCGTAGCGGGTGGTTTAACAAGCTACTTTTAGGTGATAAATAAGCATAAAATACAATTAAACTGTATTATTACATCTACAAAAATTTCCTTAGCAAATGATAAAGTTGCGTGCTGTAATCTTTTCTCAGGGGTTATCGGCACGTCCTAAACTGGAAATTTCCCAATATTTTCATTTGGACTCCTACTTTTCTTCTTTAATTGAGAGGCGAGAATAGATTTCAAGTGACTGGCCATTCTCATCCTCCGTTATGACCTTCTTCAAACCAACCAAAAGGTCACCATGCTATAATTTCAGTAACCTATTAAAGAGTTTATCTTTTTTATTCCGCCTCATCAAAAAAATTTAATTAGGCGGAATAAAATTAGTTCTTGTTTTGTTCCGCCTAATCTATTATTGTTCATATAGGCGGGATAACAAACCCAGGGGCATATAGATGCTAGAGAAACACGGAATTATTGGTCGTGCTCAGGAACAGAAAACACTCGAAAGAGCTTATAAATCTGGTCAGGCTGAGTTCATCGCCATTTATGGGCGGAGACGAGTTGGCAAGACTTTTTTGGTGCGTCAGTATTTTAAAAAAAATCAATCCTCCATGAAGAAGAGGAGTGTATTCTTTTATGTAACTGGCACCAAAGATGGGCCTATGTCTGATCAGCTTGCAAATTTTACCCAAGAAATTGGGAATACATTTTATTCAGGAGCACCACTAGAAACTAAAAACACTTGGAGGGAAACTTTAGAAACGCTTACAAAAGCCATAAGTAACACACCCCCTAAGCAAAAAATAATCCTTTTTCTTGATGAATTTCCTTGGCTAGTCACAAGAAATTCCAATTTACTTCAAAACCTAGAATATTATTGGAATCATCACTGGTCGCAAGACCCTCGTATAAAACTGATTATCTGTGGATCATCAGCCGGATGGATTCTTAGAAATGTTGTTAATAACAAGGGAGGACTCTATAACCGTGTAACTTGTACTTTGCATCTCCAACCTTTTAATCTTCAGGAAACCCAAGAGTATTTGTCCTCAATTAAAATCAAGCTAAACCAACATCAAATTGTACATCTATATATGGTATTAGGGGGGATTCCTTTTTACCTTTCCCAAGTTGAGCAGGGGCTATCCGCTATACAAAATATAGAAAAACTCGCTTTTAAAGACGGCGGTTTTCTCATTAAAGAGTTTCCGAATTTGTATGCAACTTTATTTGAAGAGTCGCAAGCGCATATTGACCTTGCTCGTCTAATTTCCCAACATCCTTATGGTATTGGCCAAGAAGAAATTACAAAAAAACTTCCTCATTTGTCCAGCGGGGGGCGTATAGTTCAATGGTTATCAGACCTTGAGCAAGCTGGCTTTATCTTGCGCATGAAACCGTTCGCTCATAAAAGAAGAGGGATTTACTATAAATTAATTGATGAATATAGTCTTTTTTACTTTAAATGGGTCGAACCTATTAAAGATTCTCTCTTAGAGAAAGGCATGAGGGCTGGATATTGGGAAAACCTTCAAAATACGCCTTCATGGAATAGTTGGGCAGGATACGCATTTGAATCTCTCTGCTATAAGCATATTCCTCAAATCAGCTATGGGCTTCGGCTAAGCCCAACGGCTGTTCCTTATAGTTGGCGATATGCACCATCCAAAATCGAAAAAGAAGGGAGAATAGCCGAAAATGGTGAAATAGATCGGGGCGCTCAAATTGATCTTCTTTTTGATCGAGATGATGATGCCATAACGATTTGTGAAATTAAGTACACGCAGTCTCCATTTTCTATTGATAAGAGATATGCTGAACAACTAGCGCAGAAGCTTAAGGTGTTTAAGGCCGTAACAAAATCAAAAAAGCAGTTATTTTTGTCAATGATCAGCGCAAGTGGGATTAAGGCTACGATTTATTCAGAAGATATGTTGGCAAGTTCTGTTGATTTAGGAGCCTTATTCAGCAAAATACCGCCTTGTTAACGTCGTATATCTTACATATTTTCAATCATATTTTTTTTATCCGTTTGATATAACTTATAAATTTGAATATTATTTTTATAAGAATTATTATGAGATTTATAACATAAAGAGTACATTTAATACTCGCACCCTCTATCTAAATTGATGGTGCGAATAATTTACCTATGGTCTTAAACTCCTTTGAAAAAGGAAAAATAATCCTTTAAGGTGATTGTAGCAGCTTATTCTCTTCTTGGAAAATATATGTCTGTTTTATAGTCTATATGAAAAACTAATTGGAGGTCTTATGCGATATCTTAATAAATTCCTGCGCACCCTGATAGTGTTATTGGGGGGGATACAGCTAACGTGGGCGGTAGAAAGACCAGGGTTTGGAATTGCTATCGACGATGAAAGTAGAAGTATGCCTCAGAACTCAATAAGAGTTCTTTTATATAACTTTAATAGTAAAAGAGCTGAAGAAGTTAATTATTATAGCCCTAAAATCAAGGAAGGAAGCTACATATTAAGTAATCAGGAAAAACACTTATCTAACCCAATCGTTGGTTTTATTGCAAATGGAGAGACTATCAATGTTGTAGTTAACAATAACTTTAATATAGGACAATATATAATTTTGAGTAAATTTAATGTATTTATATTGCACTCTCCTATTGATTACTCGTTTTCTCTAGAAAATCAAAAGAAAACAGAGATACAGTCAACTAGAATGCTTGATGATGAAAAATTTAGGGTTTTTATGAGAGACCAACCTCTACAGTTATTTCAAGAAATTGGAGGCCAAATAAATTGGTTTGATAGGACTCATAAGAAGCTTAATCCTACCTTTCGGCTTGTAGATATAATATCTCTGGCTACAAAGACGGCAGGTCATCTTAAAGAAGCTCTAGATAAGGCAAACTCGCACTCTCTTTCTAAAGAAAAGAAAGAAGAAGAAGATGATGATGATGATCCATTTTATCTTCATAAAGAAGACTTAGGAGAGAATGTCACCTTTTTAGTTTTGTTATCTTTAGGTTATAGAAATATATATAGAGCAAACCGTGCTATTCGAGGGCATGATTTAGTGGTTTGTTCAGGGAATAATCCACAGCAAGACGAACTTATTTTAATTGATTCTGAATGGACATGTGAGACGAGTGCTTCAAATACCCGTTTAAATGCCAAGATAAACGTGGGCCTTATATGGAATAGAATGATCCAACTAAAAACAAAAATTGAGAAAGAGAATCATTCAGGCCAAATAGATCAAGAGTTATACTTGTTTAATCTTTTAAGATCATTTTTTAGTACGCCGCACGCTCGAATATACAAATTACTGTTTAAGATTTACGATAGACCTAAAGAAAACAAGCGAGGGGTTGCAAAACCCTGGGTTGAACGAATGGAAGAAGACGAAAGGATCAAGATTGCTGAAAAAGCGGGGATTTTAGATGTACAGAATGCCTCCGGAGATGTTTTAGTTTTTCCAATGGAGAGATTACTAATTACACAAATAAAGCATAACCCTAATGATGTTGAATCATTACAAAAATTTATGAGTTTCTTAGGGCAGCAGCAAGGGGTAAACTTAGTTCCAAGCTTATGGGAGCTTCTGAGAGAAAAGTACCCAGACTACTATAACGCCTTCTTTGACTCAAAATAGTTTGAATTGTGCCGTAGCTGCTGAGAAGTGTGGAGACAGTGTATTAATAGTGGGAAGTTTGATCTTACTGCAATTTTTTAGACAGAGAGAACTGAGATGGCTTGACTCTGTTGATAGTTAATTGAGACAATTAATTAAAGGACGATAAGAAAGGTTGAAGCAAGGCATCAAGATTTTCCTTTAATTGTAGGTGGTGATAGATATCAAGAGAAGCTTCGACCATAGCTAGTGTCTGAAAGAAAACCTACCAAATGCTTAAGCCATGAGGCTTTGAGGCAATTTTTTGGGAAGAAGATTTGACGAACGTTATGCCTTTTCAACGAGCAACAAGTAACGATCTAAACAAACGCTCTAGAAAGCTTAGTTTTTATCCTTCGTTATTCTCATGGCTGACCAAAAACCAAAAATCTTTGCTTCCAAAAAATAGCCTATATCCTTTGCTGAGCCTATTTTGTAGAGGTTTTCTTCCAGGCATTAGTTCAGAACAGAAACTAAATGAATAAAACTCCCAGGCATCATTAATTTATAACCGCCTGCTCTTTGACAATAAACCCCTCTGAAATTTTTGGTAGATTGTGGATTTTAAATTTAACTTTTGCAATAGGGTAAGTGCCAGGTAATTTTAAATAAGCTTCAAGGTTAGGTAGCTTCATCAGTTTGTCAAAATGTACGGTTGGCTTTTCTTTGCGATTGTCATTCAGGTTAACCCCATCCCTCATTTTGTGTTCCCCATAAGAAATATTCTCAATAGATTCAGAAACCTCCTGGGTTCCCAACCATTTAGACATGCGCTCTGCTATTTCTGCCCCTTCTATCCTAAAGACGACTTTGGTGCTGCATAGGTTAGAAATAGACTTAACGATGTTCTGGCCATAGATTTCATCCAAAAGGGACATATCCTGGGTCCCTACAACAACACAGCCCCCTCTCTGCCTTACCTCAGCGAGCATGGTTTGAAGGGTGGGAAGTTTTTTAATGGCTGGCAACTCATCTATAACAACCCAAATCCGCCTTTTTAAATCTCTTGGAAGAGCGTTAATGGCTTCTGTTGCAATGCTTGTCCACACGCTTAATAAACTTGACATTTCTTCTCGGTGTTCAGGAGGAGATGACAAAAACAACCAACCATCCCCCTTCTCTTCTTTAACCCACTTTCTAATCGAAAACGGCTTTGTCGTATCTTCAAACAATTCCAAGCTGTCAATGTTCCCTCGCAGATGGGACCGAACTCCCATAACTGTTTCTCTACCATCAGCATTCACAATAGCAGCCGCTTTTGTACCCTTATAAAACTTTTGGATTTCCTTTACTGGCTCATCTGTTGCAAGATCAAAGAAATTCCGGTTTGTTAACTTTCCTTGTTCTTTTAATTTTTTGGCTGTTGCATCAAAAAGAACACGGGCATTCTTGACCCAATAGGTTTCCTCCCCATAGCCACTCGCTGGAACCAATAAAGAAGCCATGGTTTTAAAATGAGCGGAATTCTGGCACTCCCCCCAAACGCTCCAAGCCTCTGAGCGTTGGTCTTTGGGATTCAATATTTTGTCTTTACCAGGCCGATAATACTTCTCAATAAATACCCCCGTCATATCCACAAGGATAGCTCTTTGCTTCCTAAAGCGGACTTGCTGAAGCAATTCATGTAAACAATTCGTTTTACCCGACCCCGTGGTACCAACAATCAGCATATGCTGTACCTCACTATTTTTAATAAGGGGGACATCTGCGAATGATAAATCAGAGGCCAACCTTGAACGGCGCACAAGCTTTGCCAATTGGTTTGCAGACACTTCTTCCGTACCTGACAGGATTTTCTTTTCTTTAATCTTACCCCCTCTCCAAACCCAACAACCACAAGCAACAACAAAGAAAATGAGCATAATCCAAAGAGAAAAAATAGCGTTGTTAATCAACCGGTCGTTAACATCTTCAGCCAGTTCTTGATGCCATCTATCATTGACAATATCCAAGCTGTAAACCAACTGCTTCCTTCCATCCTCAAAAGTGTAATGCTGGGTCATTTTTCTCTGTTGTTCTTTTCTGACCAAAGGAAAGTTTATTTTAAAATCAGCCCAATAGTATGCCATAGCCGCCGAGCGCTCATAAGGGCTGTAATCATACCAACTCTTAATTCCAAAACTCAGAACGCCCACAAGCAACGTTATGATAAGCGTTACATTCAAGACCTGGCGGATCATGTTAACGTTGTGCATGGTCACTTGACCACCACGTGTAAACGTTTTAAACATCTTTAAAATCCTTTCCTTGGCTTTTTAAACAGCTTCCTTGAGCAAATGATCCAATGTAGCCTTATCCCATCCTTCCGGTAGGTTATTTGCTAGATCCCATTGGAGAGGGGTTCTTGAGGGCACTTGAACAATACGCACAGACGCGGCTTTGACTTCTTGTAGAATTTTCTTAAGGCGGGCCATGCACTTCAATCCTGGCTTATCGTTATCAGGCCATAGAATAACTTCCCGATCTTCAAGGACAGACCACTCCGTGAGGTGGACGCTGCCTGTTCCTGCAAGCCAAGACAGGATTGTCATTGCAGGAAAAATAATTTTAGCCGCCTCCGCTGTTTTTTCACCCTCCACCACAAGGATTGTATTACATGTGTTCTTCAACAACTCAGCCCCATAGGGGAGGCGCGGCACAGGCAAACCCTTCCACCGCCAACTTTTTATACCCTTCTCATTAACGCAATAAGTTAAAGGCAAGGTCATCTTGTTCTCCTCATCTTCAAACCTCACCACATATCCCAAAATGTTGCCCTCTAAATCTCGGTAGCAATATCGGCCTTGTTCAAACATACCCTTACGACTAAAGTTATCTGCCAATCCTTGGAGGATATCGCCCTTTAAGGCTTCTTCAGGTACGGGAACAATAGGCATCCAAGCTTCTTTTCCTTCCTTTAGTAAGGTTCGGGGTTGATACCCGATAAAATTTTTAACCCAATCACTTAGTTCTTTGCTCCGATAACCTGTTTTGTATTTAACGAGTTCCAAAGCGTCACCGGATACCCCCGACTCAAAGTCAGAAAAACGGCCTATTTTTTCGCCAGCCATATAGACAACGACTTCGCCCTTTTTACCCCACCGCCACTCCGTCGGCCTTTTGTAAGTCGGGTTCCCAAGCAAAGCGACGGCCAGTGAAGATATGCGCATGGTTAATTGCTCATTCATCCAGCGATAATAATCTTTGTAGTCGAAGCCTTCCCTTCCCTTTTCCAAGAGATGGGGACTATTTTGCAGTGTTGGCGTTGGTTGGTTTATGGGATTTGTTTGATTAGACAAACTCATGATGTTATCTCCTTTATATTGCTGTTGTTAAAAATGACACGTGCGCCTATTTTTTTTGACTTATTGTTTTTATCTGTATGATTACATACAATTTTTATGAGAAAATAAGCGATGAAAGGATGGCTTAAGAAATGACCGAGACGACTGACGATACTAAAAACAATGCTTCGACTTTGAATGAAGTCCCTGTGGTTCTTGGGAATGTTATTCTTTACAGAAATAAGCGTTTTTTCATCCCCCTTTTCATTGGTTTTCTGACCGCGATTATCACTCTTGAAACAGGATATCCGGCCCTGGGCTTCTTTGCTTTCATCCTTTCCGGTCTGTTCTTGGATTGGTGGTATTTTCAATACAAAAAATATAAGGATTCTGAACAAGTCAGCGAAGAATTGTGCCAGTCTATTAGCATAACAAAAAACCAGATTGATGGGCTTAACCACTATATGGTTACAGCAAGAAAAGCATCTCTTGCAGCCAGCATTTCCATAACCGCCGCATTGGTTCTTTTTTCCGGCGCGTTTAATTGGCAAGCCACTTTGATCCTGAGTTATATAGGCATAGTTTTCCTTATCGTCACCTTTGGTATGATAACAAAGAAAATCATAGTTCCTTACGCTTTGGATAAAGCCGTTGGTAACCAGACAACCCAAGACGCTTTTCTTAATTCGGCTTATCACCCCAGCCCCGACCATTCGATCGATTTCCAAACGGATCATTTTGATCGCTTGGATATCAGAAGTTCGGCGGCTTATTGGCCTGGCGGAATACTTGACCCACGCAGGTTTGATTAAGGGTTCACTATTAGTTTCGTTAAGGTCAAAGGAGTTATAAATCACGATCATTTTACCAGTTTGTCCCATGTTTTCCCCATTAATCCTTTCTCAGCTTCTTTGTTAAGCTCAGCATCAATTTCAGTATATTTATCTTCTAGCTCCTGCTGCTTAGGTGCGACCCTGGACTGTTGCTGCGCTATCTCCTGCTTGGTTTTCTGTTGCATCTCGCTAATTTTGGCTTCCAGTTCATCCACGCTAGCCCCCATATCAGTGCGTCCCTTAACAACCTCTGTATTATGAGTAGGAGCATCAGTAATGTTAGATTTAGCCGCCTCATGGTGTCTCCTCACAGTTTCCTCAGATTCAATGGGATGGGACCTAACTTCAGACAAACCAATTAAACCCGATGCCGCTCTTTTTAAAGCTTCAGGGTTTCTAGCCGCTTCTTGGGCTGCCTGTGATATGTCGATCCCTTTTTCATGGGCAAGAACCTCCAAAGCTTGGTCGGTAATGTTGCTGCTCGAAGAACTTCCGCTTTGACGTTGGGAACTTGCACTTTTCGCAAAGATTTTCGCCATAGAAAAGTTCGCCGATGCCTGGTCGGAATAATTTTGGGCTTCATTAAAATGCCATTGGGCCTGATCCATTTTCTGGGTCGTGAAACTATCGCCGATTGATCCCTTATTATCTTCAAGGTGCTGAAACACACTACCCAAGTTATTTGCAAACTGTTCGATCTTCCCACTTTTAATGTGCTCTGAAAGGGCCTCTCTATCACTTGCGGATGCTTTATAACCACCACTCCCGTTTAAATTAATCCCAAAGCTTCCACCCAATCCCTTACCTTTACCTTTACCAGAGCCAAAACTTAGACCCAAACTGGCAGCAACTCCCGCCGCCATCTCGAATGCCTTATCAACTCCTACATTGTGATCCTTCGCAACTTGCTGGACAAAATCTATCGTGTCAGACAAATTCTTTTGGACAGTTGTAGAAGCATTCGATCCGAACGTATCGGTAAAGCCCTTGTTTGTATTAAGATGCTTCATTAAACCGAAAGTTTGATTAACGCCGGATTGGACTTGCTTTCCCGCTGCCTTGCTATTGGTTATTCCTGAATTGTACGCATCCTCACTTCTCCATCCCATAATAGCGCTGTGAGCATCATTCTGTGTTAAGTTCGTCCCCATATTTGTGAGATGCTGTTGGAACGTTGGAGTGCGATCTAGTTTACCGTCTTTGGTTTGCCCATAAGTCTTCGCTAAGGTTCCATCATCAATTCTAGAGCCATAGTTAATATTGGGGGCAACCTGCTGTTGTGCTAATTGGGCATTACCCACAGATTTGTAGTGCATCGTCTGAGAGTCAAACGACACATTGCCATCTACAATCTCAGCCCCCGCTTTGGCTGCAAACGAATCACCGGATTGGGTGATGTAGCTTGAAAGTTGGGACATGGCATAACCACCTCCACCAGACAATAAAGCCCAAGAAACCGCCGGTATCGACAGTTGCAGCCCCATCACAAACGCATAAGCATGATAGGCTGTATCCGCTAATCCGTTTTGGGTCATCAGGTTCAACCCTTCCCCATAACCCATCAACTGACCTGCATTCGCTTTCGCCAGGTACATATGGCCAAGCGCGTTAAGAATTGCGGACAATGGCGGCCAAGTCGCAAGCCAAAGCATAACTTTGGTAAACGTTGTGATCAGTTGAATTCCCCCTGTCGAAAAGGTGAAGGGGGCAACAATCGCAAAGAACATAAGTGCTATGGCCAAGAATATCGAATGAAGCATCGGTATTTGGGTCCCAAAAAGGGCAAACTTTACCATGGAAGATTCGTCTTGTTGAATCTGTCCCCGTTCTGCATTCAGGTAAGACAAGGCAGGATCACGACCTAAGCCAAACTCTTCGCGTTTGTCCTGTAGCGCGGCGCGATAGGCATTGAGCATCAGTTCTTGTTGGATCACATTGGCCGCATCGCTAGAACCTTTAGAAAGGTATTGCCAAGCATCCCCAAAATACTGCTTCAACCTCTGTGTTTCAAAAACGCCGTCATCTGTTGCCCCAAACAAACGCTTTGCCAGGGCTTGGAACCCTGTCTCAATTTCCAGGGAAATAACTTCCCTCACTTTTGCAGCGCATTTTCCGCAGAACATGAACTCCGCTTCGCCTGTACTATTACGCCAATACATCCCTAAAGACTTATGGGCATTTTCTTCTATGAACCCAAGCATATCCTCACTTTCCATAGCCGCTTTCTTGCCAGGAGCGATGTTCGTAAAGATATAAGGCCAGGCATAACACTGACGGGTAAAGTCTTTCAGGTTCTCCCGCATGATCGGGTCCCGAATGGTAAGGGTTCGGGCCTCATACATCAGGCGTGCCCCAAACATTGGCCCGACTTGCGAGTATCGCTCCATATCGCTGGTCGTCATAAATTTCTCAACAACGTTCGTTAATACATCGCTCATTTTGGTCGCTATGCTGGCAGCAAAGGCAATGCCAAAAGGCACATTAGCAACTTCTGATGCCTTAAAGTTGGTATCCACGTGATCCACAATGTTGACCGTTACCTTGGGTCCCCAGAAGAACGCCATGAGGAAGAAGGTCGGCATGATCCACTTTTTAAAGAGAAATGGGATGGATGCCGCCGGAATAGCGCGTGCCGCTACCGTTAACAGGGCACCTCCGGTGATTAAAATACTGAGGTTATAAAAATACGTGCTGTTGGCTAGCATGGCCAGGGAGTTAAAAACCTTCCATAGTATCTCAGCCCCGCCGTACGAATATACTGTAAAATCCATGCCGGTGTTCTCCTCAAGAGTTCTTGGACACAATTGTTTGTTCTATGGCTTGCATCGTTTGGTTAAGCATATGGATCGAGCCATTGCTCGCCCCAATCAGAAGGGCTTGGACACGGGACCTTGAATCTTGCAGGTTTTTTTTGAACTGGCCTATAGCTGAATCTTCAAGCTGTATCTTTTGCAAAGCATCAATCGCTTCAATGATTTCACTCATGACCCGATCAAATTGGGTAAGGATAATGTTTGCCGCGATAAACTCAACGGCGTCCTGCATGAGAAAGGGCGTCCCCGCCGCCGCGCTAACCTGGATATACCGGTAGACAGGCAAATGAACCGCATCATCCAAAAACCCGACCTCTTCAGGACTAAACTCACCATTGGTCATGTATTGCACCCGCATATTCGTAATCTTATTATGAACTTTGGATTTCATAGAGCCATTGGGATTCTGGGGGTCATCCAGGATGGTTACTTGTGTGAATTGTGGACCTAAACACCGTTCCTCTTCATCACAGGTCAGGTGGGAGGTGGTGCCTCCCTTCAGGTATGCAACGATAAATTCTTTCTGGTCTGCTTTCGGCTCAATAATGTGCAACCTGAACCCATCCCCATCCTTGCGGGAGATAAGGGTTCCGGTAGCGGTCATAATGAAGGAGGCAAGTTCCTTATTATTTGAGTAAGCGGGCATTTTTTTCATCACATGCCAAACAAGGTTGTATTCTCCGTGCAGAAGGTCTTTATGCTTTTGCTGTGCCCCTTCAACGCCGGATTGTACCCGATCTGGCTTTTCACAATGCTTCCTGCTCCCAAACCAATCTTCATTCCCGCTGCGTTTCATCTCCATACAGAGTTGTTCGCTCGCCGCCGTCCCTTTGGGTAAAAGGCCGCCAACAATCTGCTGACTGGCCTGGCAAGAAGTCAGCATCATATTGTTCATATCTTGGAGTTTTTTACGCAGTTGCGCTAACAGGTTCTCAATTTGGGGGGCTTGGGTTTTAAGGGCCAATTGAAGGGCAAAGGTGGGAACCCCTGTCCCAATTTCCCGAAGAAGCTGGGAGAGTTGTTCGCCCCTCATAAAGGAAAATGACCCCCAATACATGTCAAGACTGTTACATCCCACCCCAAGCTTGGGAAGACTGAGGTTAAGGGGCTGAACAAGCGTATTGTTCTGCCGCATCGCATATCCACCTCCCGTGTAGTAGCCGGAGGCTTGATCTGAGAAAGAACCGGCTGAAGTGTTGTTGACACTTGCCCCTAAGCTTTCAAAAAATCGGTCAAGAGCACCACTGGCATTGACTGGACTTAAATTTATCAAGGCCACAACCACCCCAACAGCAGCATATTTTGATAGGTTGTATTCTTGCCTCAAGAAGCGGATATGTGATTTGTTATCTACCATTGGCTTGTTCTTTTAAAAAGCGGATGATAACCTTAAAGTTTTCTTTTAACTCGGACGGGCTGATTAGCCCCCTTGCTAACGGGATGGTTTGACCGGAGTGAGGGTTAACGAGGAAGATGGCCGGAAATATCCCTTCAGGATTGAGTTGAGCTATCGTGCCATTGTCCTTAACGGCGTGCAGACACGCGTGTCCTGAGAATCCCTCAAGACTTTTCCCATCCGGTGATATGGATTTGATAGCAAAATGATATTGATCATGAAGTTGCTTTACGGTAGGGGCCATCTCATGGCAGTAGGGGCAACTATCTTTAAAGAAGAAGAAAAGTCCATGGGTTTTTGCAAGTGTAAAAATATCTTCTTCGAGTTGCTTATCTACTTTTTCCTGGTAGATTTTACGATGAGCAGGTGAAGATTGATCAGACTCTCGGTAACTTTCTGCGGACAAAAGGGTTGAGAGCATCCAGGCTTTTTCAAACCGACTCGAACGGCTGATAATACTGTGATAAGCTTGTTGAAATTCCCTGACATTTTCTAAAGTTGGATTTAAAATCGCTTTGGCTTGAAGTTCTTCAAAATCTTTTCGCAGCCGATCCATCTGCCTCGTGTGGGTATAAGAGTCTTGAGAACCACTTTCTGAAGCAGCGCCATTTGTTGGATCAGGCTGTTGGCCTTTGTCTTGTTCTTGTATTTTTCCTTTGTCGTTTGGCTTTGCCTTTAAGGGAGTGTCAGTGACGCCTGTGTCCTTGTACCAGGACCACCCAACATCCGGCGCTTCATACCAAGTCTGGGAATGCTTGGACTTATCGTAAGCTTGACTAACCCCAATAGAAAAAATACCGACGAATATGAGCACCGAAGAACATCTAGAATTGGCCATGGGTGCGCCCCCATATTTGGTAGTTATCTGGTTTTGGGGTGTTCTCTGAGGGCAATTCTTTACTAGGCTGCATGTTTTTTATTGAAGAAGCCATTAAAGGCTCCTCCTTTATTTCTTTGGCTAAGGGGCAATCCGCGGTCCTGCTTATGGAATCATCAGCTTTTTGTTT
>Ga0172376_10004113_pt1 | contig 16724 bp, 7 predicted proteins | sample Lak35m_FD_121114 | JGI IMG/M metagenome (GOLD analysis project Ga0172376, IMG submission 121114) | Freshwater microbial communities from Kabuno Bay, South-Kivu, Congo - kab_092012_35m | ecosystem: Environmental > Aquatic > Freshwater > Lake | place: Democratic Republic of the Congo: South-Kivu... | reverse complement strand
TTGCTTGCTGATGGATCCTATGAGCGTAAGAGTAGCGGATCGGTTTCAAACAGATCAGCAGGCATTGGAGCTTTGGTGAATCTTGCATATAAGATTGGTACCACAAACTCAATCAGCTTCAAAAACATGTACAATCGTTCGATTGATGATGAGACATTGTTTTTGCAAGGCGCAGATTCAGCACAGGGAATTGATTTCAGACAATTCAGTGCTCAATTCGTACAAAAAGAATTATTGTCAACACAAGTGAGCGGTGAGCATACATTGCCATTCAACAATATGCTGCTTGATTGGAGATATGGTTATTCTCAATCTGAGCGTGATGAGCCGGATTTCAGAAGACTTCGTTATTCACGCCAATCAACTTCACCCGATGCACCATTCATAGCGGATATTCAGCCATTGGGTGATGGTACTCTTGCCGGAAGATTCTTCTCGAATTTGACAGACAAAGTAAATGGTGGTTCATTCAATCTCACCATCCCTGTGACTGCTGAGTTGAAAATCAAGACTGGTGCGCTCACCGAAGTTCGTGATAGAAGTTTTTCTGCTCGCTCTTTTGCATTGGCATCAAATGATGGAAATGGATTATTGGGAACAGACTTCTTTGCAACTTCTCCCGACAAACTGTTTTCCGGACAAAACTTTGATAAAAGGGGAGACACATTATATGTGCGCGAAGACTCCAAACCAAGTGATGGTTATTCCGGAACTGAAAGTTTATATGCCGGTTATGCAATGATTGATGCCCCTTTTGAAATCGGATCCGAAAAATTCAGAGTGATCACAGGTTTGCGCATAGAAGACAATACAATCAATCTCAATGGATTTTTCTCAAATGGGCAAGTTGCAAATGTTGATTATCACACATTTGACTTTCTTCCTGCATTAAATCTCATTTATAAATTGAATGAGACAACAAATGTCCGTGCATCGGCATCGCAAACACTCACTCGTCCAACATTCCGTGAATTGGCTCCATTCGAATTTTACAACTTCAATGATCTTGTGAATGTTCGCGGAAACACAAAACTCAATCGCAGTCAAGTAGAAAATTATGATTTGCGTTTTGAAACATTCATGGGCCCCGGAGAAGTATTCTCTGTCAGTGGATTCTACAAGAATTTCAGAAATCCGATTGAAGAAACATTGAGTGGTGAAACAGGTGGTAAGCCCGATAGAACATGGGAAAACGGTGGAGCTGTTCGTGATTCTCTCGGCAATATCATCAAGAATGGATTTGCGAATAACTATGGTGTGGAATTCGAATTCAGAAAAGGTCTTGGATTCCTTGGTTCCATGTTCTCATATTTCATGTTTGGTACAAATATCACGCTGATCAATTCTGCATTGACAATCAGCCAAGGGAATTCACAAGAGACAAGACCAATGTGGGGTCAATCACCTTATTCGGTCAATGCATCATTGTATTACATGAATCCTGAAACAGGAACATCTGTCAATCTTGCTTATAACAGAGCAGGACGTCGCATCGTATCAGTAGCGCAATTGGGTCGTTTTCCAGGTCTTGAAAGCCAAGGAATTTCACCTCACTGGTTTGAAGAAGCAAGAGATCTTGTGGACATTTCAATTTCGCAAACAATTTCATCAATGTTCGATGTAAAATTTGTTGTTCGTGATCTTCTGAATCAGACATTGTATTGGAAACAGGGTGATCGCACCGTGCAATCCAATGTATTTGGAAGTACTTTCTCATTGAACATTTCATACAAATGGCAATAAAGATATTTATCATTCACATATTCAAGCAGAGAGCCATGAAATACATAGCTTCCCTCTTATTGGCATTCCTTGCATTGTCCGCACAACTTTGGGCTCAAAACCCTAGAATACTAAGTCCAGGCGGAGCAGCTTTGGAAACATATCGTGCAGGCAGTTCTTATGATTTGGTTTGGGATACAACCACAACCACTCTTGGACAGAGATTCAGGTTTCAATTTGGTACATCATCTACAGGTCCTTGGACCGATTTGCCCGGTGCAACAAATGTATTGGACAGCAATGCCAGTTCATCAAACAGAAGAGGAAGATTCAATGGTGGATTCAGAGCTCCATCACTACAAACTCTGACGGGCTATGTAAGAATGGTTCTTATTTCGGATACCACAAGGTTTGGTGTGTCAACAAATCCGATTGTGATTGAAAGACCAAATCCAACAAGAATAGATTCTACCATAACCGGTACAATTACAACAAACCTTTTCTTGTCTAATCAGAAGATATATGGATTGAAAGGATTCGTTCATGTAGTTTCACCTGCAACGTTGACAATACAAGCAGGTACGATAATCGTGGGCGATACAGTGGGAGTAAATTCAGCTCTTGTTATTAATCGTGGGGCAAAAATCATCGCAAATGGAACAGCTACTTTACCAATTGTCATGACTTCTTCTGCACCTCCGGGTGAACGTAGAGCCGGTGACTGGGGCGGACTATTGATTTATGGAAAAGCTCGTATCAATAATCCCGGTGGTGAAGCTGCACAAGAAGGAGGAGTTGCTGATCCGAATGATAAATCAAAATGGTATTATGGCGGAACAGATGACAATGATAATAGTGGATCGCTTCAATATGTTCGCGTGGAATTTGCAGGCATTTCAATTCAACCAAATCAAGAGTTAAATAGCATAACAATGGGTGGCGTAGGTCGAGGTACAACTATGCGCTATATTCAGGTGAGTTATGCCAATGATGATGCATATGAATGGTTTGGTGGAAACGTAGATGGAAAATATCTAATCTCAACAGGAGCATTAGATGATGATTTTGATACAGATAATGGCTTCAGCGGTAGAATTCAATATGGTTTAGTGCAACGCTATACGACCAGAGCTGATCAATCTACTTCACAGGCATTTGAAGCTGACAATGATGCAACTGCTACGTTTAATGCACCATTGTCTTCTTCAATTTTCTCAAACATCACTGCAATTGGCCCTTTGGCAGATACATCGTTCACACCAAATTCACGATTTGGTGCAGCTGCTCAAATTCGTAGAAATACCCGCCAATCAATTTATAACTCTGCATTCATCGGTTGGCCTCGTGGGATTGAGATTGCACAAACTCCAACAATGAATGCTGCGAATGTAGATTCAGTTCATATTCGCTACTGTGCATGGTATGGAGTTAAGGGTACATGGCTCAATTTGGCCGGTGGAACACCACCTCCCGGTATGGATGCAAATTGGATTGCAAAAGGCACATACGCTAATGCAATCGATAGAGGTAGTACAACTGCCGCAAGATTAGAAAATCCATTTTCGGATATAAACTTCAGTGCTGCACTCATGCCTGGTTCACCATTATTGACAGGCGCGAACTTCACAAGAAATGGTGTAATCGCAATTGATGATCCATTTTTTGACAAAGTAGAGTTTCGTGGAGCAATGGGAACAACACGTTGGGATCTTCCTTGGGCAAATTATAATCCGATCAATACTGAGTATAAAGCACAAGAACCACCAAAGCCAAAAATTACATCACCCGGTGGTACAGCAGGCGAAGTTTATCGTGCAGGTACATCCTATGACATTAGATGGGATACCACCACAACAAAGCTTGGGGCTTTATATAAGTTTCAATTCGCTCAGTCAAAGACAGGTCCTTGGACAGATTTGGCAGGTGCAACAAGTGTGAAAGACAGCAATGTGAGTAGCACTATTCGCAGAGGCCAGTATGTCGGTGGCTTCCGTGCTCCAAGCATTGAAACTGCAACCGGTTTTATAAGAATGGTTGAATTGGCAGACACGAATATGTCAGGCATCTCAACCTTTCCAATCGTCATACAAAGACCATTACCCACTAAAGTCGATTCAGTAATCTCCGGTACAATTACAGGAAATGTTACTTTATCAAATAGAAAAATTTATGGTTTGAGAGGTTTTGTTCACGTAGTGGAGCCTGCAGTTCTAACAATTCAGCCGGGTACTATTGTTGTAGGAGATACGGTTGGAAAAAACTCCGCATTGATTATCAATCGCGGAGCAAAAATTATTGCAAATGGTACTCCTCAATTACCAATCGTGTTAACTTCATCAGCACCTCCGGGTCAAAGACGTCCGGGAGATTGGGGCGGATTGCTTATCTATGGTAAAGCGCGTATCAATAATCCAGGCGGTGAAGCAGCACAAGAAGGTGGAGTTGCAGATCCGAATGACAAAACCAAATGGTATTATGGTGGAACGGATGATAATGACAATAGTGGTTCATTGCAATATGTCCGCGTGGAATTCGGCGGAATCGCATTGCAACCAAATCAAGAATTGAATGGTATCACGCTTGGTGGTGTTGGTCGTGGAACAAAATTTGAAAATATCCAAGTGAGCTATGCAAATGATGATGCATTTGAATGGTTCGGTGGAAGCGTTGATGGAAAGTACTTAATCTCAACGGCTGCATTGGATGATGATTTTGATACTGACAATGGATTTAGCGGTCGTGTTCAGTTTGGTATTGTTCAGCGTTTTAAAGCAAGAGCAGATGTTTCAACTTCGCAGGCTTTTGAGGCCGACAATGATGCAACAGCAACATATAATGCTCCATTGTCATCATCAATCTTCTCAAACATCACAGCGATAGGTCCTGTCAATGATACATCAATAACTCCGAATTCACGTTTCGGAGCAGGAGCTCAAATCAGAAGAAATTCGCGTCAGGCTATTTATAACTCCGTATTTGTTGGATGGCCTCGTGGTATTGAAATCGCACAAACACCAACAATGGTAGCTGCAAACAATGACTCTGTTCATGTAAGAAACACAGCATGGTATGGTGTAAAAGGTACTTGGATGAACCTAGCAGGTGGCACAGCTCCCACAGGCATGGATGCAAATTGGATCAGCAAGCCTGCATATGGAAATCAAGTAGAACGTGGCAATATCAATGCAGCAATGATCGAAAATGCATTTAGTGAAGATGCCAATTTCAATCCTGCTTTGAAGACAGGATCACCGCTTTTAACCGGTGCTTCTTTCACAAAACTTGGAATTGTTGCAATCGATGATGCATTTTTCACCAAAGTTGATTATCGCGGTGCAATGAATACGCAGCGTTGGGATTTGCCATGGGCGAATTATGATCCTATCAATACAACGTATAAAGCTCAAGATCCTGCTAAACCACGTATCACTTCACCCGGTGGAACAACAGGTGAAACATATCGTGCGGGTATTTCCTATGACTTGAGATGGGATACAACAACAACTACATTGGGTGCTACTTATAAATTCCAATATGGAATAAGCGCTACAGGTCCTTGGACTGATTTGGCAGGAGCAACAAGTGTTAAAGACAGCAATGTAAGTTCAACGATTCGTCGTGGTTTATACACTGGTGGATTCAGAGCACCTTCCATGCAAACCACAAGTTTGTATTTGAGAATGGTCAATCTTGCAGATACAAACCTTGCTGGTGTAACAGTAAATCCAATCACAATCGATCGCCCTCTTCCAACAAATGTTGATTCTGTTCTTTCGGGAACAATCACTTCAAATGTCTTTCTCTCAAATACAAAAATTTATGGTATTCGTGGATATGTGCATGTCGTCTCTCCAGCCACATTGACAATACAGCCCGGTACAATCATTGTTGGTGATACGGTAGGGAAGAATTCCGCTCTCATCATCAATCGTGGTGCAAAGATCATAGCGAATGGAACTGCACAACTTCCAATCGTTTTCACAAGTTCTGCTCCGGCGGGGCAAAGAAGAGCAGGAGACTGGGGTGGTCTTTTGGTATTTGGTCGTGCAAAAATTAATAATCCCGGTTTTGAAGCCGCTCAAGAAGGTGGTGTTGCAGACCCTAATGATAAATCAAAATGGTATTATGGCGGCGCATTCGATGATGACAATAGCGGTATCCTTCGCTATGTCCGCGTTGAGTTCGGTGGAATCGCACTCCAACCAAATCAAGAATTGAATGGTTTGACTTTGGGCGGTGTAGGAAATGGAACTACAATCGAAAATGTTCAAGTAAGCTATGCAAATGATGATGGTATCGAATGGTTCGGCGGAAGCGTCAATGCAAAGCGTTTGATTGTGGTAAATTCACTTGATGATGACTTTGACACAGATAATGGTTTCAGTGGTAAAGTTCAGTTTGCCGTTTCACAGCGATTCAAAGCAAGAGCTGATCAATCTACTTCACAAGCTTTTGAATCAGATAATGATGCAACAGCTACATATAATCTGCCAAATACAAGCGCAATCTTCTCGAATGTAACAGCCATCGGACCTTTGTCTGATATCACCGCAACTCCTAATTCACGTTTTGGAGCAGCAGTTCAAATCAGAAGAAATTCTCGTCAATCAATTTTCAATTCAGTATTCATGGGTTGGCCAAGAGGTATTGAAATCGCTCAGGTTCCAACAATGAATGCTGCTCTTGCAGACACTGTACAAATTCGAAATAATATGTGGTTCGGTGTGAAGAACACGTGGATGAACACAGCAGGTGGAACAGCACCTGCCGGTTTTGATGCAAATTGGATTGCTAAATCAGAATTTGGTAATTCACTCGACAAAGACAATGCAAATGGCGCAATGCTTGAAAATCCATTCGCTGAAGATGCAACCTTCAATGCATTACCTAAAACCGGTTCTCCTATTTTGACAGGAGCAGGATTCACGAAGAATGGTTCTGTCGGAATTGATGATCCTTTCTTCGAAAAAGTATCACATAAAGGTGCATTCGGAACACAACGCTGGGATCTTCCATGGGCTAATTATGATCCCGTGAATACCAATTATAAAGCACAAACACCTAAAGCACCATTGACAATTCTCACTCCCGGTGGTAAAACAGGTGAAACATATCGTGCAGGTTGGTCTTATGACATCACTTGGGACACAACAGCATCACCAATTGGTTCACGCTATAAATTCCAATTTGGCACTTCATCTACAGGTCCTTGGTCTGATTTGGCTGGCGCGACAAATGTGATTGATAGTACTACAACAGGCAGCTTCCGTCGCGGACAATATCGTGGTGGCTTCAGAGCCCCTGCAATTCCTACGACATCAGGATATCTCAGAATGGTTTTATTGTCAGATACAACAGTGACTGCAAGAACAACCAATCCATTTACTATCGATCGTCCATCTGCATCGAGAGTAGACTCTGTATTAACAGGTACAATTTCCACAAATCTGAAACTTTCAAATACAAAGATTTATGGTCTTCGTGGTTATGTGCATGTGGTCGAACCGGCAATATTGACAATCGAACCGGGCACAATTATTCTTGGTGATACCGTTGGTAATAATTCTGCATTAGTTATAAATCGTGGTGCGAAGATTATTGCAAATGGTACTCCAACATTGCCTATTGTCATGACTTCATCTGCACCTCCGGGTGAAAGAAGAGCAGGCGATTGGGGCGGTCTTTTGATTTATGGCAAAGCACGCATCAATAATCCGGGTGGTGAAGCCGCTCAAGAAGGTGGAGTTGCAAATCCAAATGATAAAACCAAGTGGTATTATGGTGGAACTGACGATAATGACAATAGCGGATCTCTACAATATGTTCGAGTAGAATTTGCAGGTATATCAGTTCAACCAAATCAGGAATTGAATAGTATCACGATGGGTGGTGTCGGTCGTGGTACAACTATGCGATATATTCAAGTAAGTTATGCGAACGATGATGCTTATGAATGGTTTGGTGGATCCGTTGATGGTAAATATCTTATCGCAACCGGTACACTTGATGATGATTTCGATACAGATAATGGCTTTAGCGGTCGTATTCAATTCGGTATTGTTCAACGCTTCAAGAATAGAGCCGATCAATCCACTTCACAAGCATTCGAAGCTGACAATGATGCAACAGCAACATATAATACTCCATTGTCATCATCCATCTTCTCGAATGTAACAGCAATTGGTCCATTGGCCGATACATCAAATTCACCAAACTCACGCTTTGGTGCAGCGGCTCAAATCAGAAGAAATTCTCGTCAATCAATTTTCAACTCTGTATTCGTGGGTTGGCCACGCGGTATTGAAATTGCACAAGTTCCAACAATGAATGCCGCTCTTGCAGATTCTTTGCAAGTACGCAATAATAGCTGGTATGGCGTGAAAGGTTCAGGACTCAATCTCGCAGGCGGTACACCTCCGACAGGGATTGATCCAACTTGGATTGCTAAGCCTGAATTTGGAAATGTGCTTGATCGTTCCACTCCAAACAATGCAATGCTCGAGAATGCATTTGCCGAAGATGTGACATTCAATCCTGCACCAAAAGCAGGCTCTCCACTTCTTGGTACAGCTTCATTCACACGTAATGGTGTTGTAGCCATCGATGATGCATACTTTGAGAAAGTGACATATCGTGGAGCAATGGGCTTGCAAAGATGGGATCTTCCTTGGGCTAATTATGATCCAATCAATACGGATTATAAAGCTCAAAATCCAAGCAGTGTTGATGAAGGTTCGGTGAAAGGTGGAATGGCAGTTGAAGTCACTCCAAATCCGGCTACAGACAGAGTGAGAGTTCGTTATGAAGTATCGCAGACATCGCTTGTAAGCATTCGCCTGTACAATGCGTCCGGCACATTGAACACTGATTTCATCAGTGGTCAAAGCCAAGAACCGGGTATCTATGAATTCATCATTGATACACAGGATCTCGCATCGGGAATGTATTTCATGCAGATCATCACAGATCAAGGTGTTCGCACAGAAACCATTAGCGTCATTCGCTAATGCACACACACAGAACAATGCCGATACAGGTTTATCTTGTATCGGCATTTTTTGTAAAGAATTCTATCGATCTTATCAATGAAAAAAAGACTTTCATTTCTTGATAGATTTTTGACATTGTGGATATTCTCCGCAATGTTCTTCGGAATTGCACTTGGAAATATCTTTCCGGGACTTCCACTGTTTATCGATTCGCTTTCCATTGGCTCAACCAATATTCCTATTGCCATTGGACTCATTCTGATGATGTTTCCGCCATTGGCAAAAGTGAAATATGAAGCATTGCCTGAAGTCTTTAAGGATCGTAAGAGTATATCGCTATCATTGATGCTTAACTGGATCATTGGTCCAATCTTGATGTCCGGCTTGGCATTGTTTTTCCTATCAGACAAACCCGATTATATGATTGGATTGATTCTGATTGGACTAGCTCGTTGCATAGCAATGGTGATCGTATGGAATGATTTGGCGGGAGGAAACAGAGAATATGGTGCTTTGCTTGTTGCTTTCAACAGCATCTTTCAATTGTTGACCTATAGTACATATGCTTGGTTTTTTATCAGCATTGTACCGGAATGGTTCGGAATTCAATCTGAGATGATAGACATTGCATTTTCAGACATCGCATATAGCGTCATCATCTATTTGGGAATACCATTTGCATTAGGCTATGCTTCAAGTAACCTTTTACCAAAGATAAAAGGATTGGATTGGTATAATCGGAAGTTTATACCTGCAATTTCTCCTGTGACATTATATGCATTGTTGATTACAATCATCATCATGTTTTCCGTGAAAGGTGAGTCAATAATGCAATTGCCTTTTGAAGTGATGACAATTGCTATTCCACTATTGATCTATTTCGTATTCATGTTTGTATTGAGTTTCCTGCTTGCAAAGTCATTGAATATTCCTTATGATAAAAATGCTGCCATTTCGTTTACTGCCACCGGAAATAATTTTGAATTGGCCATTGCTGTTTCCATTGCACTTTTTGGCATTCAATCACCGCAAGCATTTGTTGGAGTGATTGGTCCGCTCATTGAAGTACCGGCCTTGATTCTTCTTGTTAAGTTTTCACTGTTTTTGAAACATAGGTTATATGCCACATGAAAATTCTCATACTCTGTACAGGAAATAGCGCTCGAAGTCAAATGGCTCATGGAATATTGCAACATCTAAATGCCGACTTGGATGTGTACTCAGCAGGAACAGCTCCTGCAAAGCGCGTTAAAACCATGGCAGTTGATGTGATGAAGGATCTTGGAATTGATATTTCCCATCATATTCCCGTAAATGTGGAGATATACAAAAAAGAGAGATGGGATTATGTGATAACCGTATGTGATGGAGCCAAGGAATCATGTCCTGTGTTTTCAGGAAAGGTCAAACATCGCATTCATCTTCCATTTGAAGATCCTGACATGACATATGCTGACAAAGCCCAAGAAAGGCAAGGATACATGAATGTGAGAGATAAGATCATTTTGGAACTTTTCCGATTTAATACCAAGACTTTATCCTCATAGATGCTTGGCTCTCTGACCGTACTTATCTAAGTTTGCATATGTGTGTTCACAAATTGCAGACTTCCATGACATTCTTTCTTCTTTTGTTGTCGGCTTTATGTTTCTCCTTGCCGAACATCAATGCACAATATATTCCACTGTCTTATCCTGCCGGCTCGGGTAATCCAAACGGTTTTCATCGAAATGATGATATTCTGAATCCCATGCCCGGGCAAGGATGGACAATCATTCATAATTCCTCGGATTCCATTCCCAAATGGGTTTCCACCACATCAATCCCTTTTCCTTTTTGGTTCAATAAACAACAAAAAAGGTCTGTGAAGATATCAAATAATGGTATAATCTGCTTTGATACAACAGTGCAGGATCTTCCTTCTGACACATCGATTACTCTTCCAAAAATCGGTTATCCTAATTCGGCGATTTATCTTCTTGGTTTGTTTTCCAAACAAAATCAAGCATCACTCATGTTGAATCAAAGTGCTAGAGCTCCCATGATTCGCACTCGCATGTTTGGAACCTCCCCCAATAGACAATTCTGGATATCCTTTACCGGTTTTTCATATTTGCATGAAGCACCTAACAAAGCATCAATTTGCAATTGGTCTGTAATGTTGGAAGAATCTTCAAATTTCATGTATGTGATTGACCATTCAACATTCACTTTTGACATTTCCCAAAATGGTTTGCGTCCGGATACATTGAATATCGGATTATCAATTGGATTGCAAGTGAATGATACAGTCGGTGTGATGTTGAATGGCAGAACAGGATCAAAAGTCTTGAATCCAAGGATTGGATTAGAACCCGATTTTAAGGGTGATGATAATGCCTATTATGTATTTCGTCCCAAAGATGCGATTCCCAAATATGATCTTTCGATTTCAAAAGTAGGACTTGGAGATTTAGTCGCAGGATCATTATCCGGAATGCTGATCCCAGTTACCATTTTGAACAATGGTTCAGATACCATTCGCAGTTTTAGATTACGATATGCCGAGGATACACTTAAACCTCGAGATACTGTATTGAACACAATCATTCCACCGGAATCACAAGCATCCTGCTTCACGGCTTTGTGGAATCCCAAAAAATCAAAAAGACATACACTGACAATCTGGTGTGATAGCATCAATGGAAATAATCCCGATGATTATGCTGTGAATGATACGGCAAGAGTCACCAGTGCATATATGGTAAATCCTCCCAAAAAAACAGTCTTGATCGAACACTTCACATCGCCTTCTTGTGGAGATTGCCCAAGAACTTTTACTGCCATAGATTCGGCAATCAAGAATGCGAATGATGTCAATACCATTGCATATCATATTGGTGAAGGACCCATGAATATCGGAAGATCCGATACCATTGCCATGACTTATGAAGCAAATCGTGGATCCGTCATGATAGACAGAGCATATTTTCCATCATTGTCTCGCAATGTCATGCTGTCGATTCCAAGAAACTCTGCTTTTGTACAAGGTCAACCGGTGCTGAATGCACTTGAGATCGCTCGATCAACTCCAACGCCCATGGATTTGAGAGTCTATCATGTGTTTCACAATCCGACACGAATGCTTTCTTGCACATTTTATTCTACATTTGAAGCAGAAGTTTCTGGTGATTTTCGCGTGAATGCATTGATACTTGAAGATACAGTTTCCGGCAATGCACAATTTGATCAATCAAATGGGATGTCAGGCGATACACTTATTCCCATCTGGGGAAATGCCCCTTCCAGCATTGCAGGATTCAAACACACGAATGTGGTTCGCATGATACTTGATTCAGCAAGCTCCATCGGAACAGTTGATTCCATCTCATTTGATACGCAAATCGGGAAGACATACTCTTGTTCGTATTCAGTGAAGATTCCATCTGAGTTGAATATTCAAAGACTGAATCTTCAGGGATTTGTCCTTGATTATAATCCCGATCAATTATACGGTAAAGTATTGAATGCAATTGTGTCTCCACTGCGAACAAGCATTACAAGTATTGATGAACTACCTTCGAATGATCAATTGTCAATTGTTCCTCAGCCTGCTACGGACAATATGATGATAAAGGGAGTTTTATCTGAAGGATTGGTCAACATCGAAATTCATTCACTATTGGGAATTCCGATCCTTAAAGAATCCATCCATCATTCAGGTGATGCGATGTTTGTGTATCAGCAAAATGTTTCTATGTTGCCTGCAGGAATGTATATGATCACATTGCAAAATAATGGCAAGAGTCTCCATCAAACAATCAGGATTGTTCGATGATGCGGTATTTTTTGTTGCTATTGTCCTGCATGTCTTTTGCATATGCACAGGTAGCACAATTTGATATTCGTGGACAATGGGTTGGTGATTTACAAGTAGGGGCAACAATTCAATTGATTTTCACCGTAAAGGGTGAATATATGATGAGTGGTTCATTGGATGTACCTCTGCAAGGAGCAAAAGACATTCCGATTTCCATAACTGAAACAATGCAATCAGTGAAATTCAATGTAGAGTCCATCAAGGGATTATTCGAGGGAAAGAAGATTGATACAGTGACATTGCAAGGATCTTGGAAACAAAATGGTGGTATATATCCGCTGACATTAAAAAAACAACAAATCACCATTGAGCAACCCAAAAGACCCCAAACCCCAAAAGAACCTTTTCCATATATGATTGAAGAAGTGGTTGTACTTGGAAAAGCAGGGAAACTTTCGGGAACATTAACAAAACCAATTGGCGAGGGTCCATTTCCGTTGATTGTCTTGATCACCGGTTCGGGAGCACAAGACAGAGATGAAACAATTTTTAGTCACAAACCATTTTTTGTACTTGCCGATGCATTCACAAGGCGCGGATATGCAGTCTTGAGAATGGATGATAGAGGTATAGGAAACTCGGAAGGTGATTTATCAAAAGCAACATCACTCGACCTTGCTGATGACATCTATGCTTGCATTGCAGCTATGAAGTTGAAACGTGATATCGATAGTAAAAAGATTGGTATTCTTGGGCATAGCGAGGGAGGCTTGATTGCTCAAATATTGTCCGCAAGCCATTCGAAGGATATTGCATTTATGTGTTCGATGGCAGGAATAGGCGTAACAGGATTGGACTTGTTGGTGTGGCAAACAAGAAAAATCTCATCAAGCACAATGCCTATGAATGAAGTCGAAAAAGCAGTAAGAAGGCAAAAGACAATACTTACCATGATAAAATATTCTCGTGATTCTTTGCAATTGAGGCGTGCTTTAACCGATTCATTGGGAACATGGGCTGTTGAACAACAGAAACTGTTCATGGTAAATTCACCGGAATTCAGAGCACAATTGAATCAATTGCAAAGTCCATGGTTACGTTTTTTCATAAGCTATGAACCGGCCAAATACTTGAGGAATGTGAAATGCCCTGTATTTGCAATCAATGGCTCGGAAGACATGCAAGTTGAATCAGGTGAAAATCTTCGAAGAATAGATTCAGTTTTGAGAGCCAATGGCAATGCTTCGGTGATGGTCAAAGAGTATAAGGGGATGAATCATCTGTTTCAGCGTTGCAATACATGCGATGTTGCAGAATATGCCAAGATTGAAACGACGATTGAGCAAGAAGTCATTGATGACATTATTGCTTGGTTGAATCAGGTCACAAAAACATCTTCAAAGAAACAAGTAAAACGGAGATAATCTTTTACTGAATTCTTCCGAATGGGGTCCGCCAACATACTCTCTATATGCGATGTGACATTCCTCTGCAGCATCAATGCGTTGCATCAATGAAAATGCGCACATTCTTCTAATGATGGGATGCTGCATGGTATCGCGAAAACAAATCGATTGTTGTACATAAAATCCTGCATTACATGCATGATCAATGAATTCTTCCATTTCATTTGGAGGGAGAAGTATCCACGTATACGTTGATTCATGAGATTTCTTTTTGATTGCATGCACCAATTCTTTGAATGGTAATGCAAGATCTGCATGAAAGGCCAGTGCTTCTTTTGGAAGATGAGGAATGGTTGATCGAACATGAAAGGGAGGATTGCAAATGATCATGTCATATACTGTTGCATGATTCCAGTTGAGAATATCTGCATGATGAAGAGTGATGGAATGTCTCCATGGTGTTGCCATGATATTCTGCCTTGCATCGCATAAAGTTTCCTCATCGATATCTATTGCATCGATATGCACTTCATGTTCAGCTTTTTGTGCCAGCATCAGAGAAAGAAGACCTGTTCCGGTTCCAATGTCGAGTATCGTTCTCGCATGGTGAATATCAGCAAATGCTCCGAAAGCACAGGAATCCGTGCACACCTTCATTGCACTTCTTGATTGATGCACCGTAAAGAATTTAAAATCAAAACGATGTGGATTTCTCATGTGTCACTGGACAAGAATTGGAATCATGTATGATTTCTGATCTCCGGGAACATGAGAAATGCTCAGCCGAATCAAAGGTGTCACCGCACTGTCCGGCTTCATGGAGGAGAGCAAGAATTTCCATTGTTTGAAATCATCATGATTGGATATCACCTTATACATTTCTTCTGCAACCGAGGAATTGAATTCAGTGATGAATAGTTCAATCGTGTTTTGCTTGTTTTCGAAGGATGACAGAAATTCTTTCAGATAGGATAAGCATTGTTGTTGATCTTTGTAATGCCATAAAGTAGGCATCATTCCTGTGATGCTTGAACCTGCTTGATTTTGTACTGTTTGTCTGATGCGAATCTCGATAGAGTCTGAAATCACATTATGTTCTTTATCAATTGCAGTAGCTATGATCAATAGTGAATCTTCGGGTTTCACAATATGTTCAATTGTTCTATAGACGATATTTGCAGGGAGAATCGAATCCTTCTGCAACTCTTTTCCATTGACATGTAATGTCCACTGTTTAACAACTCCTTGGGGAATGCTATTCACATTGATTGGTATGCTGCCCGGATCACAAATAATATTCAAATTGTCGAATGGAGAAAACAAAGCCGGTTTATTTCCTGTAATCATCACGCATGATTCTGTTGAATCATCATCGAGTATGATTTGTTCGGATTTAACACCTTTCTTCATGAGCAAAGGCAATATTCTACTTGTCAATGCATGTTTGGACATCCTGATGGTTGCATCGGGCATTGCTGTCAAGCGTTCTCCGAGTGTCGATATCATATGGACATCTCTTGATTCGAATGATGATGGAAATATGCAAGCACGAAATGCAAGAGCATTTTGAATGGAATAAATGTTTTGTAGAATCTGAATCACATTTCCGGTTGACAGATACAATTGTGCCGGTTTTGATTGATAGATGGGACGTTTCTTGAACCAATACAGATCCGATTGTCCTTCGCCACTTGGATTGTCTCTACTAATTACCGCGGTATCATTCAGAATGATGAAGTCAGCATCATTCCATTTACTATTCAATTCTTCCACAGGTTCGGGGATGCTCCAAATTTCTTGTTCAGCATTTTCACGAATGGCGCGAAGAATATCAAAGCCGCCTTTTCCTCCATCCATATCGCTCGAAAAATATAATGTGTCCGGATGAGGGAGATATGGATTTTTTTCATTGAATGCAGTATTGATTGTTCCACCTAAAGAGAAGGGACCTTTCATCAGATCATCTTGGATTTTGAAATACCAGATATCCGTTCCGCCATTTCCATCCATTCTATTTGAAACATAATACAATGTTTTTCCATCCGGGGCCATGAAAGGTTGAGATGAATAAGCCAATCCTTGCAATGCATCCAGAGATTTCAATATTCCATCACGAAATTCATAAATACTGAGCATTGCCTGCTGATTTCCCAATGCCGGCATGGCAAAGAACAATGAAGCATGTTGTTGCGACTTCATTGGATAGATGATGCTATATGCATTCAATGTATCGGGATTCCACGCGAAGGGAATTGCACCATGTAAGTCATCAATGACAAATTGTTTTGGTTTACCCTTAATGATTCTGGAAAAGAGATATTGATCTCCAATTTTCACAAGATTGAGTTCATTATATATTGTATTGACCCCTTGAGGAGATTTGATCGGCTCCCAAACATAACCCTGAGCTTGCCCTTGAAAAGCGCTGCACAAGATCAAGAAAAATACGGCTATGCCAAAAATGATGGAAGTCTTCATGTTTTATGGAATTAGATTGGATCCGCCTTGACCGAAATTAAGAATTCGGCATCAAAGTCCATGAATTTTGCAAGAAAACCCAAAAAAGGATTTGGTTGTAATACAGAAGAGTCGTAGGTTTGTATTCCCATTCGGCTGCGACGGCGGCCGAGATTGCTTCGAAGAGAGGCAATGCTGAATGGTTGACAAGCAAGGAAGAATCAACAGAGTCGGGTAGAAGAATGAAGCGGGTTATGATCCCGCTCCTCGCTTCTTGGATGAAGCGAAGAAAGCGGATCATTGCGCGTTTTTTTTGTCTGCTGTTTTGAACAATCCCTCTGTGTTGATCCT
>Ga0172376_10004112_pt1 | contig 16728 bp, 17 predicted proteins | sample Lak35m_FD_121114 | JGI IMG/M metagenome (GOLD analysis project Ga0172376, IMG submission 121114) | Freshwater microbial communities from Kabuno Bay, South-Kivu, Congo - kab_092012_35m | ecosystem: Environmental > Aquatic > Freshwater > Lake | place: Democratic Republic of the Congo: South-Kivu... | reverse complement strand
GGCAAGGGCGCCTGCATCGCCTGCCACCGCATCGGCGACAAGGGCAACGAGATCGGGCCCAACCTGAGCCGCATCGGCAACATCCGCGCCGAGCGCGAACTGCTCGAGAGCATCATGTTCCCGAACAACAACATCGCGCGCGACTACGACCTCACCTCCGTCCAGCTGACCGACGGCAGCGCCGTGCTCGGCATCATCCGTGAGCGTTCGGCCGAGGGCGTCACCGTCAAGGAGGCCTCCGGACAGAGCCGCGTGCTGCCCAACGAGACCATCGCCTCCTCGGCCCAGCTGCCCACGAGCCTGATGCCCGCCGGACTCGACGGCATGCTGAGCGAGAAGGAGCTGACGGACCTCGTGGCTTACCTCCGTTCGCTCAAGTGAACGGGGCGGTCAGCCGCCGAGCAGCCAGCCGATCAGCGGCGTGGCGAGCAGGATGACCACGCAGCCTCCGGAACGGGGGCCTGCGTCGTCCTGCCTGTCATCCAGGCCGGCGCCGATCTCTTCCCGCAGCATTTCCCGGAGTTCCTCGTCGTCCAGGTCGTCATCGGGCCGGGCGCCGAGCTCCTCCCGCAGCCTCTCCCTGATTTCTTCGTCATCCATGTCGTCGATGTCATCGTGTCCGTGGCTCATGGCAGACCGTGCTGCCCGGACCCGGCCGGATCGCAAGGCCCCGCCTTTCCTCTCGTCCTGGGGCCCGCCTTCGCCCATCTTCGGCGCGTATGGCGACCATCCTGTGCATGAAGTGGGGGACCAAGTACGGCCCGGAGTACGTCAACCGGCTGCGCTCCATGGTCCGCCGGCACCTCCGCATGCCGCACCGGTTCGTCTGCCTCACCGACAGTTCCGCCGGACTCGATCCCGACATCGAGTGCTTTCCGATTCCCAGCCTCGAGCTGCCGGCCGGGGCCCCTGAGCGCGGCTGGACCAAGCTCGTCTCCTTCTCGCCCGCGCTGACCGCCCCCGGCGGCCCCGAGCTCAAGGGCGACGTCCTCTTCCTCGACATCGACATCGTCATCGTCGGCCCCATGGACTGCTTCTTCGATCAGCCCGGCGACTTCCTCATCATCCGCGACTGGCAGAAGGGTGACTACACCGGCAACTCCTCCGTCTACCGCTGGCGTGCCGGGACCTATCCCGACGTCCTGGAGCATTTCCGGGCCAACCTGGACGCCGTGCGCCGCCGTCACCGCAACGAGCAGGAGTTCCTCACCGCGCACCTCAGCGCGCAGGGCAAGGTGAGCTACTGGCCGGAGACCTGGTGCCGCAGCTTCAAGCGCCACTGCGTGAAGTGGTTCCCCTTCTCGCTCTGGAAGACGCCTTCGATTCCGGAGGGCGCCCGCATCATCGTCTTCCACGGCATGCCCAACCCGCCCGACGCGCTCGTCGGACGAAGCGGCAAGTGGTACCGACGCGTGCTCCCCACGCCCTGGATCGCGGACAACTGGAAGTGAGCCGGACGCTCAGGCCTGCTTGCCTTCTTCCGGGGACTCGGCGGGGCCGGCCTCTTCGCCGTCGTCCTCCTGTTCCTCGGCCGCCTTGGCTTCGCTGAGGACCGGCTGGGCGAAGAGACGTCCGTCGGGCAGATTGGCCACGTAGCCCTCACCGATGAGGAAGCTGAGCTCTCCCGCGACCTTGGCCCGTGCGGCGTCATCGGCCTGCTCTCCGGCGACCGCCGCCACGACGTCCTTGGCGTGCTGTCCGGGGCGCGCGTCCAGGGCGGCGAAGATCCTGGTGAGCGAGTCGCTGAAAGTGGCCTTGGGGTCGCGGCAGCGCCGGCGCACCGCGCAGGCGTAGTGGATGCCCTTCTTGCCCTTGCGGTAGATGTGGAAGCCCTCGCGGTTGAGGCGTCCGCGGATGCCGTTGGCGGTCTGGAGCGGGAAGGCGCGCTGCCTTTCGAGTTCGAAGCGCACCGAATCACGGATCGGGCCCGGCGCCATCTCCTCGAGCAGGCGGCCCGCGAAGCGGACCTCCCTGTGCGAGCGAACCACCTGCTCCTTGCGGAAGGCGAGGAGGAAGCCGCGGGCGGCGTCGAGGCTCTCGAGACGCTCCGGTTCGCCCTCCTTGCGGTCCTTGGGGGCGTATTCCGCGCGCTTGGACATGGCCTTGAGCCATTCGTCGATCTTCTCCTGCTCGCGCACCATCTCGAGTCCCGCCTTGAAGCGGTCGAAGGGGACGCCGGGGCAGTGGCGGGCGTGGTGTTCGCGCAGATTCCGCTGGTAGCTGTGGTGCGTCGGCGCGCCGAGCAGCAGGCCCGTCCGGGGATCACGCGCGACCATGAGGAAGGAGCCCTTCGGGGCTTCGACGTCGACCTCCACCACGTCGAAGAACTTGTCGAGGTGCCTCGACATGACGTGCGAGACCGCCTCGGCTTCCGTCATGAAAGGATGTCCGTCGGGCACGGAGACCGACAGACGCGCGTCCGTGCGGCCGTCCTCGTCCGGGAGCCGGATCATGATCGAGAGGCGGTCCTCCTTGTCGAGGATCAGCAGGGCGACCTCGAACAGCTCGTAGGTCATCCGGCTCGTCTTCATGGCGCCGCCCAGAACCTCGAACTTGGCGTCATCGGGGAAGAACGATGAGAGCACCGCGGGGCGGAAGGGCGGGGCGTCCTCCCAGCGGCGCGGTCCTCGTCCTTCGCCGCGGAACTCCCTCCGCGGGCCGCCGGGTCCGTCGCGTCGCGGGCCGCCCGGGCCGTCCCTGCGGGGTCCGCCAGGGCCTTCGCGGCGGGGTCCGCCCGGGCCTTCCCGGCGGGGGCCGCCGGGGCCGCTGCGTCGTTCACCGCCGGGGCCGTCGCGGAAGCGCGGCCGGTCTCCGTCATCGCGGCGCGGACCGCGACCGCCGCCACTCACCTTCTCGGCGGGGCCCGAGACCCAGGAGGGCCCGAAGCCGAGGGATGCCAGATCGAGCTGGAACGAAGGCTCCTGCGGAGGGTTGTTCTCGGCCGGCTCGGTGGACATGCGTGGGGTGAGCGTTTCGAATCACGGCCGCTTGGCAAGCGTCGGAAAGACGCTTTTTACTTGCGCCAGCCGCACGAGTTTCCAGCGTCCACCTTCCTTGTGTTCGCTCAGGTGGTGGAATGGCAGACACGCATGCTTGAGGTGCATGTGCCGCAAGGTGTCCGGGTTCAAGTCCCGGCCTGAGCACCAAGGAAGACCGGCGCCTGACGGCGCCTTTTTTGTTCCCATCCCGTCCGCGCCGCGGCACAAATGAACGCATGGCGCAGCAGGAGAAGATCGACGTCCTCATTCTCGGCTCCGGCGGGCGTGAGCACGCCCTGCTCAAGGCCTGCCTGCGCAGCCCCCGGGTCGGCAAGGTGCGGGTCGCCCCGGGCAACGGCGGCATGGCGCTGGAGGCCGAGTGCCTGCCCGTCGACGCCGCCGATCCGGCCGCGGTCCTCGCGCTCGTGCGACGGACCGGCTCCGGCTTCGTCATCGTCGGTCCCGAGGTGCCTCTCGCGGCGGGCGTGGTCGACGTCCTCGAGGACGCCGGCGTGCCGGCCTACGGCCCGCGCGCGGCGGGCGCGCGGCTGGAGGCCAGCAAGGCCTTCACCAAGGAGTTCCTCTTCCGGCACCGCATCCCGACCGCGGCGTCCGCCACCTTCACCTCGCTCGAGCCCGCCCTCGCCCACGTGAGGTCGGGCCCCGTCCCCGTCGTCATCAAGGCTTCGGGCCTCGCCGCAGGGAAGGGCGTCGTCATCGCCACCACGTACGCCGAGGCCGAGGACGCTTTGCGCGACATGATGGGCGCCAAGGTCTTCGGGGCCGCGGGCGACGAGGTCGTGGTCGAGGAGTTCATGCAGGGCGAGGAGGCCTCGATCATGCTGATGGTCTGCGGCGAGGAGTACCTCATGCTTCCGCCCAGCCAGGATCACAAGCGGGCGGGGGAGGGTGACACCGGCCCGAACACCGGCGGCATGGGCGCCTACGCGCCGGCCGACGTGGTCACGCCCGAGGTCGAGCGCCGCGTGCGCTCCGAGATCATCGAGCCGACCTTGCGCGGCCTGCGTCAGGACGGCATCGACTACCGCGGCACGCTCTACGTCGGCATCATGGTGACCGCGCAGGGTCCCAAGGTCGTCGAGTTCAACGTCCGATTCGGCGACCCCGAGTGCCAGGTGCTCATGCCTTCGCTGGAGAGCGACCCGGTGGCCATCATGGAGTCGATCGCGCGCGGCAGCTTCAAGGCCTCGTCCGTGCGTCTCCGTCCCGGCGCCACCATCATCGTCGTGCTGGCGGCCGGAGGTTACCCCGGCGAGATCCGCAAGGGCGACGTCATCACCCTTCCGGCGGAGGTTCCGCCGGGCGTGGACATCCTCCATGCCGGCACCGTCCGCCGCCCCGACGGGAGCGTCGTGACCTCCGGCGGCCGGGTCCTCGGCGTCGTGGCCCACGGTCCCGACCTGCGGTCCGCGGCCCGCCTGGCCTATCAGGTCGTGCCCATGGTCAAGTTCGAGGGCTGCCATTACCGCCGAGACATCGGCCACCGTCAGCTCAAGCGTGAGGCGGGCAGGTGATTACTTGAACCGCCTCCTCGAGGCGGCAATCTGACCTCATGGGGGCCGAGCGCGACACCGTGACGTTCGTCTGCACGGGCAACACGTGCCGGAGCCCCATGGCCGAGGCGCTCCTCCGGGCCGCCCTGACCAAGCGGGGCGACGGACTCGGACACCTCAATGTCGCCTCATGCGGGCTCGCCGCCGAAGAGGGCGTGCCGGCCTCCGCCAACTCCCAGCGTGTCATGTCGAAAATCGGACTCGACCTCTCCGCCCATCGCAGCCGAGCCGTCAGCCGGGAGGCCATGGACCGGAGCCTGGTCGTCTTCGCGATGACCGCCCGGCACGTGGAGGCCCTGCGGGAGCGCTTCGGAAGCCTGCCGGACCGCGTCATCGTCCTGCGTGACGTGCTGCCCGAAGGGGCCTCCCGGAACATTCCGGATCCCTTCGGCGGCGACCTCCGTGAATATGAGGAGTGCCGTGATTCCATGGTTGAAGCCGTCCCCGCGCTCATCGAATTTCTGCGCAAGCACTTCGCCCGATGAACAGCCTCCCGGCCATCTCCCTCGGCAGCGACCATGGCGGTCTTCTCCTGAGAAAGGGCCTGGTCGAAGCCCTGCGCGCCAAAGGATACGCCGTGCTCGACCGGGGCACCGATACCGAGGCCTCGTGCGACTACCCTGATTACGCCCAGGCCGTCGGGGCCGACGTCACCGCCGGACGGGCCCGGTTCGGCGTCCTCGTGTGCACCACCGGCATCGGCATCTCCATCGCCGCCAACAAGATCAGGGGCGTGCGGGCGGCCCTGGTCCAGTCCGCCGACGCCGCCGGCCTGTCCCGCCGTCACAATGACGCCAACGTCCTCTGCTTCGGGGCCAAATACGTGGACCTGCCGCTTGCGCTTTCGTGCCTGGACGCGTTCCTGTCCTCCGAGTTCGAGGCCGGCCGCCACTGCCGCCGCGTCGACAAGCTCGAAGCCTGACCTTCCCCTCTCACGACCATGACCGCCATCCGCCGCATCCCCCTCGCCCAGCTCGACCCCGAGATCGATCGCCTGATCAAGGCCGAGCTCGCGCGCCAGCAGAGCCACATCGAGCTCATCGCCTCCGAGAATTTCACCCTGCCCGCCGTGATGGAAGCCCAGGGCAGCGTCCTGACCAACAAGTACGCCGAAGGCTATCCCGGCAAGCGCTGGTACGGCGGCTGTGAGCACGTCGACGCCGTGGAGCAGATCGCCATCGACCGCGCCAAGGCGCTGTTCGGCGCCGACCATGCCAACGTCCAGCCCCACTCCGGCAGCCAGGCCAACGCCGCCGTCTACTTCGCGACCATCAAGCCGGGGGACAAGATCCTGACCATGAACCTCTCGCACGGCGGCCACCTCACCCACGGCAACGCCGCCAACTTCTCCGGCAAGCTCTACACCGTCGTCCACTACGGCGTGGGCGCCGACGGACGCATCAACTACGACGAAGTCGAGGAGATGGCCCGCCGCGAGAAGCCCAAGATGATCACCGTGGGGGCCTCCGCCTACGCCCGCGAGATCGACTTCGCCCGCTTCGGCAGGATCGCCAAGGAGAACGGCGCGCTGCTCCTCGCCGACATCGCGCACATCGCCGGCCTCGTCGCCGCCGGGGTGCATCCCTCGCCCGTGCCGCACGCCGACTTCGTCACCACCACCACCCACAAGACCCTGCGCGGTCCGCGGGGAGGGCTCATCCTCTGCAAGGCCGAGCACGCCAAGGCCGTCGACTCCTCCGTCTTCCCCGGCGCCCAAGGCGGCCCCCTCGAGCACGTCATCGCCGCCAAGGCCGTGTGCTTCGCCCAGTGCGCCACTCCTGAGTTCAAGGAGTACGCCAGGCAGGTCGTCGCCAATTCCAAGGCGCTCGCCGACGAACTCGTGAAGCTCGGCTTCCACCTCATCAGCGGCGGCACGGACAACCACCTCAGCCTGCTGGACCTCCGCAAGAGCCACCCGGAAGTCTCGGGCAAGGACGCCCAGCTGGCCCTGGACGCCGCACACATCACCACCAACAAGAATACCGTGCCGGATGAGACCCGCAGCCCCTTCCAGGCCAGCGGCATCCGCGTGGGCACCCCGGCGGTCACCTCCCGGGGCATGAAGGAGCCGGAGATGAGGGAGATCGCCCGTGCCATCTCCATCGTGCTATCAGGACCTTCCAATCCTGCTAAAATCAGTGAGGGTCAGGCCATTGCCGAGGCTCTGTGCGCCCGCTTTCCTCTGCCCTACTGAGCTAAAAACCCTAGATTTAACTTCCCTTTGCCTGCAATAGGCTCAGAATCAATTCACCCCCAAATCCAATGACTCCTCAAAACCGCAACCGCAAGGGCTTCACGCTGATCGAGCTCCTTACCGTAATCGCGATTATCGGCATCCTCGCCGCCGTCCTCTTCCCGGGCGTGCAGGGCGTGATGCGTTCCGCCAAGAAGAACAGTGCGCTGAACAAGGTGCGTTCAATCGGGCAGGGCTACATGAACTGGGCTCAGGGTACCAAGAACATCGCGTCCGGCGCCTTCACTCCCGGCAGGACGACGACCACCACGCTCGAAGGATACGCCGCCATCCTCGCCGACGGCGCCCAGCTCGACTCCGGCGAACTCTGGTTCCTGGATTCCGACCCTGCCGCCGACGCCATCACCCAGCTTCCGAAGAACGTCATCACCCGCACCGGCGCCACCTACCAGGTGAACGCGCTGTTCACGACCGCCCTCTCGCAGGGCAAGTCCGGCTGGGACGTCTACACCCCGACCTCGCGTTCCGTGGTCGGGCAGGTGCAGGTGCCTCTCGCTTGGTCCCGCGGCCTGCAGGCCGACGGCACCTGGCCGCAGGCCGGAGCCACCTTCGCCGACTCCGTCTGGGGCACCGAAGGCGGTCACATCTGCTACGGAGACGGCCACGTCTCCTGGGTGAGCGACACCAGGGCCGACGGCCCCAACGCCTTCACCCAGACCAACGGTCAGCCCACCGCCAACTGGCTGCAGTCCGCTTCGGTGCCCACCACCGCCGCGAAGTGCACCCAGTGATCGCGCGCTGATCGCCCGCGAAAAGCCCCGGCTTCCGCCGGGGCTTTTTTGTTTCCGCAAGGCGTCCCTGCGGGACACACTGCGGGCGATGTCCTCGTTGCGCGCATGGGTTTCCGCCGCCCGCCCCAAGACCCTGGTGGCGGCCGTCGCGCCCGTCGCTCTCGGCGGCGCGGTGGTCGTCGCCCGCGCCGGTCAGCCGGGCGTCGGGTCGGATCCGTCCTTCATCTTCTTCCTGCTGAGCTGCCTGGGCTTCGCCCTCTGCGTGCAGGTCGCCTGCAACTTCGCCAACGACCTCGGAGATTCCCTCCGCGGCGCGGACACCGCCGCGCGCGTCGGGCCGCGCCGCGCCGTCTCCGCCGGGGACATCGCGCCCGACGCCATGCGTCGGGGCATCTGGATCGCCTGCCTGCTGGCGCTCATACTCGGTGCGCCCGTCGCATCGCTCTCTCCGTGGCTCCTACTGGCCGGCTTCCTCGCCATCGGTTGCGCGCTCGCCTACACCTTGGGGCCGTTCCCGCTGGCCTACCGTGGGCTCGGCGACGTCTTCGTCATCGCCTGCTTCGGCGTCCAGGCGACCGTGCTCACGGCGTGGGCGCTGTGCGCGCCCGACCTTCGCGCCTGCGTGATCCTGCCCATGCCTTGGTTCGCCGCGCTCATCGCCGGCTTCGGACTCGGTCTGCTTGCGGACAACATCCTCGTCGCGAACAATGCGCGCGACTACGAAACCGACCTCGCCGTCGGCAAGCGTACCACCGTCGTGCGTTTCGGCCGTGGTTTCGCACGCAACCTGCATGGATTCAACTCGGTCTTCGGCCTGGCCTGCCTGGGGTGCGTCTTCGGATGGGCGCCGATGGTGCTGCTGCCTTTGGCGCTTTGGCAGCACATCGCCTTCCGCCGGGCCTCCGCCCCGCAGGATTTCCTGCCGTTTCTCGGCCGCGCCGCCGTGCTGATGCTGCTGGCCACGGCGTTGTGCGTAACTGCCACTTGCCTCGGGTGGGCGCCCGCTGGCACCCTCGGTCTGCGATGAGCGAACCCCGACAATCCCTCGTAGGAGAGCTCGAGTCCCTGGTCGGCAAGGTGGGCCGCCCCTCCTGGGACCAATACTTCATGGCGACCGCCGTGCTTGTGAGCTCCCGCTCCAGTTGCGAACGGCTCCACGTCGGCTGCATCATCGTCTCCACCGGCAAGCATCCCAACCGGCTCGTTGCCGCCGGGTACAACGGCTTCCTGCCGGGCGCGCCGCACGACTCCCACATCCGTGACGGCCACGAGCTCGCCACCGTCCACGCGGAGCAGAACGCCGTGGCCGACGCGGCCAAGCGCGGCGTCTCCCTGCAGGGAACCGTCTGTTACGTCACCCACTATCCCTGTGTGAACTGCGCGAAGATCCTCTCCGCCGCCGGCGTCGCTGAGGTGCGCTACCGTCATGATTACAAGAACGACCCGCTCGTCGGAGAGCTCTTCGCCCAGGCCGGCGTGAAGGTCACCCGTCTCGAGCACTGATGTCCGGCTCCACCGTCAGCCTGGCCGGCAGGCTGCTGGTCTCACATCCCTCCCTGAGGGACGGGAACTTCCGTGAGACCGTGGTGCTCCTCCATTCCCATTCCGCATCCCAAGGGGCCATGGGCGTGATCATCAACCGTCCTTTGCCGGCCGTGCTCGCCGAGGCGAGTCCGCCCCTGCAGGGCACGCCTCTAGCCCGGCTCCCCATGTTCCAGGGCGGACCGGTCTCGGCCGACCGGTTCGTGCTGGGTAGCTGGTCCTGGCCCGCCTGCGGCGAGGCTGAGTTGCGCTACGGTCTGGACAGGGCGTCCGCCGAGGCGCTCGTCGACGGCGGCGAACACGTCCTTCGCGCCTATGTCGGCTATTCGGGCTGGTCTCCGGGTCAGCTCGAGAACGAGCTCCGCATGAACGCCTGGGTCATCTGCCCTTTCACCCGCGATGTCGCCGCATCTGAGGGCGAGGCCATGTGGCGTCTGCTGCTCAGGCTGCATGCGCCGGAGCTCCTGCTGCAGGCCGGCGCGCCGGACGACCCGGGCTTGAACTGATTCAGCGGGCCGAGTCGGCGAGGATGCCCATCTGACGGGTCAGCGTCTCGCCCGGCCGGTCGCCGGTCGCGGAAAGCATCTTGCGGCGGATGAGCACGTCGCGCTGCGAGCGGTCGAGGGCGATCAGGCTCCAGCCCGATTTGGGCAGCTCGGGGCTGCCCTCCGGGAGCGCGGTCCAGCGTCGGGGCAGGCCGTGCCAGGTGAACTCGATCTTCCATCCGGCCGCTCCGGCGGCGTCCCCTTCGGTCAGGGCCGGATAGCGCAGGGCGAAGTCCGGCGTCTTGGCGCACCGCAGCGCGCAGGCCAGCGCGGCGGGGGTCCTCCGCACTTCCTCGAAGAGGTCGGCTCTTCCTGCGCGAAGGATCGGCAAGGGGTCCACGCCGATGAGGTTCTGGCCGTTCCAGACGCCGTGGTGGTTCTTGGAGCCGCGGTTTTGGGCCTGGGCGTCGTGCCAGCGGTTGAAATTGCCGGAGAGGAGGAGTCCCACCTCGAAATGCAGGTGGGCGCGGGACTGCGGGATCGGGTCCGACCGGTCGGCGGTGCGTCCCATGGTGCCGAGCGTGAGGCCCCTTTGCACCTTGGCTCCGACCCTGATGGCCGGAGAGATGCGGGCCATGTGCGCGTAGAGCGTGTAGTGAGGCACCTTGGCGTCGGCGTGCCAGAGCACCACGAAGATGCCGTAGGGACCGTTGGTCCAGTGGTTGAGATGCATCACCTCGCCGTCGGCGGCGGCCAGGATGGCGTCCGCCGCCTCGCCCATCCGGTCATGGAAGGCGGGGCGGATGTCGACGCCCTCATGGAACCGCCGGCCGTTCTCCCGCGTCATTCCGAAGAGCGCGGATTCGATCCTGCCTGAGACCGTCGGCTGGACGAAGTCCTCGAGTCGCCGCGTGAAGGCCGGCTCCATCGAGGTCGGCCAGCCGAATTCGGCCGCACGCAGGGCCGTGCAGAGCAGCACCAGGCAGGCGACGGAAGCGCTCCGGCTCACAGCCCCTTGTCCTTGGCCTTGTTGACGGCCTGGATGGTCTTCTCGATCCGTGCGGCCACGGCGAAGGCCGCCTGGGCGTTCGACATCCCCTTCTGCTCGACGTGGAAGAAGAGCCGGCCGTCGCCGATGGGCTGGGTGATGCGCATGATGCCCACCGTCTCGCTGCCGATCACCAGCACGAGGCTCCTGCCCGTGGCGTCACGCGAGAGCAGGGCGATGTCCTGCATGCCTCCGGGGTCGAGGGTCAGCATCACGTAGTGCTGCCTCAGGTCCGAATCGCCGGCCATCACGACGCTGACCGCCGCCAGCCGCTCCGCCATGACCACGGCTTTGGCCGCGACCGGGATGGCGATCCCGCTGACCGGCAGCACGGCCGGCGTCGAGCCGGGCGCCGCTCCTCCCGCGCCGGTCTCGATGAAGACGGACGCCAGCTCGGCCTCCGGAGTCGACTTGCAGCCTGCGAAGAGCAGGGCGGCGGTGAGGGCGATGAGCGTGGTCCGAAGGCGCATGGAAGTCATCCCGCAAGCAGGTCGAGGCTGCCGCCCACCAGCCGGATGTGGTCGGGCTGCAGGTCGATGGCGGGCACCTGGTAGACCTGCTTGGTGGCCGCGTGCAGGTACGGAATCATCCCCTTCTCCGGAGGTCCGGCCTGACGGAGGACGCGGCGCCTTTCGAGCAGCATCGCGAGGATGTGCTTGAGGATCGCGCGGTCACCGGTGGGGTCGGCGTCCTGTTCGTAAAGGGACAGGAAGAGTTCCTCGCGCGAGGCCAGCAGCTGGGCGCGCTGGGCCTGCTCCTCCTCCGCGCGCTCCTTGACCTCGCGGGTCCAGCGTCCCAGCAGCAGGCCGGGAGGATTGAAGCCGGCGGCGTGATCCTTGAGCACGTCGGCTCGCTCGATCACGCCTCCCAAGGGCTTGTGCACGATGCAGGTGACGAGGTCACCGGGGCGCAGCTCATTGCCGCTGGCTGCGCACTGTCGGGCGATGGGTCGGACCTGCCATTCCATGGCTGCAAGATGGCACTCCCCGCCCCGCTGGAGCAACCCCTTTCCCTTTGCGGCTGACGGCCGCCCCGCTTTCTCGCAGGCTGGGTCCCATGGATTCGCCCCAAGGACTCGCCCTGCTGGCGGTGGACGTGCAGCCTGTCTTCTTCCGGGCCGTGGATTCGCCGGAGGTCTTCCTGCGTCGCTGTCGGCTGGCCGTGTCCGCCGCACGTCTGCTCGGCCTGCCGACCCTGTTCACCGAGCAGGCGCCCGCCAAGCTCGGCCCGACCCACCCCGACCTGCTGCTGGACGCAGGCCCACCGGCGGGGATCTTCCCGAAGTCCGAATTCTCGGCCTTCGGTGCGGCGGGCTTCGAGGAGAGGCTCCGGGAACTTTCCATCGAGCACCTGCTGCTGCTGGGGCTGGAGGGGCCCGTCTGCGTGCACCAGACAGCCATCGAGGCCGTCCGGCGCGGCCTCGGCGTCACGGTGCTGGCCGACGCCGTGACCTCCCGTCGCCCTGAGGACCAGGCGGTCTGCTTCGCGGCGCTTCGGCAGGCCGGCGTCTCCGTGCTGCCCGTCGAGACGATCTTCTACTCCCTGCTTCGCGGCGCCGATCACCCCGCTTTCAAGGACTTCACCGAGCTGGTGAAGGCCGGCGGTCAGGTCCGGTCGACCGCCAGCTGAGCCTCCGGAGTCACGGAGGCGTCGGTCGGCAGGCCTGCGTCCGCCCAGGCGGCGAACGCGATCATGGCGGCGTTGTCCCCGCAGTGGCTTGGCGCGGCGGCCAGCAACGGGACTCCCCGTTCGCGTGCGATCTCGCCGACGGCCGAGCGGACTGAGGCGTTGTTCGCCACGCCGCCGGAGATGCCGAGGGAGCGATACCTTCCCGCTTCCAGCGCCGAATCCGTCTTGGCCGTCAGCTGATCCACGATCGCCCGCTGGTAGCCCGCGCACAGGTGGGGCATCTCCCGCCGCAGTTCGGCGTCCGACAGTTTTTCGAGCTGGTAACGCAGGGCGGTCTTGAGGCCCGAGAAGCTCATGCGTAGGTCCGCCCGCTCGGGGATTCCCCGCGGGAAGCGATGCCGGGAGGCGTCGCCGTCCGCCGCCAGCCTCTCGATGAGGGCTCCGCCGGGGTAGGGCAGGCCCAGCAGCTTCGCGCCCTTGTCGAAGGCCTCGCCCGCCGCGTCATCCACCGTGCGCGCGACGACGCGCATCGCGAGGTCCCGGCCGAGTTCGACGAGCAGGCTGTTTCCTCCCGAGACGACCAGGGCGAGGTGCGGCAGCAGGGCTTCCCGGGCGGCGGCGAAGCCGGCCGGATCGGCCGCGTGCAGGGCCATGAATGAGGAATGCACGTGGGCCCTGAGGTGGTTCACGCCCGTCAGGGGCCGGCCCAGGGACAGCGAGAGGGCGCGCGCGCAGGCGATGCCGAGGGAGAGACAGGGAAGCAGGCCGGGGCCTCGCGTCACGGCGACACGGGTGACCGCCGGCAGTTCGTCCCGGAATTCTTCCAGCAGCAGCGGCAGCGCCGAAAGGTGCATGCGGCTCGCAAGGTCGGGCACGACGCCGCCGTACTTCTCATGGGCGGCGGCCTGGGAACTGACCGTCTCACGGACGATTCCGCGCGCCGGATCGAAGGCCGCCAGCGCGGATTCGTCGCAGGAACTTTCGACGGCGAGGATCACGCCATGAGTGAGCCTGAATCCGTCCCGTGCTCAACCCCTCTTTCGTCTGGCGGGGTCTCCCGTCTCCCCCACGCTCTGCCGGGTGGACGACGCCAGCCGGCATGCCGCCATCGTCGACCTGCTGAAAAGCGGGTCCCGCGACGGAGTCGTGCCTTTCGTCGAGCTCGTGCGCGCGGCGCTCTACGCGCCGGGGCTGGGCTATTATGTGACGGAGCGCGCCAGGGTGGGCCGTCGCGCGGACGCGGATTTCACCACGGCCGCCGAGGTCGGGCCGGTGTTCGGCGAACTGGTCGCCGCCGCGGCCGAGTCGCTCGTGGGCGACCTCTCCGGGCATGCGTTGGTCGAGGTCGGCGCCGAACCGGGACAGTCGCATTTCTCATCCGTCGCGTCGCGCTTCGGCGCGCACCTGACCTTCCGTGTCGGCGAGGCCGTCGCGATGCCTCCCCGCGCCGTGCTGGTGGCCAACGAGCTGCTGGACGCCCAGCCCTTCCATCGCTACCTGCGCACGGAGGGACGTTGGGTCGAGCTGGGCGTGCGCACCGACAGCAGGGAGCTCGAGGTCGTCCCGCTCGACGTGCCGTCGACGCCCGCCTCGGCGGAGTTCATCGCAACCCTGCCCGATGCGGAGGAGGGATGGTTGCTCGACGCTCCGCTCGAGGCGGAGGAACGGCTCCGATCGCTGCTCGAGGGCGGCTGGCGCGGAGCCGCCGTCTTCCTGGATTACGGACGTACCGTCGCCCAGTGCCTGGAGTCGTCGCCCGCCGGCACCGCGCGGGCCTACCGCCGGCACCGCATGTCGGGCGAGATCCTCGAAGGGCTTGGTTCGCAGGATCTGACCTCGCACGTGCTCTGGGACCGGCTTGAACCCGTGATGCGCGCGGCCGGTTTTTCTGAAGTGAAGGTCGACCGTCAGGAGGCCTTTTTCGTGCTCAAGGCGGGCCACGCCATGGAGCGGCTTGCGGCGTCGGGCGGGCCTGAGGTGACCGGTGCCCTCCGGGCCCTGACCCATCCGGCCCACTACGGCTTCAAATTCCAGGTCCTGCACGGGGTCCGCCGGGCCTGATTCCGTCACCCCGCTCTCGACCTGGGCGGAACTATCCTTTCGCTCCAAGGACTCACCCCTTTCCGCCATGCGCATCCTCCTCGCGTCCCTCGCCACCCTGTCCCTGTGCCTGCCCCTGGGCGCCGAGACCAAGGTCATCCAGGCCTTCGAAGGGGACGGCTTCGACACCTGGCAGACGACCGGCATGGCCTTCGGCCTCGCGCCCGTTCCCGGCAAGATCAAGGGCGTCAACGGCGAGTTCCGCAACTACGGCGGGCAGGCCCTCGTTTGCTCCGGCCACGGCGGCGACGCCGCCGTCGGCACGCTCACTTCCCCCAAGGTCCGCATCGACCTGCCTTACCTCGCCTTCCACGTCGCCGGCGGCAATCATCCCGGCAAGACCGCCGTCCAGCTGCTCGTCGGCGACAGGGTCGTCCGCGAGGCCACCGGGGTCAACGGCCTCACCCTCCGCACCGTCTCCTGGGACGTCTCCGAGTTCAAGGGCAAGGAAGGCGTCATCCGCATCGTCGACGACCATCAGGGCTCGTGGGGCATCATCGCCGCCGACCACTTCGTGCTGAGCACCGACAAGGAGCCCAAGCTGCCTTCCGGCGGACGCCCGCGTCCGGTGGCCGAATCCAACCTGCGGCGCGTCGAGGGCGAGGGCAGCGCGGCCGTCACGCCCGGCCTGACCTTCCGGCCCACCGCCCGTCGCGAGGAGCTCGGCGTCACCTCACCGACCGCCATCGCCTTCGGCAACGACGGCTCCCTCTACGTCGCCGAGACCCACCGCTTCCGCTTCGGAATCGAGGACGACCGCAACAATCTCTTCTGGTATCACGACGACCTGGCCGCCCGCACCGTGGCCGACCGCAGGGCCATGCATGACAAGTGGGCCGCTCGAAAGTCGATCGAATGGATGACCGCCAAGTCCGAGGTCATCCGACATCTCTCCGGCGAAGGCGCTGACGGCGTCTACGCCAAGGGCAGGGTGCTCTCGGAGAAGTTCAACGACGTGCTCGACGGCACCGGCGCCGGCGTCTTCGCCTGGGATGACACGGTCTACTTCGCCTGCATCCCCAAGCTCTGGATGATCCACGACCCCAAGGGCGACGGCGTGGAGGCCGGGCGCAAGGTCATCGAGGAAGGCTTCGGCGTGCGCGTCTCGCTCTCGGGACATGACATGAACGGATTCGCGATCGGCGTGGACGGGCGCGTCTACGGCACCATCGGCGACCGCGGCTTCAACCTCACCACCAAGGAGGGCCGCCGCTACGACTTCCACAACCAGGGCGCGGTCTTCCGCTTCGAGCCCGACGGCACCGACTTCGAGGTCGTGCACACCGGCCTGCGCAATCCGAAGGAGATCGCCTTCGACGCGTTCGGCAACGGCATCTCCGTCGACAACAACTCCGACCAGGGCGACGCGGCCCGCGTGGTCTACGTGGTACACGGCGCCGACTCGGGCTGGGAGATGGAGCACCAGGCCATGCACACCTTCCACCGCGAGATCGGCCTCGAGCAGCGTCCGCTCTCCCGCTGGATGACCGAACGCGTCTGGGAGCGGCAGAACTCGGCCCAGCCGGCCTTCATCATCCCGCCCGTCGACTACGTCTCGTCCGGCCCCTCGGGCCTGACCTACCACCCCGGCGCCGGATTCTCCGAGGCCGAGTCCGGGCGGTTCCTGATCTGCGACTACCGCGGCTCCGCCGCCGCGTCGGGCATCTGGTCCTTCCGCGTCGAACCCAGCGGGGCCGGCATGAAGATGGCCGACAGCCGCCAGCTCCTCTGGGGCGTGGCCGCGACCGACGCCGAGTATGACTGGAAGGGGCGCCTGGTCGTCTCCGACTTCATCACGGGCTGGGAATCCCACGCCGCCGGACGCATCGTGACCCTGACTTCGGAGAAGCCTTACCGTGCGGACGCCGCCGCCCAGGTGGCCGACCTCATCCGTGAAGGTTTCGCCAAGCGCGCCGCCAAGGAGCTCGCCTCACTCCTCGCCCACGCCGACCAGCGTGTCCGCCTGCGCGCCCAGATCGAACTGACCCGCCGTCCGGAGGGCGCGGATCTCTTCGAGGCGGCCACGCGTTCCAAGGACCTACTCGAGCGCCTCCACGGGGTCTGGGGTCTCGGCATCCTCGCCCGTCGCGGCGCCGCCATCGCGCCCTCCGCCGCCTGGAGCGGCAAGTCCGTGCCCAAGGCGCCGGAGTCCGAGCGCGCCGCCGCCGCCCGCCGGCTGCTGCCGCTGCTGGCCGACGCCGACGCCGAAGTGCGCGCCCAGGCCGTGCGCGCCCTCGAGGAGTCGCCGCTCGCCGGCGACTCGCTGCCCTTCGCCAAGCTGATCCTCGACCCGTCCCCGCGCGTCCGCGCCTTCGCGACCATCGCCGCCGCACGCCTGCGCGCCAAGGGCGCGCTGCCTCATGCGCTCGCCATGCTGCGGGAGAACG